>Ga0187893_10011531_pt1 | contig 12810 bp, 13 predicted proteins | sample MA1701074metaG_FD_139574 | JGI IMG/M metagenome (GOLD analysis project Ga0187893, IMG submission 139574) | White microbial mat communities from a basaltic lava cave in the Kipuka Kanohina Cave System on the Island of Hawaii, USA - MA170107-4 metaG ...
CCAATGTGATCAATTTCATGTAACATAATGCTCCTTTTCATTTGGTTGTTCGACATGTGTGTAGCATGGCTCAGATACGGCTCCCTTCCATACGGTGTTACCCGGTCCGGGTTAACCGCAACCGGTTCCGTAGGGAGACTCCCGGACCGAAAGCGGGTTAAGAGAGTCCGCCGGGGGATTCACGAGATGAACAAAAAATTGACGCCGGGTTACTGCTTATAGGCAAAGGATGGAATCGCGATTTAGTTTGGCTCCATGAACAGACGGGATCGCACAGCAAAAAGTGGACGAAAAATCCGGTTGGTACTGGATGCCGCAGACGCAAGTCGAGCATCAGAGTGCCCCTGTCATCAATAGCCATGCGTAAAAGCCCTCATCGAGAAAAGATTTATTTATGGACATTACTCAACTCGACACCGAACTAGACCGACTGGAAGTCGTCCGCACGGATGCGGGCAAGGACGCGCAGCTTCGTTTCAACGTGTTGCTGGCCGATGATTCCTCCGCCGACTGCAACGCTGGGGCATCCTGGCCATGGCCGAGGCACTCCGCCCGCGCGACTACCAGCACCTCCTGGACATCCACCGGAAGACTGCCATTTACCTCATCGAACAACTCACGCTCAACCGCAATGTCCCCGGGAGCAATCAACGCTACATCCTCTACTGCGAACTGCGCGGCGTCATTTCCACCCACCCGACCATCGAGGAAGCCGGGATCGCGCTACTGACGTACCTGAGTTTCTTTAACCGCACCCGCCTTCTGCCCTTGGCCGGCATTTACGAATATGTGAACAACGAATGGGTGCGCGTGAAGAAGCTCACTTCCGATCGGGTATAATCGGGATGCTCTGAAGTGCTCCCATGCAACTCGATGCGTGGTTATCCACCATGACCTGCAAGTGAACTCCTCCCGTTACACTCCCGCCCCGTTGGGCCGGTCGCTTCCAGCGCTTCGCGCAACGAAGGAGGCGGCACGCTGATTGCCCTGCACGACTTCATCACTGCTCATCGAGATCGTGACGCGTTCACAGGCGGCAGCAGAGCCGTGGTAGCCTTGGGCGGCTGCAAGATACAGCCATTTGTAGGCTTCGATGCGATCTTCGCTGGAATCCACGTAACGCACGCGCAGGCTGGCACGGTGGCAGCGGCCGCCAAGGTTGTGTTGAGCTCCGGCATCTCCGCCTTCCGCGGCTTGACGAATCCAGTTCAGGGCTTCGGCGTCGTCGCGGGGGACGCCCCGTCCCTGGGCGTACATCATTCCCAGATTGAATTGCGCGGCGGCATGCCCCTGTTCGGCGGCCTTGCGATACCACTCCAGCGCTTGCTGGAGATCAGGCGAATTTCCTTCGTCATGCCGCCGTCCCAGATCAAACTGCCCGTTGGCGCCGTTGGGGTCATCATTTGCGATCTTTTCCCGGCCGGAAGCCCCGGACAGGAACAAAACACGGCGGCAGAACGACAGTAAGCTCATGCAGTCAGCATCCACTAGGAAGATTGTGCTCCGGCCACGGCGATCGAGAAGTTCCGCCGCGCATCGGGGAATTCGATACAGAGGCGCATGTCTTCGAGACCGGTTCCGTAACAGAAGAAGAGGGCCGCCAGCGCGTGCGTGAAACTCATCGCCTTGGCCGGATCGTCTGTCCACCTCGGCGGCCCCTTGGACTCACGCCGGACGTAACTCAGGCTCTCGGTGTTCTGCAAAAGTATTTTCATAATCGTTTGGCTTCCAAAGCGGCGGCATCGGGGACGACTCTCCTACCACATCGTCCAACGGTCCCCCGCGTCATCACGATCATTCTCCTGGATTCCCAGGAAGGATCGGGCCTCTCGCAGGGCCTCCTCGTAACTCAGGGCGTCGAGGCGCATGGTCTGTTTTCTCCCCTGCGTGTCCTCGTACTGAAGACGGAAAGCCCCATGCGCTTCGTCCAGGATCAAGGCAGTTTTCACGGGAGTTTGGGAAGGAGTGTCGTTATTCATGATGTCCGGGGACAGTCAGACCACCGGCAAGGCCGCGGGCCGGGGGCGCGGGGGAATGGGCGCATCGAAGCTGGCCAGAAAGGCCGCCCGCCGTTTTTTCTCGCCTCGAGCGTGCCGGGCCAGGAGCATGCCGCCGATTCCGCCGGCCACTGCCCCAATGAACGCCGCTCCCAGAAATCGCAGCGCGTATCCGCCGAAGCCAGAAGGTTCCCCCAGGCCCGGCACGGGGACACCCGCTGCGTGCAACAGGACATAGCTCATCCCGAAACCCGCAGCCACCCACATCCATGCGCCAGCGTGAGAGCGCGTGTCGTCGGACAGCCCCGTCGGCGTCCGGTTATGTTCCAGTTCCTTGTGGCAGAAAGGACATTTCCCGGCGTACATGTAATTGCCCAGCTTTTGACGGCAGTGCGGACATTTGGATTTGTTCATGGGAGTTTCTTGGTTGCCGGGCGGCGAAGGCCCGGATTAATCGCCCCGGTTGTCGGTGACTGGCAGGCTGAAGTTCTTTTGAGGATCAGCAAATTCGAAAAGCAGGACCGTGTTGGGAATTCCGGCGTTGTAGCAGAAGAACAAGGCGTCCAGCCCCCGCTGAAAGATGCGGGCCTCGTCGTGCTTGTTCGTCCAGCCCGCCGTCGGATTGATGTATTTGAGCGTTTGCGAGTCTTGCAAAAGGATGTTCATAAAATGTGTTCCGCTGCCTGAGGCAGCGTTGGTTACAGTTTGGGAATCCAGCCGAACGAGGAAGGCGGCACCTTGTAGCAGCCCAGAAAGTCTGGTCAAATTCGTCACTCAGCCTACCCCACTCCCTGAATGGAACAAGATGATTCGCGAAAAATCTTCTGCGGCGGCGCGGAGGTACCGACCGTTGTCGGAGCGCGGCACGGCCGATGGAGAATTTGTTTGCCGCGCCTCCGACGCTGCGCCTTAATCGCTCCACGAATTTTGCCAGGGCCCATGGACTGTGGACTTACGAACCCCGCCAGGGCCGGAAGGCAGCAACGGCAGTTTGCTCCGCGGACGCCGTGGTCACCCTGGCTTTCTTAATTTACGTTTTACGTTTCACGCATTACGCATCTGCGGACGCAAACGTAATGCGTAAAACGCAAAACGAATGGCTTACCAAGTCATCGCCCGCAAATACCGGCCGCAGCGTTTCGCCGACGTGGTGGGGCAGGAGCACGTCACGCAGACGCTGGCCAACGCCATCGCCGCGGGGCGCATCGCGCACGCCTACATCTTTTGCGGGCCGCGCGGCACGGGCAAGACGACCATCGCGCGCATCTTCGCCAAATGCCTCAACTGCACCAACGGGCCGAAAGTGGACTTTGCGCTGGACGATCCCAAGTGCGTCGAGATCGCCGAGGGCCGCTCCATCGACGTGCTGGAAATCGACGGCGCGAGCAACAACGGCGTGGAGCAGGTGCGCGAATTGCGCGAGACGGTGAAATACGCGCCCGCCTCGTCGAAGTTCAAAATCTACATCATCGACGAGGTTCACATGCTCTCGACGGCGGCGTTCAACGCGCTGCTCAAGACGCTGGAAGAGCCGCCGGCGCATGTGAAGTTTATGTTCGCGACGACGGACCCGGAAAAGGTGCTGCCGACCATCCTGTCGCGCTGCCAGCGGTTCGACTTGCGGCGCATTCCGGCCTCGCTCATCGCGAAGCACCTGACGTGGATCGCCCAGCAGGAGAACGTGGACATCGACGCCGAGGCGCTGCACGCGATTGCGCGCGGCGCGGACGGCGGCTTGCGCGACGCCGAGAGTGCGCTCGACCAGCTCATCAGCTTTTGCGGGACCAAAATCGTCGAGAGCGACGTGCTGTCGATGTTCGGCCTCACCGCGCGCAGCCAGGTGATCGGGATGGCGCTGGCGGTTCTCAAGGGCGAGCCGGAGTCCGCGTTGCGCGAACTCAACGAACTGGCGAAACACGGCAAGGACCTCGGCCGCCTGCTCTCCGACCTGCTGAATCACTTCCGCAATCTCGTCATCTACCAGGTCTCGCGCGGCGACCTCGCGCTGCTCGAAGTTTCGGAGAACGAAGTCGCCAGCCTCAAGGAACAGGCCGCGATGGCGCCGACCGAGGCGCTCACGCGCGTTATGGACGTGTTGACGGACGCCGAAGGCCGCCTGCGCGACGCTGCGTCGAAGAAGATTTTCGTCGAAGTTGTTTTGCTTCGCGCCATCCAGGCGCGCAACGCCGTGAGCATTGATTCTGTGCTGGGACAGCTTGGGCAATTGCGGGCCGAAGCAGGCGCGAATGCTTCGGGCGCCCACGGCAGTTCAGTGGCCGCCGCGGTTGCGCCTCCTGCGAAACACGAACTGGCTCGCGTCACGACTCCGCCCCCACGAGGGACCGCGGAAGCGTCCGTCACGGCTCCCGCCCCGCCGGACGGCGATTTGTCGAGCCTGTGGACCCATCTCGTGGACGCTGTGGGCCGCGCGAGCGCATTCACGAGGACCTATCTCGTCGAGGCGCATCCCGTGTCGCTGTTGAAAGGCGTCCTCACCATCGGCTTCGATCCCGAGTTCGCCGATCACATCGATCTCGTGAACAACGCGAAGACTCATTCGCTGTTGCAGACGAAGCTCCAGGAACTCGGCCACCCGAACGCCCAGGTGAAGTTCATCAAGGCGTGGCGACCGGAGGGATGGTCCACTGCGGCAGCAACACCCGCGACTGCCGCGCCCGCGACCGCTTCGCCTACGACCGGCTCTGCGAGATCAGCCGAGCCGAAACGCGAAAGGGCGGCCGGCCCATTGAACGTTGAGGAATTCAAGAACGACCCGGCCATCCAGAAGGCGCTCGAAATCTTCAAAGGCCAGATCGTCGAAGTCCGCGCCTGAACATTCACACTCCAAGCCCACCCTCGATTCTATGAACGTTGGAAAACTCATGAAACAGGCGCAGCGCATGCAGCAGGACATGGCGCGCGTCCAAGCCGAACTCGCCACTCGCACCGTCGAAGCCACCAGCGGCGGCGGCGCGGTGAAGGCCGTGGCCAGATGCGACGGCACACTCGTCTCCATCAAGATTGATCCCGCCGCCGTCAATCCTTCCGACGTGGCGATGCTGGAAGACCTCGTCCTCTCCGCCGCCAGCCAGGCGCTGGCGCAGGCGAAGGCCACAATGGAACAGGAGATGGGCAAGCTGACGCAGGGCATGAACATTCCGGGGCTGATGTGAGCTGTTAGCCTGCCCTTACGCAGCCGGGGATTCGGTGGAGGACGTGCTGGAGGAGTATCCCGCGCTCAGCGCGAGGACGTGATCCTGACGGTTGCTTTTCCAACGGGGTTCTGACTTAATTCCGCTTTCGCGCGAAGGATTCTGGAGATCCACGCTCTGCCTTGGTGAGATGCTGATGAAAAAGACCGCGTTGTTCCTGTTGTGCCTGATAACGGCGGTCGCTCTGCGCCTGGAGGCTGCGCCGCCGTTCGCAGGCACGATCTTCATTGATCCGGACATCATCACGGCGTCCGACGCGACGACGCTGACGAACGTCCTCTACACGGGACAGGGACTGCGCACGACTTACGACCGGCGCAGCAATAACTGGATCACAATCAACGCCTACCTTTTCAACGCCCGCTTCAACGACGGGCTGACGACGGAGGTGCAGGTGAACCCGGAGTTCGGCAGTTCCGCCGCGGCCGGCGTGGAGGCGAACAAATACGCCACGGCGGTCGGCCGTTTGCCGACGGCGTTGCGGGTGGAAGTCGATGCCCTCTGGATTCATCAGGGCGTTCAACCGTTTGGCGGAGGGAACAACAGTATTCTGATCCATACCGGGCAGGGCGATCTCTACGTTGCGGATGGCATCCTGGAGGAAACGCTCGTGCATGAGGCCAGTCACACGTCGCTGGACGGGCCACACGCAGCCGCGCCCGGCTGGCTGGCGGCGCAGGCGGCCGATCCGGAATTCATTTCCACCTACGCGCGGGACAATCCAACGCGCGAGGACATTGCGGAGAGTTTCCTGACATGGCTGGCGATCCGGCACCGGCCGGCACGCATCACCGCGTCGTTATCGAACACCATCGCGACGGCGATTCCCAACCGGCACGTTTACTTCGATCAGCAAAACTTCGAGTTGCATCCGATTGTGCCCGCGTCCGCACCGACCGCCACGGTGGTGGCCAGCAACGTGAGCGCGCGTTCGGTGACGTTGCGGGCGAACATCAATCCCGGCACCCTGCCGACGAAGGCGTTCTTCGTGTATGGAGCCGGGAATTCGATGACGCCGATGCAGACGAACACGAGCGGGCAGCCCTACCTGCTCACCGCACCGTTGTACGACCTGGCGCCGGGCAGCAATTATCAATTCCATCTGGTGGCGAGCAACCGGTTTGGCCTGCACGTCGGCAGCACGGTGAACTTCATCACGCTGGCTGATGTTTCGCGCGTGGATGTCACGGTTCCGGGCAACACCATCGCGGCGACTTCCGCCAACTCGCCGCCGACTCAAATCGCGCCCAACGCCATCGACAACAACGCGACGAACAAATATCTCAACTTCGACAAGCTCAACACGGGATTCACCGTCACGCCCTCCGGCACGGGCGCGGTGCGCGCCCTGACGCTCATCAGCGCGGAGGACGCGCCTGAGCGCGATCCGTCGAGCTTCGTCCTCGAAGGATCGAATGACGGAGTCAGCTTCACGCGGATCGCGTCGAACGCGGTTCCGCCGTTTCCCGCGCGGCATTTCATCCAATCCTTCGCCCTGCCCGGCACGAATGATTTCAACGTGTATCGCGTGTTGTTCCCCACCGTGTCGAACGCCGCCGCCGCGAACTCGATGCAGATCGCGGAAGTCGAATTGCTCTACTACGGCGAGATTACCTCTCCGAACGACGCCGTGAGCATCGCGCTGCCCGGCGGCGCGGTGGATGTGCGCGGTGTCGGTTCGCTGTTCGACCGGCAGCTCGATGATATTCGCAAACTCGAAGTCGCTCCACTTGCCGGCGGCAGCACGGTCGTCGATCTCATTCCGGCCACAGGCGCGACGCTGCTCAAGGGCTTTGAGTTGATTGGCGCGGCCGATGACTTCACCTATCCGCAACGTCGCCCGAGCAGTGTTACCGTGGCAGGGTCGAACGACGGCCTCAACTACACGACCATCGCGACCGTGACGCCGGCGGCGCCGTCGTTCAACTTGCAGATTCAGGAGTTTGCGACCATGGCAAACACCAATACCTGGCGGCGCTACCGGATGACTTTCGGGCCGCCCGTGAGCGGAGATCGCATTCAGGTCGGCGAGATGCGTCTCTTCGGCGAAATCGTTCCGACGCTCACGATCCGCCCCAATGCCGGCAATGTGCTCTTGAGTTGGCAGAACATTAAGGGCTACAACCTTGAACGGAAACCATCCCTTCCCGGTGGAAGCTGGATCGCCGTCGGCACGCCACCCGTGCTCGCCAATGGCACGAACGCCGTCACGTTGGTCAGGAGTGGAACGGCTTCGTTCTTCCGTTTGCGCAAATAGCTCTGGATAGCCGGAGCGCGTCCGTTGTTCACGGCGTCAGGCGCAAGAAGCGGATGCGGCGGACGTAGCCGTAGTTGCTTTCGGTGATGATGAGGTCGCCGTTGGGGGCGGTGTTCACAGCGCGCACGCGGGAGATTTTTGGCACGGTGGGGTTGGCGTAGAACCATTGGCCGTCGCCGACGCGCTGGTGGTTGGCGCCGCTGCCGTTCATCCAGCGGTGGATGATGCCGGCGGGATCGACGTACCAGATGCGGTTGCCGGGATCATGTTCGCTGATGAAGTAGCCGCCATTGGGGATGAACCAGATGGAACGGGGGAGATTCAGGCTGGTGTTGGTGGCGTACGCGCCTTCGCCGCCGCTGCCGGTCGCGGTGCCGTTGCCCGCGATGGTGAAGAGGGTGTTGTTGGTGTCCATGCGATAGACGCGGCAGGCGGTGCGGTCGCTGATGTAGAGGTCGCCGGTGTCTTCGTTGCCGACAATGTTGCCGAGCTCGCCGAAGCCGGTGCGGACCGTGGCGACGCCGCCGGTGGGGGTCCACTTCCGCAGGATGGTGGCGGTGGCGGCGGAGGAGGCTTCGTTGGAGCTGGTGCCGGAGCCGAAATAGACGAGGGATTCGTCGCTCTTCACCCACAAGGCGCGTCCGTCGCCCATCGGGGTCGGCGCGGTGAAGAGCGTGGTCATGATTTGGTTGGTGTCGATGCGGCGGACCTTTCTGTTGGCGGTGTCGAGCACGTAGAATGTGCCGTCGGCGCGCAGCCAGCCGCCGTTGGGGTTGCAGAGGGCGAGGTTGGTCGCGGGGGCGGGACCGTCGCCGTTGAAATTCGTGCCGTGCGTGCCGGCGTAGGTGTGGAGGCGGCCTTCGGGTGTGACCTTGAGGACGGAGGAACTGCGCTGGTCCACGATGAGGACGTTCCCGGCGGCGTCACCGAAGGCAATGTGCGGGCGGGACAAGCTGACGTTCGTGGCCCAGGCGCCTTCGAAGGAGGGCTGCCATTGGCTGACGTCGGAGTTCGACGCTCCGTTGCCGGCGACGGTTTCGAGGATGCCGTAGGACTCCAGCAGGTTCGTGTAATGGCGCGGCGTGTTCGTGGAAATGTCCACGGAGAGCAGGCGGCAGAAAGTGTTGCTGGGAGAGAGCGGAATGGACGCGCCGCCCAGTTCGTTCGACGTGAAAAGATTCTTGCGCGGCATCCACGGGCCGAAGGGCGTGGGCGCGGTCTGGACGTTGCAGACTCCGGCAGTGAAGGCGCCGGACCAGGTGACGGCGCCGCCACTGCCGGCAGATTCGAGGCGGAAATCCGCTGCGTGCGCTGCGAGGGATAAAACAAAGACCGCGCCGGCGAAGAAAATCCGGGATTGCATGGAATCATCGTAGCGTGCGGCAACAGAACTTCAAGATCGAGGAATTTCGATGCGTTCCCGGCCGGTTTCGATAATATCCTGGCGTGAAACGAATGGAATGGCGCAGCGGGCTTCCGCAGCGGACTCGCGGCTGAAATGGCCTCCCTGCCCGCACCGATCAACGAACTGCTCGCCGCGCTCGGCAAGCTGCCGGGCATCGGACCGCGTTCGGCGGAGCGCATCGCGTTGCATCTTGTGCAAAGCGACGCCGGGTCCGTGCAACAACTGGCGCAGTCGATCCTCACGGCGCGGGAGAAAATCCGCCCATGCCCGATCTGCGGCGGATTGACAGAACAATTGCCGTGCAGCATCTGCGCGGATACGCGGCGCGAGGCGGGCGTGGTCTGCGTCGTCGAACGCGCGGTGGACATCATCAGCATCGAGAAGGCAGGGAGTTTCCGGGGCAGGTATCACGTCCTCGGCGGGCGGATTTCGCCGCTGAACGGAGTCGAGCCGGAGGATTTGCGCATCGGGGAACTAGAGAAACGCCTCGGCACGGAGCCGATTCGAGAAGTCATCCTCGCGCTCGGCACGGATGTCGAAGGCGATGCGACGAGCTTTTATCTGGCGAAGCGCCTCGCGTCTCGCGACGTGAAGGTGACGCGCATCGCCCACGGCTTGCCGGCGGGCAGCGGTCTGGAATACGCCGACGAACTGACCTTGAGCCGCGCGCTTGAGGGCCGAAGGGAACTGACGTGATTTACGATTTACGATTCGAGACCTCTGCAAAAGTGGCTTGTCCGGCGGCGAAGTGCGGGTCTGCGACCCGCAGCGGCTTGATTCGCGAGGGGCCCTGCTGCGGCTCACAGAGCCGCGCTCCACTTTTGCAGAGGTCTCGATTTACGATTTACGAGGTGCTGGCCGGATGAGCGCGCCCGAAGTCGTCGTCTTCGATCTCGGCAAGGTACTCGTCGATTTCGACTACAGCATCGCCTCGCGGCGCATCGCGGAACGGGGGACGGTGGACCCACGGGCGGTGCAGAACTTCATCGACCATTCGCCGCTCCTTTATCGCTACGAGACGGGCTTGATCGACCAGCAGCAGTTTTTCAACGAAGTCCGGGCAATGACCGGATTCAAGGGCAACCTCAATGAGTTCGCCCGGTTCTTCGCCGACATCTTCACGGAGATTCCCGAAATGGTCGCGTTGCACCGGCGGCTGCGCGACGCGGGCGTGCCGACGTTCATCTTCTCGAACACGAACGATCTAGCCATCGGGCACATCCGGCGGAACTTCCCATTCTTTGCTCACTTCGATGCGCACGTTCTTTCCTACAAACACGGCGCGATGAAGCCTGACCCGAAGCTCTACGAAGTGGTCGAGCGCGTGACGGGGCGCAGGGGCGGTGGACTTCTCTACCTCGACGACCGCATCGAGAACATCGACGCGGGGCGGGCGCGAGGGTGGCAGACCATTCACCATCGCGACGCGGCGGAGAGCATCGCCGTCGTGGAGAAGCTGGGGCTGGTTTGAAGCGCGGAGCGCGGTAGTAGGACAGGCTTCCAGCCTGTCTCGCGGGCATCTTGCCCGCGGGGGACTGGGGCTGGAAGCCCGGAGACAGGTTGGAAGCCCGTCCTACTACGCCTACAACACCAGCTTGTAACCCACGCCATGCACGGTGAGGAGATGCCGGGGATGGTCGGCGGAGTCGCCGAGTTTCTTGCGCAATTGGACGATCACCTGGTCGAGCGTGCGCGTGGTGCCGTAGTAGTTGTAGCCCCAGACCTCGTTGAGCAGCCGGTCACGGGAGAAAACCTCGCCGGGATGGGCGTGGAAGAGCTGAAGGAGCTTGAGTTCCCTGGCGGTGAGTTCCTCGGTCGTCTTGCCGCGGCGCAGCTCGAATTTCTTTGGGTCGATGGTGGCGGCGCCGATCTTGAATTCTGCCTGTTCCTTTGAGGCGGCTGCGCCGGAATTGCCGCGGCGAAGCAGGGCGTTGATGCGCGCGACGAGTTCGCGCACGCCGAAGGGCTTGGTCACGTAGTCGTCGGCGCCGAGGTCGAGGCCGATGACCTTGTCCATCTCCTGGCCCTTGGCGGTGAGCATGAGAATGGGCGTCGTCACCTTCTTCGCGCGAAGTTGCTTGCAGACTTCGTAGCCGCTCAGGCCGGGCAGCATCACGTCGAGCACGATGAGCGATGGCGCCTGCTTCGCGACGGCATCGGGCGCCTTGTCGCCGCGCTGGCAGACGGAGACGTCGTAGCCTTCGCTCTTGAGGATTTCTTCGAGTCCGAGCCGGATGTGGGGGTCGTCTTCGACGATGAGGATTTTGGGTTTCATGGGAAGGCGTAAAACGTAAAACGTAAAACACAGCACGGCGGAGCCGCAACCAAAGGGAAAAAGCGGACCGCACGCCGTTGGCTCCCTCTCCTCCCGCGGAGGGAGGAGAGGGCGGGGAGAGGAGGGCCTTTGGGTTCGGCATTGGGCCACCGAGCCTGCACGAGCACCCCCTCTCCCCGGCCCTCTCCCCCGTTCCGAACGGGGGAGAGGGAGTCCCGCCCGGCGGCGAAGGGGACGTTGCTGAGAGTGCCTGGCTCTTCTCACAGGAAAATCTTCGCGGGAAAACAAAATTTGGACGGAGTGCAGTGTAAAGGACCGGGCGCTGGAAAGCGGAATGGAGCACAGCCGCCATTTTGCGTTTCGCGTTTTATGTTTTGCTCACCGGAAGCCGCAGCGTGAAGCAGCTTCCCCCGCCGTCGCGCGCCCGGTAGCCCACGTCGCCGCCGTGCGCCCGCGCGATTTGCCGCGCGAGCGTGAGGCCGAGGCCGGAACCCTGGATGCCGCTGCCGAGCGAATCGTGGGCGCGGTAGAATTGCTCGAAGATTTTTTCCTCGCTGCCGGGCGGGACGCCGAGTCCGCGGTCGAGGACGCGCAATTCGGCGCCGGTGTCGTTGGTGGCGAGTTCGACGTCGATTTCCTTCCGCTCGCCGGAGTATTTCTCGGCGTTGGACAGGAGGTTCACCAGCACTTGCGCGAGCGCATCGCGGTCGCCGCGGATGGGAACAGGCACGGATGGGAGGATGGTCCGCAGCGTGAAGCCGGCGGCTTCGACGTGCGGGCGATAGGATTCGATGGTATCGCGCGCGAGCGCCGCGAAATCGCACGGGGCGAAGTCGTATTTTTTCTCGCCGCGTTCCAGGCGCGCGAAGTCGAGGACGTTGTTGATGAGCCGCGTCAGGCGCGCGGCCTCGGCGGTGATGATGCCGAGGAAATGGCGGCGTTTGGCATCGTCTTCGACGCGTCCCTCGGCGAGCATCTCGGAGAACATGCGGATGGAGGTGAGCGGCGTCTTGAGTTCGTGGGAGACGTTGCTGACGAAGTCGGTCTTCTGCCGGGCGAGGGCAAGCTGGCGGCGCAGGTCCGAGCCGATGAGCCAGCTCCCGATGGCGATGGCGAGGACGAGCAGGCCGACGAGAAGGCCGATGGTGACGCGCGTGGTGGCGGCGGCCTGGCCAGCCCTGGTGGGATTGAGGAGATAGACGGCGACTTTCCAGTGCGGGAGCGCTTCGCCGATTTCGGTGGCGACGAAGGGGCGCTTCCAATCCGGCATCTGGAAAGTCTTCGAAATGTGAATATGGAGCCCCGGACCGGTGTCCCAATGTGAAAAAGCCATAGGCTGACCGCCGTCGTCCAGCAACGCGACGCTAATGTCGTCGCTCAACTTGTCCTCAAGCTTGACTGTATCGCGAAGTTCCGCGGCCAGCCCAGCCAGATTTACCTGCGCTCCAAAGACGAGCTTGTTGTCCCGTTCCGGGCGGTACCAAAACAGCAACTTGAGCTTGTCCTGGAGAAAGCGGGCCAGCGTTCCTTCGCGCGAATCGCCGACGATGCGGCGGAATTGCGCTTCTTCGGGGGCGAGGCCGCCCTTGGATTTCATTGTTGCAGGCTCTTTGCTAGGTTCGGCTTTCGAATCCGCTGGTTCCTTCGAGTCGAACTTGCTCTGG
>Ga0187893_10011532_pt1 | contig 12808 bp, 9 predicted proteins | sample MA1701074metaG_FD_139574 | JGI IMG/M metagenome (GOLD analysis project Ga0187893, IMG submission 139574) | White microbial mat communities from a basaltic lava cave in the Kipuka Kanohina Cave System on the Island of Hawaii, USA - MA170107-4 metaG ...
GTTGCTCAGGGCCAACTCCAGTCGCCCTACGGGCTCCTTCCGCTGGCCCTGAGCAGTTCTCTTTTGTCTGACTCCCCGATGTTGTGACACTTCTGGGACTTCACGATGTTGTGACATTTGATAGGTACTGATTACGCCGTTGCGAAAAACCGAAGTACCGAGAGAAGATGAATGGATCGAGGTCGCAAGCGAGGCCGGCTGCCCTCACTGGTCGCCCGACGGAAATCTGCTTTACTTCGTCTCCAACAGAGACGGGTTCTGGTGCCTCGGGGCTCAAGCTCTCGATCTACAAACCAAGCGCACTGTGGGCACACCAATGGAAGTGCTGCACTTTCATAGCGCGCGCCGGTCCCTGACGCACACCCTGGGGGAAACGATCGGTCTGTCGCTGAGCGCTGATCGGATGGTCTTCAGCATGGCGGAAATCACGGGCAATATTTGGTTAGCAGAGAGTGAGCGTCAGTAGGTGTCGGCAATCGCAGCAAACCGTGTAGCAGTTGTAGCGTAGACCGGAGTTTTCCGCCGGTCTGCGGCTTTGAATCAAACGACTCGCAGGAACCTGAACTCGACACGCGAAGCCGCAGGCCGCAGATAATTATCGCCTGGCGGGAAAAGCCGCAGACCCGCACAAGACGCGGGTCTGCGCTACAAAAGCTTTCACCAGAGACGAAAGGCTGGATCGGAAGGGAGATTTATCGTATCGATCGGGAGTGCCACTCCATGAGAATGCTTCTGATGACTGTGAACGCTCGACCAGCGCCAATCTTCGGGTCGGCTGACCAAGCCGCGTCGCACCGAGTTCATGTGAATGTAGTCCACAGTTTCCCAATATTCCTGCACCGTTCGCAAAATACGGTCAAAGAAACGCGCCTGCCATAGTGGTCCAGCTTCATTCCTACGCCTATTAATCGCAGGAGTAGTCTGGAGTTTGATTGTCTTGATGACTGTGGAAATCGCAAGTGGGTGTCTCGGATAGACTATCGCGTGCCAATGGTCAGGAAGAAAGATCCAGGCAGTGATCCAAAAGCCGTGTTCCGTACGTGCTCTTGCGACCGCTCCAGCCAAGTCTTCAAAGTCAGGATCACCGAGAAACGCTCTGTTTTGGTCAAGGTTAGAAGTGACGAAGAAGTATCGATCCGAAACCGCAATACGTCGCAGCCGGGACATGAAGACCCCTGTAGCGCAGACCGGCGATTTGTGCCGGTCTGCGGCTTTGAATCAAACGAATCGCAGAAACCTGAACTCAACACACGAAAAGCCGCAGGCCGCAGACAATTATCGCCTGGCGGGAAAAGCCGCAGACCCCGCACACCACGCGGGTCTGCGCTACAGGGTGGGATTCAATACCGCCTTGACGTACTCTCCTGATTGCATTCTCTCGAAACAACCTTTCCAGTCAGGCAAGCTGGCAACGCGGCTGATGATGAGGTCAAGATTGATCTGGCCGGAGGCGATCATCTGAATGACGCGCTCCCAGATGGGCCAGTTGTGGGAGAAGCTTCCCTGCACGGTAACCGCTTTCTGAACCATGGGGTCCAGGTTGAAGCCCAGAGGCTGTGGTCCCCAGCCCACCTTGATGATCTGACCTGCGGGCCTGACCACTTGCATTGCTAGTTGGAAGGTTGCTGAAACTCCGGCCGCATCGATCACAACATCGACGCCGTAGCCGTCACCCAGGTTCTTCACGTATTCCACAACCTGCCCGTCCAGCGTGGCATCGGCACCCAGTTGTTTGGCGACTGCCAGTCTTCCGGCATCGACTGGAAGCCCGGCAACCATCAGATGACCGGCACCGTTCAGCTTGGCCATCAAGGCACACAATAACCCAATGGGCCCCGGGCCGATGACCAGCACCGAATCCCCAGGCCGGATGTGAGCGTTCATGCATACGGCGTTGTAGGCCACGCAACAGGGCTCAGTGAGGGCCGCTTTCTCAAATGTGAGTTGAGCAGGCATTGAGTGCAGGCAGCGTTCCGGAACCCTGGCGTAATGCGTCATGGCACCGTTGACGCCATAGCCGAATCCAAGACGGTTAGGGTCCAGGTTATAGAGTCCGCGACGTGTGTAGGGAGAAAACTCGTCGATAACAGCAGCGGTTTCGCTCACCACGCGGTCGCCTTCCTTGAAATTCTTCACGCGCTTTCCCACCTGCTCAATCGTGCCGCAGAACTCGTGCCCCAGGATGCAAGGGTAATTCACTTTCCAACTGTGCGTGCCGTGCCACTGGTGCAAATCGCTTCCGCAAATGCTGACTGCTTGCACTTTCAGCAACACATCCTGTTCACTAATCTCCGGTATCGAGACCTCCCGCAGCTCAACGCTGCCATGTTGAGGCGCGTAGTTCACGAGCCCAGGCATCATCCTTGCCATTCCTAATGCTCCTTTCCAACCGGTACGTCACCGTAGTCGTGGACGTGCTGACAGATTTGTCGAAGGGCCGCCTCCACATTGCCACCCGCGGTGCGAAATGCTTTGGCATCGATGGCCAGAGGCGCACCAATGACAACCAAGGGAGCGCCATAACTTGGCGTCTCGATGGCTTGTTCGATTGTAAGACCACCAACTGCTTGCACGGGCACTTTCACAGCCCGTACCACATCCCGCAGTTGGTCAAGCGGGCTGGGAAACGGCTTTCCCTGCTCTTTCAGCACGGTGCGGAGATCGTAAGCAATGTGGTGAATGACATAGTCACAGCCGGCATCTTCCAGCAGCTTTGCGCCCGCCACCATGTCCGACATGCCGAGGTTGTCGCCCATGACTTTCACGCCAAGGTCCTTCCCTGCGCGCGCCACCAGTTCGACGGTCTCGCGATGAGCCTGACCCATGACCACTACAAGATTCGCTCCTGCCTTGGCCATCAGCTCGGCTTCCAGCCAACCACCATCCATCGTTTTGAGATCGGCCACAATCGGGGTCTTCGGAAACTCAGCACGCAACGCTCTCACGCCGTTCATGCCTTCCGCAATGATGAGAGGTGTCCCGGCTTCCAGCCAGTCAACGCCGGCACGCATGGCCATGTGGGCTGTTTCAATCGCTTCGGGGATGCTGGTGAGGTCAAGGGAAATTTGAACGATGGGTTTCATGCGGGCACAAGAAAAGGGTGAGAGGCGTCACAATCAGATCAGGCGCTCCCGATGATCGGGATTCAAGCTCCACTAAGTGGATATGTCCTGACGCCCCGGCACGCGGATCTGTAAAGCCGGTATTTGGACCGGTGCTCACCTCTCACCCAAGGCGAGACATTATCAAATAAGACGTCTGTGTGGGAATAGAAAATCGTCGGAGGCAAGCCGGCGCCTGGGAGCGCAGGCGTCTCGCCTGCACGGCCGCAGCCGGGGACGGTGTTGCTGGCCTGCACCTCAGGTGCGGACGGGATATCCGCGCTCTGGATTTCTTCTTGTGCAGGCAGGATGCCCGCACCACAACCCAAAGCTACGACAGCAACCCTTGTGGCGCAGGCTTCCAGCCTGCGGGTGCGGACGGGACGTCCGCGCTCCGAGGGGCCGTCTGCTGGGGTACGATGGAGTGCTGAGCCCGACGGCTGGACATGCAGCGTCTCGCTGTCTCTCACTTCATCGCTTTCAGGATCTCGAGGCACTCAATCATCGCGCGACCGTTGTGATAGCCCGCCTTCCAGATCTGGGCTTTGTCACCCAAAGCCTTTCCTTCAGGTGTGATCGTGGCGTGCCACTCTCCGTTTTCCCAATCGGTCTGGTACTTGTCGATGAAGTCGTAGGTTTTCTCAAACACGCCAAGATACTTTGCATCCCCGGTAAGCCGGTGCATGTATAGAGCACTCACAATGGCTTCGGCCTCCACCCACCAAGTCTTGCTACGTTGGTCTGCTGGATTGTTGAAGGCGCCACTGTCAAAGAAGCCTCCCTTTTCTTGATCGTAGCCATGTCGCATGGAGTAGTCGAAGAGGGCACGATAAAGATCTAGGAAGGGGTGATTGGAAACTCCCGCTGCGTTGCACGCGTCCGCCAGCAGCCAAATGTTTTCCAGATCATGACCGTACGAGACACGCGCGAACTCGCCTTCCAGCCTAGGCGTCCAATCGCGTTCGTATTTGTCGGTGCAAGCTCCCAGCCCCTTGCGCACCACCGCGTTGCTTTCGATATCGATGAGCTCCAGAAGTCTTTCTCGCGCCAGGGGTAATTGGCTCGCGCGATAGAACGTCGTCATCGCCTCCAACAAATGCAGGTGCGTATTCATCAGCTTGAGCCTGGCAGTTCCGCCTCCCATGTAAGGGGTCTCACTAACTGGCGCGGGCGACCAGTCCTCGTTGAAGAACTCAATGTAGCCGGCATAGGTCTTGTCGTGGGACTTGCTCTCAAGCACGTTAAACAGCCGGGCTGCAAGATCCAACACCTCTTTCTTCTTGCTTGCCAGGTAATACTCCGAAAGGGCGTACAAGCCGAAGGCTTGTCCATATAGGTGCTTTCGGGGTTTCAACTTCTTATTCCCACTGGCGTCCACTTCCCAATAAAAGCCGCCATTCTTCGCGTCCCACATCTTCTCTTTCAGAAAGTGGTAACCATGTTCAGCAGCTTGCAAGTGCTCCTGTCCACCGTAGCCTGCGCGCACGAGCCGTGAAAAGAGCCAAACCGTACGAGCTTGCGTCACAATCATTTTTGTCCCGGGTCCCTTGGGCTCGCCCTTCGGACCGAAGTTGATCGTGTACCCACCGTTGGTGTGGTCGAGGCTTTTGGAGAGCCAAAAGGCGGCGATGTTTTGCTTCAGGTTTTTCTCCAGTTTGGGAATGTATGCCGCTTTTCCCTCCCAAGGAGCATCGGCAGATTTAGCGAGGCGTGCGTGAAGTGAAACACACGCCAGTAGGCCGACGATCGCCAGAGTTCGAATGGTTCTCACAGTGTTTCCTCCAACGCGCCGCAATGGCCAACGTCATCTCTGGCTCATTTCGTGTACCGCGTCAACCAACGCCAAGACGTTGTCGACAGGCGTCTCAGGAAGGATTCCATGGCCCAGGTTGAAGATGTGTCCAGGCCGTCTGGCTGCCTTCTCCAGAAGGCGTAGGGCCCTGGCTCGAATCGTGGCGGGATCGGCAAACAGAATCAGCGGATCGAGATTTCCCTGAATTCCTTTGTGGACGCCGATCCGCGACCAGGCCTCTCCCAGATCCACACGCCAATCGACACCGATAACATCACCGCCAGCCTCACTGACGGTTTCCAGGTAGCTGCTCGTCCCAGTCGAGAAGTTGATCACCGGAACGCCCGGCTTCACGCCTTGAATCACCTGGCGGGTGTAGGGCAGAACAAACTCGCGGTAATCCTCCGGACTCAGGCAGCCCACCCAACTGTCGAATAGCTGTACCGCCTGCGCGCCGGCTGCAATCTGGCCATTGAGATACTTCACGAGGCTGCGAGCAATGCTGGCCATCATTGTGTGCCACGCCGCCGGTTCTCCGTACATGAGGGCTTTCGTGTGCCGGTAGTTCTTCGAAGCACCGCCTTCCACGATGTATGAAGCCAGCGTGAAGGGTGCGCCGGCAAAGCCAATCAACGGCATATCTGGCCGGAGGCCAGCGCGGGTCTTGCGGACGGCATCGAAAACATAGCTTAGGGACTCCTCAGGTTCCACTTCGCGCAGTCGCTTGACGTCGGCGTGAGTGCGAATCATTCCGTCAATCGATGGCCCGTCTCCCTTTTCGAATCGCAGCCCCAGCCCCATGGGCTCCACGATCAAGAGAATGTCGGCAAAGATGATCGCGGCATCCACTCCGAGCCGGTGCGCCGCTGTTACTGTCACCTCGGCCGCGAGGTCCGAATTCTTGCAAAGCTCGAGAAACGAGTTCTTGGCCCGGATCTCCCGATACTCCGGCATGTACCGTCCTGCCTGGCGCATCAGCCAGATCGGTGTGAACGCGGTCGGCAATCGCCGGCAGGCTCGCATGAAGGCGCTTGCTTCCAGCTTATCCCAGCCCGTTGCCGCACCGGGCGCTTCCGCGCCAAGCCGCGTCGTGTCAAGCGGCGCTGCCTTCTTCCCAGCCAGTAATTGCTGTGCACGTTCGGCAGCTTCAGCAACCAGTTGTCCCATCTTTGGGTGTTGCGGTTCCAGGTCGACGACCAGTCCCGCATCGCGCAGAGCCTGGCTGCACAGTGGACCCACCGACCCCACAACCACATCCGACAACGCTTCTCGCAAGCGATCAGTGACCTCCATCTGTGTAGCCACCTGAAACAGATGAGAAACCTGCATTGCATTTGTAAACAAGGCGACCTGGCAATCGCCGCCAATCAACCTCTGAATCGCCTGCTCCAACGGTTTGGTGTCGTTCGGCAGCGCCCAACGATACACAGGGACTTGCAGAACTTGCGCCCCACGTTTCTTGAGCTCCTGGAGCAGTTCGCCGTTAGGCACTCCATATTCCTGGACGGCGACGGCCAGTCCTCCCACGTCAGGGCAACGATCGCTCGCGTCCATGGTCTCCAACAGCTCGCGCCAGGTATTGGGTTCTGGAACCGTCACGCTGATGGGGACACCAAAACTTCGCAGCGCCGATACCGGCTTTGGCCCCCGTGCAACCACCGCGACACCTCCCAGGGCTTCCACCAACTGCGCCCGCGAATACCGTGTCTCAAGCACCTCGAACAATGCGCGAGTTCCCACTCCGGTCAGGAAAATCACCACCGGAATCTCGCCGCGAAACAAGCGTTCCGCAAATTCGAAAGCGCTCACGTTCTGCCCCAACGGAACCTCGGCCATTGAAGGCGCGACAAGCGGTTCGCCACCATGGCTTGCTACGAGCTTTGCCATCTCCTGCGCGAAGCGGGTTTCAAAGGCCACCACACGAAAGCCCTTGAATCCTTTCGCTGCAGAGACGGTTCCTGTCGTCCCGTCCTCCCTGTTCATCCCGGCCTCCGCCGTGCAACCCATTTGCTCGGTGACGATAGCAGAAGCCCCAGCCTATTGGCTATGGGTCATCCGCGATGATCTCCCCGAGAAGTCGAGGCGAATCAAGTCTCCAATTGGGGTAAAAAATCCAGACGCGTGGGGTCAAGGGCTTCCCTGCCCCCGACAACCTGGCAGTCGTAATATGCGGATCCGATGCCTCACTTCGGCAACATGAAGTTCCTTTGGGTCCAGAGCATTCCCGAAACGCCTTGACGCTTCATGGAATCCCTTGTAGCATCCTGACCTTGTCAAAGAGCTGGAAACCCTTGTTGGATAGGGGTTTCGGCTGCTCATGACTTTTCATATCATTCCCACTCTATGATTGATCGTTACGATCCGAAGCAATTCGAGGCGAAATGGGCCGAGCGCTGGGAAGCAGATCAGCTCTATCGAACCGAGCCCTCTGACCAGCGCCCCAAAGCATACATCCTCGACTTCTTTCCCTATCCATCCGGCGATGGCCTGAGTGTGGGCCACTGCCGCAACTATGTGCCTACGGATGTGTTGAGCCGCTACTATCGGATGAATGGTCACAACGTACTTCACCCGATGGGCTGGGACGCCTTCGGACTACCGGCAGAAAATGCGGCGATTGAGAGAAAAACCAATCCAGCGAAGTTGATCGCCCAATTCTCAGCCAACTACAAACGGCAGTTTCACCTGATTGGCATTTCCTTTGACTGGACACGCGAGATCAACTCTTCCACACCGGGGTATTACCGCTGGACGCAGTGGATTTTCCTTCAACTTTACAACGCCTGGTATGACCGGCGACAAAATACCGCACGACCGATTGCTGCGCTGGAGGCTGAGCTTGAAGAAAAAGGAAGCATGGGCATCGCCGGCGCCCCTCCGATGGCAGCCGAGCAATGGGGATCGCTGAACGCACGCCAACGCAAGGACTACCTCAGCAACTTCCGCCTGGCCTACCGGGCCGCTTCTACAGTGAACTGGGATCCGGTGGAGAAAACGGTGCTCGCGAATGAAGAAGTGATCGACGGGAAGGGTTGGCGGAGTGGAGCGCTGGTGGAGAAAAAGACGCTGATGCAGTGGTTCTTTCGTATCACTGCGTATGGCGACCGGCTCCTGGCCGATCTGCAAGGACTCGACTGGCCGGAAAACATCAAGCTGATGCAAGTCAACTGGATTGGTCGCAGCGAAGGGGCCGAGGTTATCTTCGACACGCCTGCAGGCGGCTTGCGCATCTTTACAACGCGGCCGGATACCCTGTGGGGCGCTACCTTCATGGTTCTCTCCCCGGAGCATCCGTTCGTTTCACAACTGACTTCTCTAGAACGGCAGTCCGAAGTGCAGGCGTATGCCGGCGAGGCACGGAAGAAGAGCGACATCGACCGCACGGCTGAGGGCAAGGAAAAAACTGGCGTCTTCATCGGCGCCCGTGCAACGAACCCGGTGAATGGCGAAGCGATTCCGATCTGGGTGGCTGACTACGTTTTGATGGGATATGGCACGGGCGCGATCATGGCTGTGCCGGCACATGACCAGCGAGACTTTGAGTTTGCACGAAAATTCAGCCTGCCGATCCGCATCGTGATTCAGCCGGCATCTCAGGAATCGCTGAATGCCGAGGCCATGAGCGAAGCCTGGCCCGGTGACGGGCTGATGGTGAATTCTGGTTCGTTCGACGGTACGCCCACGGATATTTCGGTGGCAAAGGTCACCGAATGGCTGGCGGGCTCGGGCAAAGGAAGCAAGCGCGTGAACTTCAAACTGCGCGACTGGGGCATTAGCCGTCAGCGCTATTGGGGCACACCGATTCCGATCATTCATACCGCAGATGGCGAGGAACCTGCGGAACTGCCGGTCACATTGCCCGACGTCCAGCACTATGAACCTACCGACACTGGAGAATCCCCACTCGCTGCGATTCCGGATTTCGTCAATACCCCCAGAGGCAAACGTGAGACAGACACCATGGGCACGTTTGCTTGTTCCGCCTGGTACTACCTGCGGTTTGCCGATCCGCACAACAGCCAAATTGCGTTTGACAAGGAACAGGTTGCCTATTGGCTGCCGGTGGACATGTATGTAGGGGGCGCTGAACATGCGGTGATGCATCTGTTGTATGCACGATTCTGGACCAAGGCTCTGCACGACTTGGGGTTTGTCCCGTTTGTCGAGCCATTCAAACGACTGCGAAATCAGGGGATGATTCTGGCGCCCGACGGCAAAGAGAAAATGTCGAAGAGCAAGGGCAATGTAATCACGCCTGATGAAACCGTGGCAGAGTGGGGCGCCGACGCGTTGCGCGCGTATGAAATGTTCATCAGCGATTTTGAAATGGCCACACCTTGGAATACCCATGGGCTGGTTGGGACGCACCGCTGGCTACGCAAAGCCTGGGACGTGATCCTCAATCCTGCACCCCGTCCTCCTGTCGATGCCACAACAGAGCAACTCGACCGCGACTTACGACGATGGACGCACAAGACCATCAAGAAGGTGTCGCAGGATATCGAAGGGTTTCGCTTCAATACCGTGATTTCGTCGCTCATGGAATTTACGAACACACTGTTCGATGCCCAGCGCGAAGCGGTGAGTGATGCTGCGTTTAATGAAGGCACCGATAATCTCTTGCTGATGGTGGCGCCGATAGCGCCGTTCATGGCAGAGGAGATTTGGGCGCACAAGGGCCGTCCCTATTCGATTCACCAGCAGACATGGCCTCAGTTCGATGTCGCTCTGGCTGCTGACGAATCGATCACGCTTGTTTTGCAGGTAAATGGAAAGGTGCGAGGGCGCATCACGATGCCGGTTGGTTTGACTGAGGAACAGGCACGTTCCATCGCTCTGGAAAACGAAGCCGTGCGACGCCATCTGGACGGCAAGGCCCCAAGAAAGCTGATCTATGTTCCAGGGAAGCTCGTTAATGTCGTCGTCTAAACCTAGGTGAAACACAGTGTCGAAGTTCGAAATGCGAAGTGCGAGGCGAGACTGCTGGCATTTCACCAACGGGTGTTCGGCACTTCGCACTTCGCACTTCGGCATTCGTGTTTTCTGCTTTGTCTTTTGTTGGGTTCTTCTGCTTGTGACGATGGGTTGTGGCTACCGGCTGGCGGGCAAGGCAACGGCGATTCCTACGAACATTGATTCTGTCGCAATTCCTATCTTCGATAACAAGACAACCAAATACCGCCTGGAACAGCGACTTACATCTGCGGTCGTCGATGAGTTTGTTGCTCGAACACGCTATCGCATTGTTCCAGAGGCCAGCCAGGCGAAGGCGGTTCTGACGGGGGAAGTTATCGAATTCACTTCAACACCCGTCATCTTCGCAGGGGGCGCCGGTGCCACGTTTCTCGTCACCGTTCGCATGCGCGTCTTGATGAAAGATACAACGACAAAGAAACTGCTGTTTGAGAATAACAATTTTTACTTTCGCGAAGAGTTTGAAATCAGCCGGGGGTCAAAGCAGTTTTTTCCCGAAGAAGGACCCGCCATGGACCGTTTGGCTCGCGAGTTCTCCAGAACACTAGTGAGCAGCATTCTGGAAACCTTTTGAGCAGGTTTGCCACAGAGGAACTGAGACACGGAGGCAGAGGAGTACTGGACGCAGATTACGCAGAAGAACGCAGATAGAATCAGACGGTACTTGAAGAAAACCAGGCCGCATCACCCGTGAAGCGTGACAAGGCTCGAACGACCGAACCAGGCCCAAGCGTAAATTGCACTGGCCGTCAATTCGGGCTGGGGGTTTCTTTCGTCATTCGAACTTCGTCATTCGTCATTGCTTTTACAGATCTGCGTTCATGCGTAATCTGCGTTCCGCTCTTTTCTCCGCGTCTCCGTGCCTTTTGCGGTTGGTCTTTCCCATGTTAATTCGATACACCGATTTTGAAGCTAGCCTCGCAAAACGGAAATTTCACGCAAACTACTTTCTGTTTGGCGCCGATCCATGCCTGATCGAACTGGCGGTAAAAGGACTGACGCGGGCCGTGCAGGAAGCGAATGAAGGGCAGGTTGTGCCAGTTACCTTGGATCTGGACGACACATCTGTGGAGGAGTTCGTAAACACCGCCCAGAGCCTATCGATGTTTGCCCCAAGGCAATTGCTCGTGGTGAAAGGAGTGATGAAGCTGCGAGAACACCAGGGCAAACGACTGGTTCAGTACTTCTCAAATCCAAACCCGCAAACCATCGCGTTGTTCCTGGCCGGGGATCTGGACAGAGATCAGCGGAAGAAGAAGATTTTCGACATCCTTTCTTCGGGCACCGAGGTCCTTGAGTTGGCTCCACTGGAGCCGCGCGAGGTCGCAGCTTGGCTACAGCATCAAGCCAAAGCCCGCGACTGCGCGCTGGAGCCTGATGCGATCCGTTTCCTTTTGGATTTGCAGGGAACCGATCTCGGACGGTTGCAACAGGAATTGGAGAAGGCGGTACTCTACGCGGGCGGTGAGAAACGGATTACCGTAACGGTAGTGGAAGCCGTGTCAGGGTTTGCCGCTGGGCACACACTGTTTGAGTTTCTCGATGCCATCGCCGCCAGAAATAAAGCTCGGGCACTTGCGTTGGTTGAGGAGATCTTTTTCACCGGCAAGGAAACGGGGTTGGCATTCTGGTGGTTTGGCCAACAACTTCGGCAGTGGTTGCAGTTCCGAGAATTGGCGGGAAAGACGCCGGCGGGGATTATTGGAAAGCAGGTGGGCGTCTACAATCCACAAGCCGCTCAAAGAATGCAAGAGCAGGCGAAGCGATTCTCCCGGCAGAGTCTCTTTCAGGCGGTGCAGCGCTTGGCCAGTGTGGATGACAAGATCAAGAGTTCGAGTGTCGATACCCGCTTTACAATGGAGCTGCTTGTCCACGAGTTGACGAACTAAAAGTCCGTTGGCCTGCGGCTCCCCAACCTTAACGATTTCTTCCCCACCCAATTTATCCCTGCTATAGTTCCGCGAGTCTTCAACCCCTGCTCACTTCAATCATGAATTTGTGGAGGCCTGATGGCGCAAACCACTTTGAAACAGGAGATCTTGGCAGAGTTTCTGGGCACCTTCGTTCTGATCGTTTTCGGTGTCGGAGTCGTCGCGCAGGTCGTCCTCAGTGGTGGTCAGAACGGCAGCTATCTGTCAATCAATCTGGCTTGGGGATTGGCCGTGGTGATGGGAATCTACGTTGCGGGCGGTGTCACAGGAGCTCATTTGAACCCGGCGGTTACGCTAGCCTTAGCTGTCCGTCGCGACTTTCCCTGGATGAAGGTTGTGCCATACTGCCTGGCCCAAACAGTGGGTGCTTTTGCGGCCTCCGCAATTGTGTTTCTCACCTATCACGACGCCTTCCTGGCCTTTGATGGTGGAATGAGGATCGTGGTCGGCGAGAAAGCCACGGCTGGAATCTTCGCAACTTACCCGCAGCCGTTTCTTTCAACCACAGGGGGTTTTATTGATCAGTTTATTGGAACCGCACTACTCGTCTTGGCCATTTTCGCGATCACCGATGCCCGAAACCTGGCGCCCGCTGGAAACATGGCGCCGCTGATCATCGGATTGCTGGTTGTCGTGATTGGAATGACTTTTGGATTCAACAGTGGCTATGCCATCAATCCTGCGCGTGATTTGGGACCTCGTCTGTTCACCCTGGTGGGTGGATGGGGCCCACAGGTTTTTGTGGCAGGAAACTACTGGTTTTGGGTTCCCGTGATTGCGCCATTGCTGGGAGGTATCTGGGGAGGATGGGTTTATGATCGGCTGGTCGGAGAGGGTCTGAAGCAGCGAGCAGCTTGATTGCGGCCCCTCCCCGCGGTTTCGTCCATGACTAGTAATACTAGGTTAAGTTTCTACGAACTATTCAGGCGCTGGAACTTTGTCTGACACCAAGGGCAAAAGCCATTGAGCCTAATCAGACGCCGCTGCATCCTCCGCCGGACCTGAGGTAA
>Ga0187893_10011533_pt1 | contig 12808 bp, 4 predicted proteins | sample MA1701074metaG_FD_139574 | JGI IMG/M metagenome (GOLD analysis project Ga0187893, IMG submission 139574) | White microbial mat communities from a basaltic lava cave in the Kipuka Kanohina Cave System on the Island of Hawaii, USA - MA170107-4 metaG ...
ACTCGATCAGGTAACGACCACGCAGCCGAATTTCGTATATGCGAAGCGTTCAGGAACGAGACGAATCGCCCTTTTCGGTAGGGGGTTGCGCTGCACCCCTCCGCTGCTGTATCGCTCTCCGGACGGCGGATTGACCTTGAATGCGGCGGACGGCGAATCAAACGTGACGGTCTTGCGGTCCGTGGTCGCTCGCGGATCAAGCTCTCCGGAGATTCCCGCCCCTCTGGAATTGGCGCCGCTCTTGCGATTGCTGGGGGATGATGCCGGAACGTCGGCGGACGGCGAGGCCACGGGGCTCGGACTGCCCTATGCGGATGTGGTCCGTACGGCCCAGGTCCTGGCCCAATCCAAATCCATGAATGCCGGATTCGTTCTCGAGCAACCGAACGCCATGGAGATGTTCGGCCCGCCGCGAACCGTGGGACGCCCGGAATCGGAACTTCGCTGAGCCCGACTCGCTTTTCGCACGAACAACCCGGACGGCGGATTATCGGGCACGATTCCTATACGGGAGCTTCAAGAATCACTTTCTTGGCTGAAACGCCCCAGTATTCAGTCGGGCTGATTCGGGATTCGAGTCGACCACGCGGCCACGGCCTGAACGCAGGATTCGATAATCCTCGTTTGCGAATCTTCGGAATCGTGGAAGCCCTTGGAAGTTCAAGCGGATTTCGCACGCGGACGATAGGGGCGTCGTAAAGCTGTCGTCATCCTCCCAACGGGGAGAACGGCCTTACAAGGGAGCCCGGGTTTCGGCGAGCCCGGGTTCCCGTTTTTTTTCCCGCACGTTCCTATTTGCCGCCGCGACTGATTAGCGGACCTTTCATACCGGACCAGTTCAGTTCGCAATGCCAAGAAAAGCGGCGCGAATCTTTTCATGGAATCGCGCCGCCCAAGACCATCGCTGAATTTCAACTCATCCGCACTACGCCGTGGTGGATTCCTCCCGGCGGCTGAAGAACAGTTTTCCGCCGATCGCCAGCAAAAGCGCGATCATCGCTAGTCCCCATTCGGAGACCGTCGGAATCGAATTCGTTTCGCACTCCACCTGCGGATCGGAGCAATCAAGCAGGCTGTACCAAACACACTTGCCGCCCGGGCACGCCTGGCATTCTTCAAGCGTCACCAGGTCTTCGCACCCTCCGCCGAAATAGTCATTGTTGCAGCAGGCGCCGCACAACCCGTTTTCGGGGAATTCGCAGTTGCCGCCCGGTCCACAGACGTTCGACGTGCAGCGGTCGTTGTCCTCGCACTGTCCCGCGGTCAGGCATTCCACGCAGCGGTCGTTGGCCTCGTCGCACTTGAGACCTGAGGGGCATGGATCGCCCTCTGATGTGCATTCGCCACCAGAGCAGTATTCCGGTCCGGTGCAGAAAAGTCCGTCATCCGCGCACGGGCCGCCTTCATTAGTGTTTTCCTGGATGCAACCGGCGGTGATCTCGTCGCAAGCACCGACGCGGCAATCGCTGTCCAGATACGAGCAATCAATATCCGCCCCGTCTTGGCAACCCAGGAGCGGGTCGCACGTCTCTTCGCCCGTGCAGAACAACTCGTCGCTGCACAGCTCGTCCGACGGCGTGTGGAAGCACGTGTCAGTCGCTTCATCGCATCCGTCTACCGTGCAATCGACGGCATCGGGCGGACACGGTAGGGAACCATCCACGCAGCCCAGCAGAGGATCGCATGTCTCCTCGCCGTCGCAGTACAGCAAGTTGTTGCAGAAAGCGTCGTCCGGATTGTGTTCGCACATGTCCGTCGTTTCGTTGCAGAAATCGACCGTGCAATCAATCGAATCCGGCGGGCACGCGGGCACGGTATCCACGCAGCCGAAGACCGGATCGCAGATTTCCACGCCGTCGCAGAAATTGCCGTCGTTGCAATAGTCGTCGTCCGGTACGTGGCGACACTTGTCGATGTCCTCGAGGCAAACCTCCGTCGTGCAATCGATCCCATCTGAATAGCACGGGTCGGGGCCGTCCGCGCATCCGCCGGGAACTTCCGGATCGCAAACTTCCGGTCCGTTGCAGAAGAGTCCGTCGTCGCACACCGTGTTGTCCGGAGTGTGTATGCAGGCGTCGAGCGTTTCATCGCAACTGTCGGCGGTGCACGGAATTCCGTCCGAACCACAGGGATCCGCACCGTCTTCGCAATCCAGGATCGGGTCGCAGAACTCCACGCCATTGCAGAACAATGCATCCTGGCACGAGGCATGATCGAGCACCTGCTCGCACATGTTGGTGCTTTCGTTGCAAAGCTCGATGGTGCAGACCACGGCATCGGATGGACACGGCGGCGTGCCCGGTAAACACGTGCCGTTGGGTACGTCGCACGTTTCCTCGCCGTTGCAGAAATCGCCGTCGTTGCATTGGGCGTGGGTCGTGCAGAACACGCAGCGGTCATTCGGCTCATCGCACTTTTGCGGCGGCGTGCAGGGGTCGCCCGTGCTTACGCAGCCGTTGGAAATCGGGTCGCAGAATTCCGTGCCAGTGCAGTACAGCGTGTCGTCCGTGCAGTTGTCGACATGCGTGCACGTATCGGTGCTCTCAATGCAGACCGTCGTCGTGCAGACGACCCCGTCGTCGGCGCAGGGCGGCGTTCCCGGCACGCAGACGCCGTCGAGCGTGTTACAGGTTTCTTCGCCGTTGCAGTACATCCCGTCGTTGCACTGGGCGTTGGTTGTGCAAATCACGCATCGAGTGTTCGGTTCATCGCACTTTTGGGGCGGCGTACAGGGATCGCCGGAGCTTACGCAGGAGTCGGAAATCGGGTCGCAGAACTCGTATCCGTTGCAATAGATCTCGTCGTCTAGGCAGTTGTCCTCGTGAACGCAGACGATACCGTCGTCTTCGAGACAAATCGTCGTCGTGCAGGAGATGCCGTCGTCCGGACAGGCGGGGGTGCCCGGAACGCAAACGCCGGCCACCGTGTCGCATGTCTCCACGCCGTTGCAAAGAATCCCGTCGTTGCACCAGGCGTCGCCGAGGCACTCTACGCACCGGTCATTGGGCTCGTCGCATTTCATGGGCAGCGTGCAGGGATCGGGGCTGTCCTGGCAGCCAAGGATCGGATCGCAGGTCTCCAACCCGTTGCAGTAGAGACCATCAAGCGTCTGACAATACACGTGGTCCGGCGTGTGGTAACAAGTGTTTGTATCCTCGTTGCAGCCGTCGATCGTGCAATCCACGCTGTCCGCTGGACACGGATTGGCCCCGGGTTGACACATGCCGGTCACGAGATTGCACGTTTCCTCCCCGTTGCAATACAGCCCATCGTTACACTGGCCGTCCGAAAGGCACTGCACGCAGCGGTCGTTCGGTTCGTCGCACTTGAACGGGAAAACGCATGGATCGGCTTCGTCTTGGCAGCCCAGTAACGGATCGCAGGTTTCGTAGCCGTTGCAATAAAGACCGTCGAGATTCTGGCAATACAGATCGTCCGGCGTGTGGAAGCAAACGTCGTTGCCCTCGTCGCAGCCGTCGATGGTGCAATCCACGGTGTCGGCCGGGCACGGATTCGCCCCGCCCTGGCAGTTCCCCGTGACCATGTTGCAGGTTTCCAAGCCGTTGCAATAGACGTTGTCATTGCACTGCGCGTCGCTCAGACATTGAACGCAACGATCGTTGGCTTCGTCGCACTTGAAGGGAGGCGAACAAGGATCGGGACCGTCCACGCAGTCGAGTACGGGATCGCAGGTCTGCACGCCGTCGCAATAATCGCCCGATTCGCATTCAGAGTGGTCCGGCACGTGAACGCAGACGTCGTTGACTTCATCGCAAAAATCATCCGTGCAATCGACGCCTTCTTCGCAGTCCCGCGGGGTACCCGAACCGCACGTTCCCGAGACGCAGATTTCGCCGACCGTGCAATAATAGAGGTCATCGCAAAGCTGACCTTCGTTGACCGGAACGGTCAGGTTGCAGTTGCCGTTCGGACCGCCGGGGTCGCAAGCGCTGTCCGTGCAGAAATCCTTGTTCGGCGGACAAATGACCGGATGGTACTTGCACGATCCGTTGACACAGGCGTCGTTGGTGCAGGGGTCATTGTCCTCGCAGAAGATGGCCGTGTTGACGCAGCCCTGACCCGGCACGCAGGTATCGGTCGTGCAGGGGTCCATGTCTGTGCAGAGCTCATTCGAACTGCAGCACGAAACCGCGCTGCACAAGGTGTTCTCGGTGAAGACGGAACCCGGGAACTGGCAGTCCGCCATCTCCACATCGTCCGTACAGAGACCGCCCGGAATGTTCGTGTTGCAGCACGCCCCGCGGCGCGGCTTGTTGTAAAACGTGCAGGATATGATATCCAGCGCCCCGATGGGAATGTTGTTCACGCTGTTGACGCCCGGCGTACCCACGGCAGACATTCCTTCGACGCAGCTTGCCGAGATGAACAAGTGCGTGCTTTGCAGCGTCTCGATAATATCCACGATGCCGGTCGCGTCGACGCCCAGGTCGATGTCGAAGTTGATCATGCCCATGCCGTCCGTCGGACCCGAGGATGGCGTCGATGTATCGGGCGCGTCGGGATTGGCGGTAAACGTCCAGCCGACACCATCGGACTGATCGCCCGTCGTGCCCAGATTGCCGTCGTCGTCAATGATCTTATGAACGGTGATGGTCCCGCCGCAGAACGCGTCGGCGAGATCGCCAAGGGCTTCGGCAAGTTCATCAAAATCTCCGAGGATAACGTCGATGGTCGCGCTGATCGGATCGGGCGGATGAACGCTTGGTCCTGATATGGCAATGAGGCGGCTTTGCGTCGCTGCCCCAACTCCGACAGTCACAATGCGGATGGGGTCGGACGAGGACGAACTCTTGGCCGCGTTGGCCGCGACGACTGCGGGCGCCAGGTGCACGTTGGGGTCACTGGTGCTGTTCGGTCCCGCCGTGCTCGCCGTCGGATCGCCGTCCGTCACCATAACGATGAGGTCGGGGTGGACGGAATCGTCCCGATCCAACCCGCCTTCCAACATGCCCTTGGCAAGAAGAATCGCCTCTTCCCAGTCGGTGAACCCGCTCGAACTCAGGCCGGCAATATCTGCAAACAAGGCCGCCGTATTGTTCGTTAGATTTTCCAGCATCGTCGCCGTGTCATTGAATTTGACGAGACCGATCAGCGTCGGCGTTCCCGGAAGAAACGCGTCGATAAAGTCGATGGCCGCGTTCTGAACATCACCCAGGTTGCCTCCGATGCTGCCCGAAACGTCCAGCACCAGCACGATGTCCAAGCCGCACGCTTCTTCGAGCGGTGGATTTGTTACCGGCGGCTGAACAGTCAATGAATTCTTCAGCGTGACCAGATTGCTTTGCAAGGTGTTGCCCGATCCGGGTGACGTGCAGCTATTGCCGTCATGGGCGCGGAAATAGAGGTTAAACGTCCCGGAATTCGCGGGAACGATGATGCTAAATGTTTGGGTGTATGGTGAGGACGGAGGTGGGAAATTCGCTGTGTCCGAGCACGTCATAGTTCCCGGGGGTGATGTGGAAATGCGATAGGAAGTCGACTCCCAGTCATCCGCGTTTCCGGAGCCGGTTCCCGTCACCGTCATGGTAACGTTTAGCGTTCCACCTGCGACGAGGGATACCGAGGAACCTGTCGTGACGACAGCGCCGCCGGAATTAAACGTCCAGGCAGTCCCCCCATTCAAGGAGACCGAGTTGATCGTCCGCGTCGCCTCCGCCGTACCGGCCGCAACCAAGAGGGGGAGCCAACCGAACAGAAATGGCAAACGCCGCGACCAACATCCGCCGATTCTTTCCGTAATCATCGCCCGTATTCCCTTCCCAACACTTTCTTCCTCTGCTCGACAAGGCGTTTCGCGATGACCGCGTCGATCCCAAGTCGCGGCGCGTCCCATTCGCCGCGAATCGAGTTTGAATCCCATAAGCCGCCTCTGATTTTCGCGCTCCACGCGCAGACACTGCGCGAAACCAAAGTTGAACTTGGATTCAATTCGCGTGACGCCTCAAAGATTCCCTCCAGCCCTTAACGCCCGCGCGAGTGCCAAGCACGGTCCCTTCCAGTCGACCGCCCCGGCCAGCCCCCCGGAAACAGCCCTAACAACCGACCCTCCGGCCGAGCCGACCCGCCCTCACGTCACTCGCTGGTAAGACAAGCCCCGATTATAGGGACTCGCTATTAAAAGTCCAGCATAATTTTCCAAGTTTAGCAACGCTTCGCAACTTACTCCAGCTGTAAGTCAGAACATCCCAAATTACCAAAACTTGTCCCATAAGTGAAATTTTGAAAGCTAGGATGATTCATGATACTACGATTCCTCCGAGTCGCGAGAAAAACAAGATACCAACACTAAAGTTATGATTTAAGAACAACTGCTATTGAGCGAAAAGTGTGCCATTTCTTTTTTGCCGTTACTCCGTTGGTTGATATGGGGCAAATGTGGAATTCAATTTGGGAGGTTTTGCATTAACAGAGCTTTGCTGAGGTACAATGGCCGGTTCTGGTACGTCGAATCGGGCTTTCCAGGAAACAGGGGCAGGATGGGAGGAAACTCGAATTCACCCCCGCGGAAGTGCACGGCCTACGATCTGAATGTGTGCTGCTCGACCGATTGCCGAACGATTCCGGCAGAGGCGCTTTTCAAGGTCTTCCCAATCTCGCCGTCCCTCCGAGATAGCAAGCAATTCCCGGTGGTGGCGCATCGGCAGCACCGTTTTGCCGACGAGTTCCACTACTTCGTATCCGCTTGACGCGAACAGCGATTCCAGCTCCTCCGGCGAATAAGTCGAAATCTCGAATTGCTCCGCTCGGTCGCGGGTCAGCCAATGCGTCCGGCCGCTACGTAAAAAAGCCTTGAATTCGACCGAATTCCCCTTGGCCAGGTAAAAATCCAGCGCCGCCAGCTTGTTATCAAACGTCGCGGCAAGTAACCCGCCCGGCTTCAGCACGCCTCGGATTTGCTTGAGCGCTTTCGCAGGCGAATTCGTACATCCGATGGGTTCCCCGAAGGCAATCCCCAACGCAGCCGGGGCACACTTTATTTCTTTTAGGTTGCAGAGGTCTGCTTGAACGAAAGTCGCCCGGTCGCCCGCCCCCAAGGCTTGAATCTTCGCCCTTGCCTGATCCAACATCTGCAGGGAAATGTCCACGCAGACGACCCGGTAACCGCTTTTGACCAGTTTCGCCGCCCATTTTCCCGTGCCGCACCCCAAATCCAGAATCGTCGCCCCCATGTCGCAGGGCAGGAATGGTTTCAGATAATCCCAAGTCAGGCTGTCGTGCCACTGCCAAAAGGCATCCTCGTAGCTCGCGTCATACACGCCCGCGACGCGGTCATGGTACTTTTGCACGGCGGATCGATGGGACGCGCCCATGTACCTAAAATAACCGCTTTCACCCAGACTTCGCTACCATGCCCTGTTTCCCATCGCGGAATCAAAGGATTCCTTCCAAGTGACCGATAATACTTCCGTTTGGAGTTTGTGAACGATTCTTCGCTGTGCGAAACCACGACAGCGCTTCTCGCGCCGATGGTAAGGGACTGGCGGCGGACCGGCGTTCCAACCGCATCCGAATGAAACGCGACCCCGCGAGCCCGGAATTCGTAAGGGATTCCTTAACTCGGTTTGACAGGGTGGGCACTTGGTCCAAGCATACACTTGGCGGGTAAGGGGGGGATTCCGGGAAGTTTCCCCATCCATGGATTTCGAAGACAACCCTTTAGTGCAGAGGTAACAAAATGAGCGTAATGCGATTCGCGGTTCGAGGCGGACTGTTTCGTTGTTTGGGCCTTTCGGCGGCCCTTGCCCTGGGTGTCCTGATTGGTTGCGGCAATCTAGGCCAGGGGTGCTTCGGCATCGGCAGCCGCGGCGATTCCGACAACGACGGCGTCAGCGACGAAAGCGACAACTGTCCGGATGACGCCAACGACGATCAAGCCGACGCCGACGACGACGGCGTGGGCGACGTCTGTGATAACAGCCCCAACGACCCGAACCCCGGACAAGGCGACGCGGACGAGGACGGAGTGGGCAACGCCAGCGACAACTGTCGCGATGTCTCCAACCCCGGCCAAGAAGATGGCGACGGCGACGACGTGGGTGACGCCTGTGACAACTGTCCCGAGGACGCCAACACCGATCAAGCCGACGCGGACCTCGACGGTGCGGCCGACGCTTGTGACAACTGCCCGGATTTGTCCAATGTGGATCAGGCCGACGAAGACGAAGACGGCGTGGGCGATCTCTGCGACAATTGCCCGAACACCTCAAACCCTGACCAGGCCGATGAGGACGAAGACGGCGCGGGCGACGCCTGCGAAGGCGACCGCGACAGCGACGGCATTTCCGACGCTCTGGACAATTGCCTCACCGTCGACAACGCAGATCAGGCTGACGCCGACGAAGACGGTATCGGCGACGCCTGCGACAACGCCCCGGACGATCCCAACCCCGATCAAAGCGACGACGACGGCGACGGCGTTGGCGACGTGATCGACAATTGCCCCGACGTGGCAAACACCAATCAGCAGGATTCCGACGCGGACGGCGTGGGCAACGCCTGCGACAATTGCCCGCAAGACAGCAACGCGAACCAGGCCGACGGCAACAACGACGGCGTCGGCGACGCCTGCGAGGGCGATCAGGACGGCGACAACGAACCCGACGTCACCGACAACTGCCCCGACGCTTCCAACGCCGACCAGGCCGACACCGACGGCGACGGCGTGGGCAACGCGTGCGACAACTGCCCGACTGTTTCGAACGCTAATCAGGCCGACGGCGAAGGCGGGGGCGTGGGCGACGGCGTCGGCGACGCCTGCGACACCTGCCCGACTATCGCCAATTCGCTGAACCAGACCGACACGGACGGTGACGGCCGCGGAAACGTTTGCGATAACTGCCCGGCGGTCGCCAACGCCGATCAGGCCGACTCCAACAACAACGGCGTCGGAAACGCCTGCGACGAAGGTACGCCGCCTCCGCCGGGAAATCCCACGCCGGTTCCCGTTAACGCGGGTGCGGATCGCGCTGTTTTCCCCTGTGGTTCCGTAACGCTGGATGCGACTTCAACGGCTGGTGGCGCGACCATTACATGGCGACAAGTGTCACCGCCCAATCCGCTGGTCATCGCCAACAATTCGCCGGACCCGGTGACCTTCGCCGCCCCGGTGGATCCGCTGACCGGGCGACCTCAGGTCTTCCGTTTTGAGGCGTCTGCGAATCTGACCGGATTCTCAACGGGAACGGATTTGGTGGACGTTACCGTCAACGATTTCACGAGCACGGCCCAATTCGGCGGCAGCACGGTCAAGAGCAGCGGTTCGGCCTTGCCGGGCGACAACGTTACGCTTGATCTCGCGGACATCGTTCCCGCTGATTGGACCGCGACCTGGCGACAGGTCGCCGGTGAACTTCCCGCGGTGGCGCTGACCAAGAGCGGCACGCGCGCGGCGACCTTCACCGCGCCAAACGTCGCCACGACGACGATCTTGAATTTCCAGGCCGCGGGCTGCTCGCCGTTAGCACTCGGTCAGGGTTTGAGCGGAACTCTCGCCATTCCGGTTCAAGTCGCCTCGGTGACGATAAACCTTCCGGCGAACATTCAGGATTCCGATTGCGAAACGCTTGACCTTGCCGATTTCGTGACCGTGACGGGAATTACGTCCGGCTTCGAATTGTTGTTCTTCGCTTCGAGCAACGGCGACCTTCCACCGGGCGTGGTGCTGGGTGAGGACGTGTCGGAGACGGGTTCGCTTTCCGTCACCAGTGGCGCGGGTGAGTCCATCACGATTACGGTTCAGGTCGTCGGAACCGCTGGTTTCCTCGACGAGGCGTCCGACACCATCGCCATCGTGGCTTGCAACGCCGGCGACTAGACGACGATTCTCGCGGTAGGAACGGATCGCCCCGAGTCGAAACCGGGTCGCGGGGGCAATTCATGGGATCGTGCTTGCCGGCCCAATCAGACACCGGCAAGTGAGAGCGACTTGCAGCCAGATTAACGATCGAGGGGTCGTGGTTGGCGTGCTTCCGACATCGGGGCGCACTCTCTGCGAGACGTGTCAAGACCGGCGGATTCCGAGACTCTCCGCGCTCGCGTGGGCTCGATTCAAACGCTCTGGTCCAATCGGATCCCGGGTTTGGCGGAAGGAAAACTCGGGGGTGAGTCCGGTCCTTTTCAAGGAGAAATCGCGTGATCCGCAAGTCCATTCACTGGGGATTCTCCTTCGCCGCGTGCATCCTTTCGGTTTCCTGCTCGCCGACGGGCCTTCCCACAGGAAGTCCCAGCCTTTCAAAAACCCGTGCCGCGCCAGGCGAGTACCTCATCATTGAACACGACGGCATCGAGGCCGGATTGCCTGCGATGGTCATCTTCACCGCTCCCGACGGCACTCGTATCGAAGTGCCGACTTACGACGTGGCGAACGGCAGCCTCGGAGTCGCGGTGCCGCCGGTCTACAATCCAAGCACTGCGAGCATCGGCGCAGGCCGCTTTACCGTAACCATTGAGGATCTCGAAGGCCAATCCACGTTGGATGTGGATGACCTTCCCACGATCAGCGGTCTCGAGCCCGGCGCGATGCTCAAGATCGTCCTCGAAACGGCTATTGCCGAGCATCAGCGCACCATCGCCAACTTTGAAATCATGGCTGAACAGGGCGGCCCCGATGGTCCCGCGGTGGATACGGCGAGCGCGACCTCGGAGATCGCCCGGTTGCAGGCGATCCTCGATGAACTCAACGCAACGGGTCAGCTCGTGGTCGAACTCGAGGGGATTGGCACGGCGACGGTCACATCCGAAGCGCTTGCTCTGGGCGATCGAATCCTAGTCAGCACCTTCACCGCGCCCAACGCAGCCGCTGCTTCAAAACGCGAGGTCAACCATCGCGATATCGCCGAGTGCATTGCGATCAGTGTCCCCGAGGGATTCGATCGGGCGGCGTGTCTGCGCGAGGTCGTCGCGGACGTGGGCACCGCTGTGTTGCCCGCGGTAGAGACGGCCGGTCGCGTTGCCACCGGAATCGGCGTGGTGGTCACGATCGTCGGGGCGACGGCTACGCTGGTGGCGGCCACTCCCGTCGGCGCGGTGCTCGCCGCCGGAACCACGGCCAACATCGCCCTCACCGGACTGTATGTCTCCATCGCCGGCGGAACCATCTCCGTCGTGTCGGCGACCATGCAAGGCAAAAACACCGACGCGTTTCTTCAGGACAGCGGCGAGGATTTCAACCTGGGGCTGGAGATCCTCAGTCAAATGCTTCGAGTCGCGGTTTCTTCCGCGGCCACGGGGTTCGAGGCCTTCGAGAATGAACTGAGCGCCCTCATCACTTGGATCGATCGCGGAATCACCGGCGCCGACGCGTTTGCGGGGTTTTCCTGCTCCTCCGGCGAATCGCAGAAGGGCATCCTCCCCCGCGCCGTCAGCGTGGCGTTCTGTTCCTTCGCTCGCCCCGGACTTTGCGACAACACCTGCTCAACCGCTTTTGACGGCGTCTGCGACGACGGTGGACCGGGCGCGCCTCGATCGGGCTGCGCGCTGGGCACCGATTGCCTCGACTGCGGCGGGCGCGAGGAAACGGCGTCCGATGGGCAGCAGATTTGCACGGATGTCTGTCTGTTCCCGCTCGACGGCGAATGCGACGACGGCGGACCCGGTTCGGACACGTCGTTTTGCGACTACGGAACGGATTGCACCGATTGCGGCGGACGCGACCCCATCGACGAACCCACCGGCGACGAAGAGGCGGCCTGTTGCTACACGAGCGGGTGCCTGATGCAGACATTTGACGCTTGCGCGTTTTCCGGCGGCGACTATCTAGGGCAGGGGACGGTTTGCACCGAGGACAGTTGCCCATCCGCCGAGCCCGCCGTCGAATACGTCATCTGGTACACCGCCAACGTGAGCTGCTGGAGCGCCCCGCTCATGTACATCACCGACCGCGCCGGTTTCGAGCGCGAAGAGATCGCCTCGTCATATCCCGGCGGGGGGATCGACCCGATGTACCCATTGGAAAAGGCGGAATTGCAGGGCGGTTTTGCTTCCGTCGAAGAGGCAAGGGAGTGGATTTGTCCGCAGTTCGTCTCCCGCTTTTCGCACGCCTGGTGCTCGTCGTACTACCAGACCGCGAACTGCAACTGGCAGCCCGGCGGACTCGGTTGCGACCTTTCGGCGCTGCCCTTCACCGATACGTTGCCCGACGGTTCCACCTGTCCGTAGGGCTCCGGGATCCTTCCGAAACAGGTTCCGATCGCACGAGCATTCCCTTCGGCGTTCAGCGCACGACGGACGTCGCGGGTCTTTAAGCGTACACGGCTCCTCCTCCCCTGTTACCGGGTCGCCGCCGACAAACATCTTTCGACCGGTCCCGCCGGGCGAGGGGCCGCAATGTCTACGGCTGCCATAGGAAGAACGTATTGCGATGATTTCGGCGGAGTCGGCGGGAACGAGGGCGATGGGGCGTGAATCTGCGGGCGCTGGTTTTACAGTCAACGCTCCCCTTCGCGTCGAACAGTTTCTGGATAGTTGATCGCCGCCTCGTAGAACTCCCGAAGGCGGCGGTGGAAACCGAAAAAATGTTCGTCCAAATCAATGGCTGAGTTTCCATCCGAGGATTTGATTCGGACGATTTGCCCAATTCTTCCTTTGCATTCCATGGAGGATATTTCCGTCCAAGATATGAAATCCCTTCGATTCTTCGCGTCAGCGATTAGTATGCCATTCGGCCCGAGGACGGCGCGATTGCACTTCCCCAGGAAATAATAACACGCATACCATGCGGTCGATGCGAATCCTATGCCCAGGAGGCCTTGCGACGGCGCAAACCTCCGCCGAAATCCATCGAATAGTA
>Ga0187893_10011534_pt1 | contig 12808 bp, 9 predicted proteins | sample MA1701074metaG_FD_139574 | JGI IMG/M metagenome (GOLD analysis project Ga0187893, IMG submission 139574) | White microbial mat communities from a basaltic lava cave in the Kipuka Kanohina Cave System on the Island of Hawaii, USA - MA170107-4 metaG ...
GCGGCCGGCTCGCCGCCGCCAACGATCAGGACCGGCGCGCCCCGCAGATCGAGAAAGATCGGGAAGTACAGCATGGATCGCTCAAAAGCCCGATCCGTCGATCTCGTGCAGGCCGCACTCGCGCTTCAGGCCGAAGAAGCGCGTCGCCTCGGGATCGGCGACGTCGCTGAGCCGCTGTGTGGTGTGCCAGTCGCCGATCGACGTATAGCCCTGCTCCCAGAGCGGGTGATACGGCAGGTTGTGCTTCTGCATGTATCGGTAGATGTCGTGATCGGTCCAGTCGAATAGCGGATGCACCTTGTAGCGGCCCGCGCCCGTTCGCTGGACTGGCTCGATGCCCGCACGGCTCGCGGACTGTTCGCGCCGCAGCCCCGCGAACCAGGTGCTGGCATGCAGCTCCCGCAGCGCCCGCTCCATGGGTTCGACCTTGTGGATCCGGTTGTACTGCTCGATGCCCTCGCGCCCTTGGTCCCAGAGCGGGCCGTGACGCGCCCGGAGCCAGGCGGCGGACTCTGCGCTGCGGTACACCTTGAGATTGAGTTCGAGGCGCTCGGCCAACTGGTCGACGAACCGATAGGTCTCGGGGAACAGGTAACCGGTATCGATCAGGATCACAGGGATGCCTGGCGCCATGCGCGTCACTAGGTGCAGAGTTACCGCCGCCTGTGTACCGAAGCTCGAGGAGACCACGTGCTGGCCCGGGAAGCGCTCGAGTGCCGCCGCCACACGATCTTCCGCCCGCAGCGCCCGAAAGTTGGCCGCAAGCGCCGCCGGATCGTGCGGCGATTCGACGCGGAGCGCAGCCTGCGCGGGGGGCATCACGCAGCTCCTCGCACGTCCGCCTGCTCGAGCCGCGCGGTTCGATGCAGGAAGTCGCCGAACCCCTCCTCGGGCTCCCGCTCCCGCGCCCAGGCGGCGATCAGCGGTTCAAGCGCGGCGAGGATCCCTCCTTCGTCCACATTCTCGCGGTAGAGCTGATTGAGGCGTGTGCCGTCACGCGCACCACCCAGGTGGAGGTTGTAGCGGCCCGGCGCCTTGCCAACGAGTGCGATTTCCGCGAGGTACGGCCGTGAGCAGCCGTTCGGGCAGCCACTGATGCGGAACGACAGGGGCGCGTCGCCGACTGCATATTTATGCATAAGGGCATGGATCGCCGTCGAAGCTGCGGGCAGATAGCGTTCTGCTTCCGCCATCGCAAGCGGGCAGGTCGGCAGCGCCACGCAGGCGAGCGAGTCGCGCTTGATCGGAGGCGCGGTTCGATACTCGCTAAGGCCATAGCCCGCGACCAGCGCATCGATACGCCAGCGTGCATCCGGCGCGACGCCCGCGATGATCAGGTTCTGGTTGGGGGTGAGCCGAAACTCGCCGCGGTGGATCGCGGCGATGCGCGCGAGCCCGCTGCGGAGTCGCCTATCCCCGCAATCCGCTACCCGACCGGCCTCGATGCGAAGCGTCAGGTGCCAGCGCCCATCGATGCCCCCGACCCAACCGAAGCGGTCGCCGCTTGCCGTGAACGCGAACGATCGCGCCGGCGCCAGTGCAAATCCGATGCGGCGCTCCAGCTCGGCCTTGAACCACTCCACGCCGCGGTCGGCGATCGTGTATTTAAGCCGCGCGTGCTTGCGCTCGGTCCGGTCGCCATGATCGCGCTGAATCGTGACGACAGCCTCCGCCACCGCGAGCAGGCGGTCCGGTTGAAGGAAGCCGAGCACGTCCGCGAGGCGCGGGTACGTCGCCGCATCGCCGTGCGTCGCGCCGAGCCCGCCGCCAACCATCAGATTGAAGCCGATAAGCCGGCCTTCTTCAACGATGGAAATGAAGCCGAGATCCTGCGCAAACACGTCCACATCGTTCTGTGGCGGCACGACGATCGCGGCCTTGAATTTGCGCGGCAGGTAGGTGGGCCCATAGATCGGCTCGGACTCCTTGTCACCCGCGACCTTTTCGCCGTCCAGCCAAATTTCGTGATAGGCGCGCGTGTGCGGCAGCAGGTGCTTCGAGAGCCTCACGGCCCAGGCATACACCTCGTCGTGCACGGCGCTCACATAGGGGTTCGGGCTCGCGAGCACGTTGCGATTGACATCGCCGCAGGCCGCAATCGAGTCGATCAACGCTTCGTTCATCGCCGCGATCGCGCGCTTGAGCTCAGTCTTGATGATGCCGTGCAGCTGGAAAGCCTGGCGCGTCGTCAGCCGCAGCGTCTCATTGCCGTAACGACCTGCAAGACCGTCGAGCGCGAGCCACTGCGCCGGCGTACAGACGCCGCCCGGCAGGCGTGTCCGGATCATGAAGCTGTAGGCGGGCTCGAGTTTTGCCAGCCGCCGCTCCTCGCGCACGTCCCGGTCGTCCTGCTGGTAGCTGCCGTGAAACTTCAGAAGCTGCTGGTCGTCCTCGCGCAGCCCGCCCGTGACCTTGTCTGCCAGGCTCTCGACGATCGTGCCGCGCAGCTGCCGGCTCGCGGCCTTGATGCGCTCGACTGGCGTGAGGGTAGGCGCGCCCATCAGTAGACGTCCCGTAGGTAGCGGCCATCGGCGCCGAGACGATCGAGCCGCTCGCGCGACATTTCCGCGGAAACGCCGCCATGCTGCTCGATGACCTTGGCGAGCGCGGCATGCACGTCCGGCGCCATCCCTGTCGCATCGCCGCAGACATAGATCGTTGCGCCGTTCTCGATCCACTCGTAAAGTTCGCGACCTGCCTCGAGCAGGCGCTGCTGGATGTAGATCTTCTCGCTACGGTCGCGCGAGAATGCCAGATCGAGGCGCGCGAGGGTGCCCTGCTTGAGCGCCCGTTGCCATTCGATCTGGTACAGGAAATCACGGGCGAAGCGCCGCGCGCCGAAGAAGAGCCAATTGCGGCCGCGCCCGCCGATCGCCGCGCGCTCCTGGACGAATCCGCGAAACGGCGCGACACCTGTTCCGGGGCCAATCATGATGATGTCGGACGAGGTGTCGGCCGGCAGGTGAAAGCGCGGGTTGGGTTCGACGTAGATCGGCACGGCCGCGCCATCGCCACGCATCGCGAGATAGTGCGAAGCGGCGCCCGGGCGCTGGCTTCCATCACCCCCGGAATCCAGGCGCGCGACGGTCAGGTGCACCTCGTCGCCGACCTCCTTCATGCTCGAGGCGACTGAGTAGAGGCGAGTCGTCATGGGACGAAGCGCAGCGACGAGCGACTTGGCATCCCAGTCAGTCGGATAACGCTCGATGAGATCCGGAAGCTGCGACCGCAGCATGAGCTGACGGAGGGCCTTTTCCTGCCCAGGTCTCAGCATCGCAGCGAGGTCTGCATCACCAGTGCGTTCCGCAATCAATGCGATGAGTGGCCGCGTCACGCGTGTAATTTCGAGGGTTGTCGCCAGCCAGTCGACGAGCGCGCGGGATTCGGCGCCGCGTTCAACCACCACGGCACCGTCGACCCGTGCCGCCGCGAGCACCGCGGCAACGGTCTCCTTCGGGTTCACGGCGACGACGCCGATCGCGTCGCCCGGCTCGTAGCGCAGGCCCGAACCGGCGAGTGAGAGTTCCACATGCCGCACGTCCCGGACGCCCTCACTCACCGTGATGCGCTGATTGGCGAGAAGCTCAGCCGCGAACGGCTTGTCGCGACTCCAGCTCGGGATTGATGCCACCGGGCGCAAGATGGCGATTCGCTCAGGGGCGATCGCCGGCCTCGCCTGCTGCAGCACCTCAACGGCCCGGCTGGACCAGGTCGCGGCTGATGCTTCGAAATCGACGTCGCAATCGATGCGGTCGTACAGGCGATTCGCGCCCAGCTCCGCGAGTCGTTCGTCCACCCGCCGGCCGATTTCGCAGAAGCGCGGATAGCTCGTGTCGCCCAGCGCAAGCACGGCGAACTCGAGCGACGGCAGCCGCGGTGCCCGGCGGCTGAACAGGAAATCGCAAAAGGCACGCGCGTCGTCCGGCGGATCGCCATCGCCGTGGGTGCTCATCACGACGAAGAGGTGGCGCTCCTCGGCGAGTTCCCGAAGCGGATATTCGCCGGCCCGCCGCAAGCGGGCGTGAACGCCCAAGTTCAGTAGCTGCGTAGCCAGCGACTCCGACACGCGACGGCCATTGCCCGTGTGCGAGCCAAAGACGATCGTCGCAAATGAGGGGGCACTAGTTTCCGGGACAATCGACGGCGATGCGGGCGCAAACTGAGCAGCGCCGCCCTTGGCTGCAGCGAGTCCCGCGGCATAACCGGAGAGCCATTGCAGGGCGGCCGGGTCCAGGCCGTCGACCAGCCGGCCGAGCAGTTCGACGCGGTCCGCGGCGAGCGGATATTCGGGCGGCAGGGCAATAGCGGCTTTCGCCACGGAACTGGGCCTCTGAGCATCTTGCTCAGCGCCATCCTAGGGAAGGGTGGCAATCCTCCGGAAAGGCTTGTTCGTTATACCTACATGCAATCCCCAGTTAAGGAAGCTCTGAAGAACTGGTCATGAGAACGATCGTCAGCAACGGCCTGGCGTCGAGATCGCGGACCGCACGGCATGGCGCCGTTGATTCGAGGTTGTTTGCCTTCATGGCCGGCGTTTCCCGAATTGCACCGACACCGCTGCTACGCTCGGAGCAATTGTCGTCGGACCAGGTACAGATTGGTGAGCGCGGCGGTGACTTGCAGCCGGTGCAGGTTCTTGGCCAGACCACGGTAGCGGGTCTTGCGGAAGCCGAAGATGTTCTTGATCACGCCGAACACGTGCTCGACCTTGGCGCGCACCCGCGACTTGTTGCGGTTCTTCGCCTTCTCGACCTCATTGACCCGACCGTGATAGCGATAGCGCCGATTGGTAAAGTCCTTGGCTTGCGGGGCTCGCTGGTGGATGGCGGCGGTCTGGCCGTGGTAGCCCTGATCACCCCAGACCCGCGTTTCGTTGCCGTGCAGCAAATACGGCAACGCCTCGCGATCGTGCACATTGGCTGCCGATGCCAGCACCGTGTGGACCAGCTTGGTCTGGCTATCGACGCCGACGTGCGCCTTCATCCCGAAGTACCACTGCTGACCCTTCGCGGTCTGATGCATCTCCGGGTCGCGCTTGCCGTCCCGGTTCTTGGTCGAACTCGGCGCGCCAATGATCGTGGCATCCACGATCGTACCCCTGGCGATCTTGATGCCGCTGCGGTGCAGATGCTCGTTGACCGCCGTCAGCAGCACCTTGCCCAGTTTGTTCCGCTCCAGCAGGTGCCGGAATTTGCAGACGGTGGTCTCGTCCGGGGCGCCTTCGACCCCGAGGTCAATACCGACAAAGCTGCGCATCGCCACCGAGTCGTACAGCGCTTCCTCGACCGCCGGATCCGACAGGTTGAACCACAACTGCAGAAAGTAGATCCGCAGCATCCGCTCCAGCGGAATCGGCGGCCGGCCGCCGTGCTCGCTGACCTGCGGATAGGCCGTCTGCACCGCCGCCGCCAGCTCCGGCCACGGAATGATCCGGTCCATGTCCGCCAGGAACTGCGCCCGGCGCGTGGTCTTGCCGTACCTCTCAAATCCCGCCAGCGTCTGCTGCTTCATCGTGCCTCCCGCGTGAGACTCGATCATGCATCATCACGCGTGGGTAAATCAGACCTTCCTTAAGTGCTACTGGCGCTAGAATATTGGGGCATTTGGCGGCTTTCAGGGGTGCCGTTTCGAATGCAAACATCGGTTCTCATCGTTCTCATGGCGCTCGCCACGCTCGGGGGCTGCATGTCTGCTACCGAACGCGCCGAGCGGGACCGCGCCGCCGTCTCGCGGCGCATCACGGAGATCTGCTCGCTGCCACCCGCCGAGCGCGAGGCCGCGCTCGAGAAACTCAAAAGGGAATCCGGCCTGGTGCTGGTGTGCGGCGGTAACTAGCCGGCGGCCTGAGACGGCATCTCGGGGTGCGGATTTCCGCCCGCCAACCGTCTTATTCGATATGGAGTCCGCTCCCGCGGAGAGTGGTCTGTGCCTCGGCCGGTCGTGACACGAGACTCCCTGACGATCAACCCCTGTTGAGTGCGCCGCCGGCCGAGGCCATGGGTGATGACCGGGAAAGCCCCGGAGAGGCGTCAGGAGCCGCCAGGTCGTGCTGATGCATTAGCGCACTAGCACGTTGACAGGCCGGCTTGGAGCCGCTGTAATGCCCGCACGCGCCGATTTGACGCCAGCTTGCGGGCGCGTAAGAAATACGGCTAAAGCGGATGCCCGAGACCCTGCCGCAGGCAGGCGTCCGGCCCCCTCTCTAGCCCGAGGGAGGCCGGATGTCCGGTGAGATCGTCGTACTCAAGTTCGGCAGCTCGGTGCTCGAGTCGTGGAGCGACGTCCCGAGCGCCGTGCACGAGATCTATGGCTGGTACCGGAGCGGCCACCGGGTCATCGCGGTCGTCTCCGCCGTCGGCCGCACCACAAACTGGCTGATCGCCCAAGCCGCTGAGCTTTCCCCCTCCCCAGAACCGTATGCGCTCGCGGAGCTCCTCGCAACCGGTGAGCGCAATGCCGCCGCCCTCCTCGGCATCGCGCTCGACCGGGCCGGCATCCCGGCGCGCGTCGTCGATCCGCGGGAAATTCACCTGACGGCCCAAGGCAAGCCGCTCGACAGTGAGCCGACGCTTATCGGCCAGTCGAAGGTCCAGGAGATGCTCGCGGCGACACCCGTGTTGGTCGTACCCGGATTTTTCGGGCACGACGCGCAAGGACGCCTGCACCTCCTCGGCCGCGGCGGCTCGGACCTCACCGCCGCTTATCTCGCCTCGGTCACCCAGGCCAAGCGCTGCCGGCTCATCAAGGATGTGGACGGGGTCTACGACTGTGACCCGGCGATGGCGCTCGACGCGCCGGCGCACCGTTACGCCACGCTCGACTATGAGACGGCAATTCGGGTGGCCGCGCCGCTCATTCAGCCGAAGGCCGTGCGCTTCCTCGAGCGTCATGGTGCTTCGGCCGAAGTGGCAGGGCTCACCCAGCGCTACGAAACGCTCGTGGGGCCGCACGACAACCGGATGGAACCGGGCCGGAGCTGCCCGCCGACGTCGGTGCTGCTGCTCGGCCTCGGAACCGTGGGGTTCGGCGTGTATCGCCGCCTGCGAGCGCTCTCCCGTCAATTCCAGGTCATCGGCGCCCTCTGCCTTGATCCGCAAAAGCACGAGCAGGAGGGTGTGCCGCACGAGATCCTCCACGGACCGGACTCGCGCATCACGCTGCTGGCGCCGGACGTCGTGGTGGATGCCCTCCCCGGCCTCGAGCCCTCGCGGGCGCTCGTGCGGCACTTCCTCGAGCGTGGAGTCAGCGTTGTTTCGGCCAACAAGCGCCTGATTGCAGACGTCGCACCGGAGCTCGAGCACGCCGCCGAGCGCTCAGATGCCGTCCTCAAATATTCCGCGGCCGTCGGCGGTAGCGCCCCCATGATCGAGGCGGTGCGCCGCCTCGCACATCGCGGCGAGATCCGATCCCTCGAAGGCATTCTGAACGGCACCTGCAACTACCTGCTCGACCGCTGCATCGCCGGCCTGCCGCTCGAGGAGGCCATCGAAGAGGCACAAGCCAAGGGCTTCGCCGAGGCGAATCCGGTGGATGACCTGATCGGGTCCGACGCCGCGCGCAAGCTCAAGATTCTTGCCCGTCATGCATTCGGGCGCGAGCTAGTCGCGATCGACATGCGGCCCTTGACCGCCGGGAGCCTCGCGCAGGCGCAACGCGCGCTACGAAGCGGCCAGACGCTGCGCATCATCTCGCGGGCCGTTCTGGATCAGGGGCGCCTGCTCGGTGAGGTGAGCCTGCGCGCGCTCGAGGCCGAACATCCTCTCGCGACGGTCACCGGCGAGTGGAACCGGCTCATTGTCACGTCGCTGAACGGCCCGAGCGTCGCCGTCTCCGGTCGCGGGGCCGGGCGTTGGCCAACCACCGAGGCGGTCATCGCAGACCTGCTCGACATCCGCCACCGGGAGGCCCGGGCGCCGGCTGCGGCGGCACGCAAGGCCGTCGAGCGATCGCAGGGGGCTGACTTCAAGCCTTGAGTCTCCCCTGGGTCGTACTGAAATTCGGCGGCACGAGCGTTTCCTCGCGCGCCAACTGGGACAACATTGTTCAGATCGTCCGCGAGCGCGAGGCTGAGGGCCTGCGCGTGCTCGTCGTGCACTCGGCGCTTTCCGGCGTGACCGACACGCTGACGGCGCTGCTGGACGATGCACTCGTCGACGCGCACGGTACAACACTAGAGCACTTGGCCACGCGCCACCGTCAATTGGCGGCTGCACTCGAAGTCAATCCGCCGCTGGAATTCGACCAGCAGATGGCGGATCTCGCCCGCGTCGCGGATGGCATCGCGCTCGTCGGCGAAGTCAGCGACCCGGTGCGAGCGCGAGTACTGGCCGCGGGTGAGCTGCTCGCTACCGCGCTCGGCGCCGAGTTCCTGCGCACGCGGGGCATCGCACTCTCGCTTGTCGACGCGCGCAAGCTCCTCAAGTCCGCCGCCGAGCTGGGCCGACGGGCCTCGGTACTAAGCGCCAACTGCGATTGCGCGCCGGATCCGGACTGGTCGGCGCGGCTCGCAGCGCTGCCGGGCGTGATCCTGACGCAGGGCTTTATCGCCGCCGGCGCCGACGGCCAGACGGTGCTGCTCGGCCGCGGCGGCTCAGATACGTCGGCCGCCTACCTCGCGGCGAAACTTCAGGCGATGCGGCTCGAGATCTGGTCCGACGTGCCTGGCATGTTCTCCGCGAACCCACGGGCCGTGCCCGGCGCGCGCCTGTTGAAGACGCTCGACTACGACGAGGCGCAGGAGATCGCGACGAGCGGCGCCAAGGTGCTGCACCCCCGCTGCATCCGGCCGGCGCGACAATACGCAATTCCGATCCACCTGCATGCGACGCAGTCGCCAGGCGTCCCGGGCACAGTGATCGCCCCGCAATCCGAGGCGACCGGTGCCCGTCTGAAGGCGATCGCACTCCGCAAGGGCATCACGCTCATCTCGATGGAAACCGCCGGCATGTGGCAGCAGGTCGGCTTCCTCGCGGACGCATTTGCCGTGATCAAGCGGCACGGCATCTCAGTGGATCTCATCTCGACCTCGGAGACGAACGTCACGGTGTCGCTCGATCCGCAGGCGCATGCGCTCAGCGCGGCCGCCATCGCCATGCTCGTCGAAGACCTCGGGCAAATCTGTCGTGTGACCGTGATCGGGCCGTGTGCCGCTCTCTCGCTCCTCGGCCGCGACATCCGCACGATTCTCCACCGGCTCGGCACGGCGTTTGAAGTGTTCGAGGAGCAGCACGTTCATCTCGTCAGCCAGGCGGCGAACGATCTCAACTTCACGTTCGTGGTGGACGAGGACCAGGCCGACCGGCTGGTGGCGCGGCTCCACGAGCTCCTGATCGAAGCCGTGCTGGACGACCCGGTCATGGGCCCGACCTGGGAGCAGTTCAACGAGCCCTTCCCCATCGCGACCGAGCGGCGGAGCTGGTGGCGCATGGGTCGTGAGGCGTTGATCGAGCGGCTGGGAGACCGGCGCTGCGCGTACATCTATGACCTTGCGACCGTCACGGCGCAGGCACGGCTACTCGCCGACATGTCGTCGGTGTCGCGGGTGTGCTACGCGATGAAGGCCAACCCTCATCCGGCGATTCTGCAAGCAATCGCGGCAGCCGGGCTCTCGTTCGAAAGTGTCTCGCAGGGCGAAGTGGAGCGGCTGCTGTTTGCCGTGCCGACAATCGCGAACGACCGGATCCTGTTCACGCCCAACTTCGCACCGCGCGCCGAGTACCAGTGGGCGCTCGGCCGGCGGCTCCGCGTGACCGTGGACAATCTCCACGTGCTTGCCCAATGGGGCGATCTGTTCCGCGGGCGCGAGATATTCGTGCGGATCGACCCCGGCCGCGGGCAGGGGCACCACCCCAAGGTGCGCACGGGAGGCGCGCATTCCAAGTTCGGCGTGCCGCTGCTCGAGCTGGAAGAATTGGCCGACGCTGCACGGACGGCCGGCGCCAAGGTCGTCGGCCTGCATGCGCATCTGGGCAGCGGCCATTTCGACGTCGCGAGCTGGGCGGACACCGCGGTTACGCTCGCCGAGGCAGCGTCACATTTCCCGGACGTCAAGGTGCTGAATGTCGGCGGCGGGCTCGGCGTGCCGGACCGGCCCGGCCGCCGGCCGCTCGATCTCGCCGCGCTCGACGTGGCGCTCGCGCCCGTGCGCGCCACGCATCCACGACACGAACTGTGGCTGGAGCCGGGCCGCTTCCTGGTCGCATCGGCAGGCGTGCTGCTCGCGCGAGTGACGCAGCTCAAGGGCAAAGGTACGAAGCAGTACCTCGGCGTCGCGACCGGCATGAACTCGCTGCTGCGGCCAACGCTGTATGGCGCTTATCACGAAATCGTGAACCTCACCCGTCTCGGCCAGCCCTCCGAGCTGCTGTGTACGGTGGTCGGCCCCATCTGCGAGAGCGGCGACGTGCTCGGCCACGACCGCCTACTGCCGCGGTCGGTGGAAGGCGACATCCTCCTGATCGCCAATGCCGGCGCCTACGGCCATGCGATGGGCTCGAATTACAACCTGCGCCCGCCCGCGGAGGAGCTGATCCTCTGAGCGACTTCCCGCGCATCGCCCGCCTGCCGCCGTACGTGTTCACGGTCATGGGCGAGCTGAAGACCGCCGCCCGCAGGCGCGGCGAGGACATCGTGGACTTGAGCATGGGCAATCCGGACGGTCCGACGCCGGCGCACATCGTCGAGAAGCTCATCGAGACGGCCCGGCGACCGAAGACGCACGGGTACTCCGTCTCGAAGGGCATCCCGCGGTTGCGGCGAGCGATCTGCGACTGGTACGCGCGCCGGTTCGGCGTGACGCTCGATCCCGAGACCGAGGCGATCGTGACGATTGGCTCCAAGGAGGGTCTTGCACACCTGATGCTGGCAACGCTCGAGCGCGGCAACACCGTGCTCGTGCCGAATCCGAGCTACCCCATACATTTATATGGGGCCATCATCGCCGGGGCGGACGTGCGCTCGGTGCCGAATGCCGCCGGGGTGGATTTCCTGGCCGAGGTCGAGCGGGCTCTGCGGGAGACGACGCCGAAGCCCAAGCTGCTCGTACTCGGGTTTCCGAGCAACCCGACGGCGCAGTGCGTGGACCTCGGCTTCTTCGAGCGCGTGGTGGCGCTCGCGCGCGAGCACGACCTCTACGTCGTGCACGACCTCGCCTATGCCGACATCGGCTTCGACGGCTATGTCGCGCCTTCCATCCTGCAGGTGCCTGGCGCGCGGGACGTGGCCGTCGAGTTCTTTACCTTGAGCAAGAGCTACAACATGGCCGGCTGGCGGATCGGGTTCATGGTCGGCAAGCGCGAGCTGGTCGCGGCGCTCGCCAAGATCAAGAGTTACTACGATTACGGCACCTTCACGCCCTTGCAGGTCGCTGCGATCGCAGCGCTCGACGGGCCGCAGGACTGCGTGCGGGAGATCTGCGCGCAGTATCAGAAGCGCCGGGATGTGCTGGTGCGGGGGCTAAAGGCTGCGGGGTGGCCGGTCACGTTGCCGCAGGCGTCGATGTACGTGTGGGCGGAGATGCCGGAGCGGTTTCGGGAGATGGGGTCACTAGCGTTTGCGAAGAAGCTATTGGCCGAGGCGAAGGTCGTGGCTTCGCCGGGTGTCGGGTTCGGGGCCTATGGCGAAGGCTTTGTGCGTTTCGCCCTCGTCGAAAACGAGGCGCGCATTCGGCAGGCGGTTCGCGGGATTCGGGGCATGCTGAACGACACGAAGGCGGTTGCAGCGGGATTGCGCGGATGACGAGCAGCCCGAACCCACGGTTCTACGCCTTAGGCAGCAACTCGTCGAGCGCGTACAGCGATTTCTGCGGGAAGCGCGCCAGCGGATAGTACTTCGTGACCGTCGCGATTGCCTTTTCAGTGGAACGGATGTCGAGATGGCGGAGCAGATAACGGATGTCGTCTTCGTCGCGAAATTCTGCGCCAATTCGCATCGACAGGCACTTCATGGCGAGCAGATACTCTGGTTGAGCCACCAGGACGCGCAGATGATCGAGCTCGAGGAATGGCGCGAAATCACCCTGCGCACTCATGAATCCTTTGACCCCGTCGTTCAGCCAGTCGGGGTCAACCCGGGCCCGGGCCGCAACCCCCGCCGCTGCTTCCCGGATCTGCGCCGCCGGACGAAATACGGCGTCGATATCCTGCGTCGAAGGACGCGCGGCGTACGCGAGGCACATGACCGCGCCCCCAACCAGAAACAGCTCGCCCTTCGTGCCTGTCTTGCGCAGCTCTTCGTTCAGAAGCTCGAACAGTCGCCGTATGTCGGATTGCTTCAGGGGCGGCATCGGCGGCTCACACGCGATCGCCGAGCGATGAGTCGATGAAGATATTCCGGCGCCGGAACGGCGGCGGCGCATGCGTCAACAGATGCAAACGCAGACTCTGCAATGCGCTCCCGAACATCGGCTCCGTCAACGGCTCGATGGTGCGCACCCAGTCGGGCACGGTGACGCCCCGCTTCTGACAGGCGTATTCCACCATTGCGGCGATGTAATTGGCGACATAGGCAGTCAGCTTCGCTGTCGGCGCAACGGCAATCGCATCCTGCAACTCCGAGGCGGACGCGTCTGAGAGAAACGAGTTCAGCTCGGCAAGGGCGTAATTCACCGTCTCCGCGTTCTTGCATGCTTCGACGCATCGGGCGAATCGCGACCCTGGAGCCGACAGTACACGGCTCAGGACATACATGGACATGTCCATGCCGGCCTGCCGTGCCAGCCGCTGAATCGCGGCCTTTTCCTCTGCCGTGACACGTATCTGCAGTTGCGCGGATTTGGACTTCACGACGGCAAGGCTACGCTGACGATCGA
>Ga0187893_10011535_pt1 | contig 12807 bp, 12 predicted proteins | sample MA1701074metaG_FD_139574 | JGI IMG/M metagenome (GOLD analysis project Ga0187893, IMG submission 139574) | White microbial mat communities from a basaltic lava cave in the Kipuka Kanohina Cave System on the Island of Hawaii, USA - MA170107-4 metaG ...
ACGCGCCGGGCGCGAGCGGGCCGGTCGTGAGCGCGCCGCGCGCGGCGGTCATCGTCCGCACGGTCCCGCCGTCCGCGTCGAAGAGCCGGCCGGTGAGCGCCCAGTCCGCGGCCGGAATCACCGAGATGGAGACGGTCTCGCGCGGACCGTAGACCGGCCAGGTGCGTCCGACGGGACGAAGTTCGACCCGCGTGATCGCCGTGAGGCGGACGGCGTCGAAGCGGGCCTCGCTGCGCGCGTCCGGCCCGTCGAGGCGGAGTTCGACGTGCACGCGCGCGGCGTCCGCGGGCGGCGTCTCGACGCGCAGGTCGCCTTCGCCCGCGTCCGTGCGCAGCTCGCGGCCGTATCGGTCGAGCCACCGCAGCGCGATCGTCGCGCGGTTCGCGCGGGCGGAGTCGAGCCGCACGGCGGCCGTCAGCCGGTACGAGAGTTTCGGGTCCGCGTCGCGGCCGCGATGGCGGAGCGCGGCGGCGCGTCCGAGCGTCCGCAGGCGCACCGCGCCTTCGACGATCTCGACGGCGTTGTAACGCGGGTGAGAGGCGTCGCTCACGCGCTCCCAGCCGGGGTACGCGCCGTCGCGGAGGACCTCGCGGTCGAAGTCCTCGGTGAGGACGGAGTCCTGCAGAGCCAGGAGGACGGCGGCGATGAGCATCTACGGGGATATATCGGATGAACAGCGGAGGACGCAGAGGACGCGGGGAAGATTGTGTCAGCGGGACGTGGGACGGCCGGCGGCGGCGGCGTGCACCGTCGCCAGCGGGACGTGGTGCCGGAGCGCGGCGGCGCGGACGTCCTCGTATTCGGGGGCGATGCGCACGACTCTTCCCCCGAGGCGGCCGATCTTCACGCGGATCGGGCCGTACGGCGTCTTTGCGACGCGCTCCTCGCGCGCGAGCTTCGTCCTCTCGACGAGCCGCCTCCGCACCCCGAACGTCGGCGTCTCGAGCAGCAGGATCTGCTCGATCGCGGCCAGCCGCGACGGCGGCGCCAGCACCGAGAGCGTCACCGCGGGACGCGACTTCTTCATCTGGATCGGCGTCGTGAAGACGTCGAGCCCGCCCGCCGCGAGCAGGCGCTCGAAGAGGTAGCCGACGAGCTCGCCCGACGTGTTGTCGAGGTTCGTCTCCACGAGCCACGCCACGTCCGACGTCTCCGGATCGGCCGCCGCGCCGACGACGAGGCGCAGGAAGTCGGGCCGCTCGCGCAGGTCCCAGTCGCCCGCTCCGCAGCCGGTCGCCTCGATCGTCATCTGCGGGAACGGCTCCGCCGTGGCGAGCGTCGTGACGAGCGCGGCGCCCGTCGGCGTCACGAGCTCGCGCTCGACGGGCAGGCCGTACGTCGGCCAGCCTTTCAGGAGCTCCAGCGTGGCCGGCGCGGGCACGGGCATCGCGCCGTGCGCCGTCTGCGCGACCCCGCGCGTGAGCGGAAGCGGCGACGCGTGCAGGCGGTCGATCCCGAGGAGGCGGAGCCCCGCGCACGTTCCCGCGACGTCGACGATCGCGTCGACGGCGCCGACCTCGTGGAATTCGACGCGCGCGGCCGTCGTGCCGTGGACGCGCGCTTCGGCCGCCGCCAGTCGTTCGAAGACCCGCACGGCGTCGTCGTGCCCGGGCGCGCGGCTCCGGCGGAGTTTCGACAGGATCTCGGACGCGCGCACGTGACGGTGCCCGCGGTCGGGGACCACGACGTCGATCTTGCGGCACGAGACCGAGCCGCGCATCACGCGCCGCTCGCGGAGCGACCATCCGCGGACGCCGAGCGCGCCGAGCGCCCGCGCCAGCTCCTTCGCCGGCACGCCCGCGTCGACGATCGCGCCGAGGAGCATGTCCCCGGCGACTCCCGACCAGCAGTCGAGGTAGCCCGCGCGCATCACGACGTGCTCTTGGCGATCACCTGGACGGTCTCGCCCTTCGCGATCTTCAGCTTCTTCGACGCGTTCCCGTGGGCGACGGCGATCTCGAGCGTGCCGGAGCTGCCGACGTACGCGAGCGTCTGCCCCTTCTTCGCGTCGGCGTACGTGCGCGAGACGCCCGCGATGCGCGTCCTGCCGACGCGCACCTCGGAAGCGCCGTCGAGGCGGTCGGCGCGGATGTCGGTGACGAGGTTGCCGAAGCGGTCGACGCTGACGACCTGCCCCAGCACGCGCCCCTCGGCGTTGACGACGGGTCTCTCGTTGAGACGGACCATCGACGCGGCCGGCGGACCGAGCTTCGCGAGGTCGAGTCCGAGCGACAGGTGCGCGGCGACCGGCGCCATCACGTCGCGCCCGTGGAACGTCGCGGAGATCGACTTGAGCATGAGGTCGCGGTTGGTGACGCGGAACATGCGGGTGATCCTGTCCTCGCGCTCGAGGAAGCTGAGGATGCCGTTGTCCGGCGCGAGGAAGAGGTACTGCGCGGTCTCGACGCACAGGATCGCGCGCGGGGATCCGACGCCCGGATCGACGACGGCGACGAAGATGGTGCCGAGGGGGAAGGACCGGTAGCAGTTCTGGAGCAGGAAGTACGCGGTCGTGACGTCCTGCGGGTGGACCTCGTGCGTGATGTCGACGATCTGCACGCGCCGGTTGACCGAGAGCAGCACGCCCTTCATCGCGCCGACGTAGTGGTCCTTCGTGCCGAAGTCGGTGAGGAGCGCGATGACGGGCGAGTCCATGTCAGATCCCAACTCCCGAATCCCAGCTCCCAACGGATGCCACTGTGTCGGAGTCAGTCATGCGGGCCAGCGTGCGTGGGACTTGGGCGGTCGGGGGATTCCCTAGTAGTCCTTCTTCTTCATTTCCTCGCCGCACACCCGGCACTTCTCCGCCTTGGTGCCCTGCTCGGTCGCGTGCTTCGGGCACCAGTGCGTCATCTTCTGGCGCTCGATCTTCTTCAGTTCCGTCTTCTTCGCCGAGCTCCAGATCGCGTTGGCCTTCTCCAGGAGGGACGCGTCCGCGCCGTCGATCACCAGCACGTCGACTCCGCGCCGCTCGATGAGCACCTTGCCCGCCTTGCCCGCGTCGAAGACGCACTTCTGGTCCGCCGCGTCCTTCGCGGGCTTCTCGTACTTCGCCTCGATCGCCTTGCCGTACCCCTCGAAGAACTCGCGCGCGTCGTCCTCGCTGTCCCACGTCGTGTACCAGACCGTCATGAGCTTGTCGCCGCTCTCGAACGTGTGGAAGCGGTCGCCGTCCCAGCCGGCGGCGATCTTGTCGATCTCGCGGGTGCGCTGGGCCTTGAACTCGCCGAGCAGGATGCGGATGACGTACTCGCCGTGGACGTTGTTGATCTGCTCCTTCCACGAGTCGCCGACGATCCGGCCGATGCCGTCGAGCGTGATGACGGTCGGGTTGTCGCGGTCCTGGTAGTACTTCTTGGGGTGGAGGATCTGCTCGGTGGACGACGGCGGGTCCTCGAACATCTTCGAGACCGCGCTCCAGTCCTCCTTCTGCGCGCGCCACACGGCGAGCACGAACTCGGTCCCGTAGCCGTACGGGAACGTGAGCGTCTTGCGCATGTAGGCGGGCAGGTCCGCGCCCTTGCCCGGCAGCATGCCCGACTTGTACTGCGCGTTCGTCGGGCCGATGTACATGTCGAAGTTGTCCTTGAAGCAGTACTTCCAGCCGACGATGGAGGCGTCGCCCTCGACGAGCCCCTTGATGGCGGCGACCATGTCGTCGTTCGTCTCGTCGTCCATCGGGAGCGTCGTCAGCTCGAAGTTCTGGTCCTGCGCGGCGTGGCAGAGCTCGTGGACGAGCGTGATGTCCTCCATCGTCACGCCGAACTGCTGCTCGAAGAGTTTCTCGGCGGGGTCGCCCTCGCCGTCGGCGGCGCGCACGAGCCGCATCTCCTTCGTCTTCGGGTGGTAGAATCCCGCGATCGACGAGCCGAGGAGGTCGATGGTGGCCTCGTACAGGTCGAAGTCCTTCGGGACGAGCTGGAAATGCTGGTACGCCTTCTGGTAGCGCAGCACCTTCTCGCGCGGCGCCTCCTTCTCCATTTCCTTCTTGAGGAACTCGATGAGCTCGTCCTTGGAATAGACGCCCACCTTCACGCCGTTCTTGAACTCGAGCGCGCGGATCTTCGTCATCTCGCCCTGCTTCTGCTTGGTCCGCTTGTCGAGGTCGTCCTGCTTGGGCGGGTCCTGCTTCGGCTTCTCGTCCTGGCACGCGAAGCCCGCGACGTCGTCCGGTCCGGGGATGGTCGGCGAAGCAGGCTCCTGGGCCGCGACGAGCGCGGGCAACACGAGGAGAACGCAGGCGAAGATGCGGTTCATGGCGGCTCCTACTTGTGGTCGCAGGTCACACGTCGCAGGTCACACGGCGTGTGACTTGTGACCGATGACCGCGCCGGGAGGTTTTACGACAAGCGGCATATTCTGTTGATAAAAACACCAAGTCAAGCACAATGGGGCCGGTGCGCCTCCAGACGCGGTCCAGCAAGCTCCTGCGCGAATCCGTCGCCTCCGGCACGCTCTCGTGCGGGCTGCCCGCGTTCGTCTTTCCGAAGCGCGGCCACACGAAGAAGACCGCGATCGTCGCCACGCAGTACGGCTCGATCGACCTCTCGTTCCGCGACGGCGGGGAGCGCCGCGACACGCCCCCCGGCATCGCCCACTTCCTCGAGCATCAGCTCTTCAAGAAGCAGGACATGGACGTGCTCATGGAGTTCGGGAAGTTCGGCGCCTCCGCGAACGCCTTCACGGACTACACGACGACCGCCTACCACTTCACGACCACCGACCGCTTCGAGGAGGCGCTCGACCTGCTCATGACGCTCACCTTCGCGCCGTTCTTCGAGGACGGCAAGGTGGAGAACGAGAAGAAGATCATCGAGCAGGAGCTGCGGATGTACGACGACTCGCCGGACTACCGCATCTACAAGAACCTCATGCCCGCGCTCTACCGGTCGCACCCGGTGCGGATCGACGTCGGAGGCACCGTCGAGAGCATCCAGGGGATCTCGCGCGCGCTCCTCGAGTCGTGCTACCGCACGTTCTACCACCCGAAGAACATGGTGCTCATCGTCGCGGGCGACCTCGACCCGCGCGCGGTGGTCGAGCGCGCCGAGACGGCGATGGCGTCGCGCACGTTCGGCCCGAGCGGGATCGAGCGCTTCTTCCCCGACGAGCCCGCGGGGGCGGCCAAGCCGGAGGTGCGCGGCGAGGCGGTCGTGTCGCGCCCGCGCGTGACGATCGGCGTGAAGGACACGGTCGTGGGCGCGAAGGACGCGCTCGCGCGCGAACTGGAGACGTCGGTGCTGCTCGACCTGCTCTTCGGCCGCAGCAGCGCGTTCTTCACGCGCGCGTACGAACGCGGGCTGATCGACGACTCGTTCTCGTTCTCGTACAACAGCGAGGCGCCGTTCGGATTCTCGCTCCTCGGCGGGGAGACGGACGATCCGTCGCGGCTGGTCGACGAGGTGCGGCGCGAGGTGGCGAAGGCGCGGAAGGGGCGGTTCGCGCGGCGCGACGTCGAGCGGTCGAAGCGCAAGCGGCTGGGGCGGTTCCTGCGCGCGCTCGATTCGCCCGAGGGGCTCGCGTTCCTTTTTCTCGGCTGCCACCCGCGCGGGATCGACCCGTTCGACATTCCGAAGGCGATCACGCGCCTCACGCCGCGGGCGTTGGAGGAGCGGCTGCGCCACCACCTGGTGGAGGCGAATCAGTCGGTTTCGATTCTGACGCCGGCGCGGGCGAGCTAGCGTCCTCCGTGTGGCCGTTGCCGTTGGCCGGCGCGGCGGGTTTCGCCGGGTCGAACGTCGTCGGGGGCGGGTTCGACTCGCCGCTTCGCGGCTCGCTCACCGCGGGCGCGTCCTGTCCGCGGTACTCGGGATCCCCGGGGTCGGGTCCCGGCAGGTTGGCGGACGGGGTGGTGCCGACCGGTGGTTCGGGAGCGGGAGGGGCGGGCGGGGGGCTCGTCTCCTCTTCGATGTCGGGAACCTGCCGCTGGAAATCGTCCTTGAGATCGGAGATGTGGCGCTTGAATCGCGCGTAGTACTGGCCGACCTTGCGGGCGACCTGCGGCAGGTTCTTCCCGAAGACGAGGATCGCGACGACGATCACGACCAGCAGTTCGTCGAACCCGAGACTTCCCATGTGCCAGCCTTCAGCCTTCCGCTATCCGCTATCCTACCAACACGAGCCGATGAGCTTTCGCTTTGCATTTTACTCCCTCCGGGGGGCGGCGTCGAATAGGCGGCCTCGTTAATGGGGACCGACATGGCGGACGCCGAACTCGTGCTGAAGTTCCAGGGGGGCCAGGCCGAGGCCTTCGACGACCTCGTCCGGCGCTACATGCGCGACGCGTTCTCGTTCTGCATGCGCCTCACGGGGCGGGCGGACGAAGCGGAGGAGCTCTCGCAGGAGGGCTTCGTGACGGCGTACCGCGCGCTCCGCGGATTCCGGGGCGAGGCCAGCTTCCGCAGCTGGCTCTTCCGGATCCTGATCAACCGGTGGCGCGACCGCCGCCGCAGCCGCCGGCGCGAGGACGCGCGCATGGAGCTCGTGAAGGCGGACGTCGAGAGCCGCGGCGCCTATTCGGGCGAGCTCGGGGAGCTCGACGCGGGCGAGCTCGGCGACGTCGTGAAGTCGCGCGTGCAGGACCTGCCGGACCGCCAGCGCGAGGTGCTGGTGCTGCACGTCTACCACGGCATGTCGCATCACGAGGTGGCCGGCGTGCTGGGCTGCTCGTACGACGACGTGAAGATGAACCTGTCGCTGGCGCGCAAGCGCCTGCGCGAGACCATGAAGGGCTATCTATGATGACGTGCGACACGGCGCGCGGCCGCCTCGAGGAGCTCTTCGACGGCGAGCTGCATGGGGACGATGCCGCCTCGGTTCAGGCGCACGTGCACGCGTGCGCGGCGTGCGCGGCGGAGATCGCGGCGTTCAAGCGCCTCGAGGACGTGCTCCGCGGCGCGCCCGCCGGGGCCAGACCGGACGGCGAGCGCTACCTCGCCCGCGTGAAGGAGAGGACGCGCGCGCGGGAGAACTCCCGGTGGACGGCGCTCCTGCCGCTGGCCGCGGCGGCCATGCTCATGATCGGCCTGGCGTGGGTGCTGGCGTCCCCGACGCCGTCGAAGGGTACGGACATCTCGGCGCTGGTCGACGAGTACCGCACGGCCGACGCGGAGCGGCAGGCGGCGATCGAGAAGAAGCTGCAGGCGGGCGGCGCGGACGCGATCGTCCAGCTCAAGGCGCTCGTGCAGTCGGGCCTGCCGCAGCGGCAGCAGGCGGCCGCCGTGATCCTCGCGCGCTACCAGGACAAGAGCGTCACGCAGTGGCTCGTGGACTACTCGAACCGGGAGCCGGCGTCCCCCGACGTCCTGCTGCTCGAGATCGGGAGCGAGCCGTCGGACGACGAGCTGGTCGGGAGCGCGTTCGACCTCCTGCGCTCGTCGAAGACGCGCGAGGACGGCTTCTCCGTGCTCCGGAAGCTGCACAAGGGGGGGCTGAACCGCCAGGCGGCGTACGCGATGGTGGATCGCGTGAAGGGGCTGCTCGCGTCGCCGTCGCCGAAGGACCAGGAGCTCGGCCTTGAGGTGCTGAGGACGGTCGGCGTAAAATTCCCCCTGCCGGACCTCGTGGACCTGCTGGACGTTCCCGAGCTGGGGGACAAGGCGTACGAGTTCCTCAAGCAGCAGACGAACAAGGACTACGGGCGGGACAAGAAGGCGTGGGCCGAGTACTTCGGCCGGCGCCTCTAGAGGAGGAGTGATGAAGCAGGTTGCCATCGCGCTCGTGCTCATGGCGGGCACGGCCTGGGCGCAGCAGAGCGCCGATCCGGTCAAGGCGGAATACGCGAGCAAGCTCAACGGCCTGCGCGTGACGCTCGACTTCAAGACCGCGCCCCTCGAGGACGTGATCAGCTACCTGCGCGAGATCTCCGACATGAACATGATGGTCGGGAACAAGGCGCGCGAGAAGGGCGTCACGGTCTCGCTCAAGGTGACCGACCTGCCGCTCAAGTCGGCGCTCAAGCTCATGCTCGCGCCGAACCAGCTGGCGTACACGTTCAAGGACGGCGTGCTCTACATCGCGACCGAGGAGGAGGTGCAGCAGGACGTCGTGATGGAGATCTACGACGTGCGCGACCTGCTCCATCCGATCACCGACTTCCCGGGCGTCGAGATGACGCTGGCGAGCGACGGGCTGGGCGGCACGATCACCGAGGAGACGTCGACGGCGGCGGAGATGCCGATCGTGGACATCATCAAGGCGCACACGGGCGGCAAGACGTGGGACGACAACCCGAAGGCGTCCATCAACCTGCAGAACGGGCTGCTGGTGATCAAGCAGACGCGCGAGGTGCACAAGAACGTCCGGCGGCTGATCGGGAAGCTGCGGGACTTCAAGTAGGCGGCGGCTCAGGCGGCGATCCCGCCGCGAACGAGCGGATCCGGCGCTCGATCTCATCGGCCGGCGCCTCCAGCAGGAACGCTTCGAAGTCCGGAATCGACCGCTTGAAGGCGACGATGAACTCGCCGAGCGCGGGACCCGCAAGCTCCGGCCGCAGGCGCATCACCAGCTTGCCGCTGAACTTCTCCGCGATGGCGGCCGCGCGTTGCTCCTTCACCCGCTCCCGCGCGATCTGCTCCTCGAGGCCCGCCTCGGGAAACGCCGCGGCGATCGTCCCGACGTAGCCTGTCTTCTCCGCGAACGCCGGGCGCGCGTCGATGCGGCGGTCGCGGAGGAACTCGGCGAAGCGCGCGATCGTCGGACGGTCGCCGCGCAGGCCCACGGGACCGCCCGGGTCGTCGAGGTACGGCGCGACGGAGAAGTGGGGGCACGTCACGACCCATTCGAACAGGCTCGTCAGCGTCGGGAATCCGGCGACCCACGCGGCGTGGTCGAGCCGGAGGAACCGGCAGACGCGCGCGAAGTCCTGGGTGACCGGCAGATCCGCGACGTAGTGCCCGGAGCCCGCGCGGCGGTAGACGTACGAGAGCCCCTCCTCACCCCACTTGAGGTTGAAGCGCCGGGCGATCCGGCCGAGCAGATTGCCGAGATCGTTGAACGACATGTAGTCGTACGTGCTGTCCACGAACCGCTCCGGCACGGCGAAGAAGTCCGTCTGCAGTCCGTCGTACACCGTGGAGAACACGTTCCCGACGGCGCGCGTGCGCGTGATGCCGAGGTCCGCCGCGATCTTCCCGCGCACGGCGGCCCAGTCCGGGCGAGTCGGCACGATGATGTCCATGTCGCCGAAATCCGGCTTGTCGCCGTAGAAGCGCGGGATGCGGTAGCGCGGGTGCGCCGCATCGAGGTACGCCCGCATCGCGCGCTCGCGCACGAGGTAGTCGGCGCGCGGCATGCGGGGCAGGTTGAAGAGCTTGCCGCCCATGGCGTCACGATAGCAGGCGCCGGGAGGGTGAACGTCTCCGGCCGGCGAAGAGAGGCGGCCGGTTCATCGCACCACCCTACCGCGACCGCGCCCGAAGGTCTACCACCCGCGCGAGGCGGCCTGCGCGTCGTGCTCCGCGTACCCCGGCTTCGGCGCGGGGGCGTCGGTGCGCAGACCGAGCGTGCGGATGAACTCCAGGAAGACGGGCGCCGACGAGCCGTAATAGGCCGCCAGCGTCGCCATTTCCGACGCCGAGTAGTCCGTGAGGACGGAATAGAACATCGACGCGATCTTCGCTGCCTGCGCGTCCCACGCCGCGAAGAGCGCCGCGACGAACTGGCGCTGCAACTCGTCCGAGCTGCCGCATGTCGCGCTGCTCGGATATCCGGCCTCGACGACGTGCACGGGCCTGGCGAACGCGGCCGCCAGCGCCGCGAAGTCCGCCGTCACGCTCCCCGGCGGCTTCGCCGTGAAATCCGGGTAGAGCGGATAGTAGGTCACCATCACGACGTCCGCGCCCGAGGAGGCCGAGGCGTAGTCCGCGCCGAGCGCCGCCGCGAACTGCGCGATCATGCCGACCTGCACGGTCGGACGAAGCAGATGGATGCGAGCGACGGCCGCGTCGAAGAGCGTCTTCCACTGCGCCCAGAGCGCCGCGCTGGTCCCGAGCGGCGCGTCCACCTCGTTGCCGACCGCCATGATCGGAAGGTCGACGGCCGGGATGCGCGAGAAGACCCAGTCGAGGAACGCCTGGAACCGCGCGATGACCGTCGGATGGTCGTACGGCAGCGACGCGATGTCGGCCGGAAAGTGCCTGCCGTTGGTGTCAAGCGGACGCAGCGTGATCAGGAGCTTCACGCCGAGCGGCGGATAGTAGGCGTTGGCGATGTCGAGCAGCGCCGGGTCGTACGAGCCCGGCCCGGTCTCCAGCGTGTCCCAGTTGAACGACAGACTCACGATCTCCGCGCCCGCCGCACGCGCCGACGCGAGCGCCGCGTCGTACGTCTCCCCCGTCGCCTCCCCGACGTGCATGCCGAGGAGGCGTGTCCCTTTCGGAACGACGGCGCCGCCGGACGAGCCCCCGCCGCCTCCACCGCCGCCGCAGGCGGGGACGAGAAGCGAAAACAGCAGTGCCGCGCGCATGCAGGCGATACCGCGCGCGACCCGCCCCGGTTTCACCCGTGGAGCCGGTTCTTCATCGATAGGGGACAACGTAGAGGACCGCGAGGTCCCACGCGAGATGGCACACCCAGGGGACCGCGAGGCCCCTCGTCTTCACCGCCATCAGGTTCCACGCGAAGCCGAGCGCGAACGCCGCGATGACCAGCGGCCAGCCGAGCGCGACGTGCACGACGGCGAAGACGGCCGCGCCCGCCAGCGAGCCGAGCCACGGGCCGAGGCGTGCGGCGAGCGGCAGCGCGACGGCGCCGCGCCAGACGATCTCCTCGCCCGCGACGATGAAGAGCAGCAGCGGCAGCGTCGCGGCGAGCGGCAGCAGGTCGCGCCACGCGAGGAACGAGGTGAATCGCGCGGCGAGCGACGGGTCGATCGTGCGGAGGAGCGCGACCGCGGCCCAGCCGCCGAGGTAGAGGACGGCGGCCGCGGCGAGGCCGCACGCGGCGTCGCGCGGTCGCGCGCGCAGGAGGTCGCGCTTCCACGCGAGCGGGATGAGCGCGACGTAGGCCGCGCCCATCGCCAGCCACACGTTGAGGCCCGCGTGGAGCAGTCCGCTGATCATCGCGAATCCGACGATCGCGGCGAGGAGCCCGCGGCCGAGTCCCACGCCGCGCGAGCGCAGCCAGTCGGCGCCGAGGCGGTGGTCGACCAGCCGCGCGCTCACGCCGCCGAGCGGCGGGATCGGACCGGCCAGCCCCGCGACGGCCTCGCGCGTGAAGCGCCGCGGCTCGAGGCCGAGGTCGCGGCGCGCGGGCTCCGGGTCGCCGACGAGCCCGTCGACGAGCATCTGGAGCTGCGCGGGTGTCGAGAGCGGGTTCTTCATCACGGCGTTCATCGCCGCGACGGCCCATCGCTGGACGAATATGGGCGTCGGGAGCACCCATAGGGGGAGGTCGCATGCATCGGCGACGATGCGCACGACGTCGCGGAGCGGGAGCCGCTCGGGCCCGACGACGTCGTACGTGTGGCCCGCCGACTCGGGGCGCGCGAGCGCGGCGGCGACCGCTTCCGCGACGTCGCGCGCGTCGACGGGCTGCAGGAGCGAGGCGCCGCTGGCGACGACGGGGAAGACGGGCGCCGCGCGGATCATCTTCACGAGGTGCGTGACCATGTCGTCGCCGTCGCCGTAGATGACGCCCGGCCGCAGGAGGGTCCAGTCGAGTCCGCTCGCGCGGACGACCTCCTCGGCGCGGTGCTTCGTATCGTGGTAGCCGCTGGCGGGATCGGGCCGCGCGCAGACGACCGAGATGTGGATGAAGCGCTTCGCGCCCGCGTCCTTCGCCGCGTTGATGAGGTTGCGCACGCCGTCGACGTGCACGCGCTCGAACGTCTGCGCGCCGTCCTCGCGCTTGATGCCGACGAGGTTGACGAACGCGTCCGGCCCGCGGAGGCCCAGGCGCGACTTCGCGTCCGCGCCCGTGCGGCGCGAGAGGACGGTGACGCGGTGCCCGCGCGCCTCGAGCGCGGGGACCACGTGTCGTCCGAGGAATCCGGTCCCGCCGGCGACGGCGACGTGCATCGCCTGATGATACAGTGGGGGCGAAGCGGAGTTGCTCGATGAGCGGATGCCTATGCCTCGAATGCGGATCGCCGCACCTCGACTCGATGGTCGGGGAGCGGAAGCGCTGCCCGATGTGTGGGTGGAGCGGCGTTCCGGACGGGCCGTCGGTGTGGCTGACCCCCGAGGAGCATGAAATGTGGGGGCGCCGGGTCGCCGCCCGGCGGAAGGGCCTGTCGTTCGTCGTCCTGGTGCGCGTGTCGGGCGAGCGAGCCGTGGCGGGAGAGGTCGCGACGGCGCTCGGCGTGGACGGATTCCGCGTCCACCGCGACGGAAGTCTGCAGGCGGACGTCGACGAGCGTCCGTCCGACGAGACGCTGGCGCGCGTGCGGGCGATCGCGGGCGTGACGGGGGTCGAGGTCCCGTGACGGAGCGCTTCTTCGCGCCCTGCCCGCGCGGGCTGGAGCAGGCGCTGGCCGGCGAACTCGGTCGCCTGGGAGCGGCGGAGGCGGTGCCCGTCGACGGCGGGGTGGCGTTCGCCGGCGCGTTCGAGCTGGCGTATCGCGCGAATCTCGAGAGCCGGCTGGCGAGCCGGGTGCAGTGGGAGGTGGGGCGCGGCGAGTACCGCGACGAGAAGGACATCTACGAGCTCGCGCGCGCGATCGACTGGCCGAAGTGGTTCCGCGCGGACCGCACGTTTCGCGTGGATGTGGCCGCGACGCGCTCGCCGCTCGTGAGCCTGGAGTTCGCTACGCTGCGCATCAAGGACGCGGTGTGCGACCGGCATCGCGCGGCGCGGGGCTCGCGGCCG
>Ga0187893_10011537_pt1 | contig 12806 bp, 10 predicted proteins | sample MA1701074metaG_FD_139574 | JGI IMG/M metagenome (GOLD analysis project Ga0187893, IMG submission 139574) | White microbial mat communities from a basaltic lava cave in the Kipuka Kanohina Cave System on the Island of Hawaii, USA - MA170107-4 metaG ...
CGCGGCGAGGTCCGCAACGTCGGACCCGCGCAAGGTGAGGTCGCCGCCGTCGAGCGACTTCGCGGCGACGTCGCCCGCGTTGCCCAGCACGGCCGACCAGCCTCGCAGCGGGGCGCTGGCCACAAGCGCAAGGCCCGCCCCGACGAATTCTCGTCGCTTCATGGGCGTTTCCCTCCCGTCGACATTTTGCGCCTTTCCGCGCTCCGGCGCACCAGCGCACGGACCAAGAGTCCGACGGCGAGGACGATCACCACGTCGCGCACGGCCTGCCAGGATGCGGTCGTGACGATCGCGGCGCAGGCAGCGAGCGCGAGCACGGCGATGACGTTGCCGCCTGGGATCGGCAGTGGCGCCGGGCCGTCGCGGCGGCGCAGGGCAATGAGGGCGGCCGCGGTCGAGCCGTGCGAGAGCATGCGCGCGATGACGAAGATCGCCAGCAGGTACATGAACGTACCAGTGATGGCCAGGAGCCAGGCCAGCACGACGTTGACCACGATCGCGACGTGCGGCGTGCGATAGGCCGGGTGCACGGCCAGGAATTTCGGCGGCAGGTCTCCGGCCTCGGCGAGGGCGTAGATGTTGCGTGGCGTGACGAGCAACTGCACCAGGTTCCCGCCGATGCAGGACACGACCGCGGCCGTTGCCATGACCGTTGCGCCCGCAGGTCCGAGCAAGGCCTGTGCAACGTCGGTCAGCGGCAGCTTCGAGGCGGCGGTGTCCTGCAGCACGCCAAAGCAGGCAAACATCACGAGCAGGTACAGCAGGCAACAGAGGCCGAGGCCGGCGAGGATGCTGACCGGCACGTCACGCCGCGGATCCTTCATCTCGCCAGCGAGAATGGACGCGACGTCGAAGCCGAAGCAGGCGAACAGCGCGAGCTGCAGCGCGTCAGCGAGGCCGCCCGGCGCGCGCGGCTCCGTGCCTGGCAGGCTGTTCCATCCGGCGAACCAGACGCCGGCGAGGGCGATCGGCACGAGTGGCAGCAGTTTCGCGATCGTGAGGACGTTTCCGGCCCAGGCAGCCTGCTTCACGCCGCGCACGTTGAGGACGCCGAATACGAGCGCGTACAGCGTGATTCCGGCCGCGCGCGCACGGGTATCCTCGAGCGTGGGCCAGATCACGGCCGCGTAGTCGAACATCACCTGCGCGATCAGCGCGAAGGATGCGAAGCGGGAGACCGTGAACAGCCACCCGATGACGAAGCCGGCAAGCGGACCGAACGCGATGCCGGCATAGACCTGCGGGCCGCCGGTGACCTCGAATCGGCTCGCCACCTCGGCGAGCGAGAGCGCCATGAAGCCAATGACGACGAAAGCGACGAGGACGACGGCGAGGCTCCAACGTCCCGCATCGAGCGCGAGGCCCGCAGGCAGTGCGAGCACCCCCGCGCCCACGACCGAGTTGATCGTGAGCAGGGTCGCGTCGAATCGCCCGAGCCCTCGCAGGAGCCCGGGCGATCCGCCGTGACCAGGCTGGCTCAATGGGCGGTTTCGGCCTTCTTCTCGTTTTCCGTGCCGGCGTCCAGCATCACACGCCAGGCGCCGTCGACCTTCTCCCAGACCGTCACGAAGACGCCGGTGGTGGCGGGCTTCTTGCCTTCGGCGCCGTCCGGATCGAGGGTGATGTTGCCGGTCTCGACCGCGAGGTCACCGGAGGCCGCGACGCGGACGCCCGTCGTCGACCAGGCGATCACCGAGTTCGGATTTTCCTTCTGGCCCTTCTCGGCGCCCGCCTGCACCTCGGCCACGCCGCGCTGCACGTTGCCGTCGTACACCGTAACCACGTCCGGCGAGTAGACCGTGAGGACCGATGCAATGTCCTTTGCATTCGCGAAGTTCATCCACTCGGCCGAGCGGTTGCGGATGGCTTCCTCTTCCGCCGCGACGTCCACGACGGGCGCGGCCGGCTCAGCCGCGGGTGGCGGCGCCTCTTCCTTCTTCGCACAGGCGGTTGCGACCAGGCCTGCGGCCGTCAGCACAAGAATCGTTCGACTCGTATTCATGGGCCCTCCCCGGGGCGTTTCTTTAGTAGGGCAAGGAGTATACGCGCGCAGACGCGATTCGCTTTGGGCGCGCCTACGTCGGAGTGCTGCTACGTGAGGGGTACGTTGGGCTGCGGCCGGGTCCGGTGGTACATCTTTCCCCCTGACTCCGTCGCCTTGCCCGGCGCGCGCACGAAGAGCTGGTGGTAGCCCGGCTTCCAGTTCTGGCCGCCGTCGTAGCTCGTTTCCATGCGCGATTCGAAGCGGTCGACGCTGACGCGGAAGCGCGTGTGGCGCTGCACCATGCGGCGGCCGTCGGGCAGGGCGACGACCGGCGTCGAGCGGGATTCGGTGCCAGCCGGGCCGCTCATCACGACGAGCTGCCCGTCCGAGCCGACCTGCGCCATCTCGAGCGTGACGAGGCGCTCGTTGAGGTAGAAGAGCATGCCCGCCGACTGGTTCCAGTCGGGGATCACGGCCTTGCCCGACAGGACGCGGTCGGGGACCACCCAGTCGAAGCTCCAAGTGCCGCTCGCCACGCCGGACACCGCGCCGTTTTCCGCGTAGCGCGTGGTGGTCACGTTCCAGCGGCCCGCGGCCTGGCGCAATTGCTGGACCGCGGTGGAGAGTTCAGGCGGCGCCGCTTCCGTGGCATGCGCCAGCGGCAGGACCAGGAAAGAGAGGAAGGCGACGAGAAGTTTCATGGCAATGCCTCCAACCGAGCACGGTACCATGGGAACCGGCCTGACAGAGGATGCGATGCCAAGTCGTTCGCTGCAACGCCGACAGCTCAGCCGGTCGAAGATCGAGCTATTCATCGATTGCCCCCGCTGCTTTTGGCTCGACGTGGCGCGCGGTATCCCTCGGCCAAGCGGCCCCCCGTTCACGCTCAACAACGCGGTAGACGCCCTGATGAAGGCCGAGTTCGACCGATACCGGGCAGCGGGCGAGCCGCACCCCCTGTTTGCCTCCGTCGGGCTCGACGCCGTGCCCTACCGGCACGCGGAACTCGACCGCTGGCGGCACAATTTCACGGGGGTGCGCTGGCTGGACGACGTGACGGGCTGGACGCTGTTCGGCGCGGTGGATGACCTGTGGCAGGCCCGAGCCGGCGAGCTGATGGTCGTCGATTACAAGGCGACCGCGCGCGCGGAGATGCCGACCTCGCGCACGCTCTATCCTTCCTATCGGCGGCAGATGGACGTCTACCAGTTCCTGGTACGCCGTCAGGGACTCGAGGTCAGTAACCGCGGCTGGTTCGTGTACGTCAACGGCGACGGGCGGGCCGCCGAGTTTGGCGAAAAGCTCTGCTTCAATTCGGCGCTCGTGCCCTATGACGGGGACGATGCCTGGGTGCTCGAGGCTTTCCGCCACGCCGTGACGACGGTCGCGCAGGCCGAAACGCCGGCTGCCAAGGAAGGCTGCGTGTACTGCGGCTACGTCGCGCGGGCTGCGTCTTCCTGAACCCTGGTTTCACGCTACCCTGATCCCGGTTGTCCGGAGACGAGCAGATGACGTCAGCTGTCGGGACCCGCCTTGCCAACCGCATCCTGTGGGGGCTCCTGGTCGGTGCCGCCGCAGGCGGCGTCACGCTGCTGATCGGGGAAGCGTATCCGCCGCTGCTCGATGCGGCGCGCAGGTTCGCGACGCTGGTGCTCGAGCCGATCGGGCAGGTTTTCCTGCGCATGCTGTTCTTCGTCATCATCCCGCTCATCTTCGCCTCGCTTGCGACCGGGGTGGCCCAGCTCGACCGGCTTTCCCAACTCGGCCCGATGGCGGCGCGCACCTTCACGTTGTTCCTCCTGAACATGGCGATCGCCGTGACGCTCGGCCTCGTGATGATGAACCTGCTCGAGCCGGGCGCGGCGATGGACCCGGACTCGCGCGCGCGGCTGCTCGAGGAGTACGGCGGCGATGCCGCGGCGCACGTCGCGAAGCGCGCCGAGGCGCCGGACGTCACGCCGATGTCCGTCGTCGAGATGTTCATGCCGCGAAACCTGTTCGGCGCCTTCGTCGGCAACAGCCGCAATGCGCTCGGCGACGTGCTGCCGCTCATCCTGTTCGCGATCCTGGTCGGTGCGGCGGCGCTCAAGCTCGCGCCGGACCGGCGGGAGAAGCTGCGATCCGGCCTCGGGCTCGTCAACGACCTGATGACGGGCATCGTCCACTTTGCGCTCCGGCTCGCGCCCTATGCCGTCCCGGCGATGATCTACAGCGTGGTGGTCAAGATCGGCTGGGACATCGTGATCGCGCTCGGCGTGTTCGTCGCCGGCTGCATCGCGATGCTGCTGCTGCACCTGTTCGGGACGATGTCGCTGTGGCTGCGGTTTCTGGCGCGACGCAATCCGCTCGAGACATTCAAGCTCATGCGCCCGGTGCTCGCAACGGCGTTTTCGACCAGCTCGAGCGCGGCTTCGCTGCCGACCGCGCTCGCGGCGGCACGCGAGGATCTCGGCGTCAAGCCTGCGGTGGCCGGCTTCGTTCTGCCGCTCGGCACGACCATGAACATGTCGGGGACGGCGCTGTTCGAGGGCTGCGTCGTGCTGTTCGTCGCCCAGGTATTCGGCATCGAGCTCGGATTCGCGCAGCAGGCGACGCTCGTCCTGCTCGCCGTGCTCTCCGCGGTCGCGGTGTCCGCGATCCCGGGCGGGTCATTGCCGCTGGTGGCGGGACTGCTCGCGGCCTTCGGCATCCCGCCGGAGGGCATCGGCATCATCCTCGGCGTCGAGCGCCTGCTCGACATGACGCGGACCATGGTCAACGTGGGTTCGGACGTCGTGACCACCCTCGTCGTCGACCGCTTCACGAGGCTCGAGCACGCGCCCGCGCCGGGCGGCGCCCGTGGCTGAGATCCAGCGCGCCGACGTCGCGACGCGCCGCCGCGCGCTGCTCGCGGCGGCAGCGATCGCCGTCGCCGGCTGGGCGGCCTTCTTCGTGCTGCAGGACTGGCTGGCGGGGCTGCACATCGCCGACCCGGTCGAGACCCGCCATGCGCTCGAGGACGCGATGATCTGGGGAAGCTGGGCGGCTTGCCTGCCGGTCGTGTCGTTGGCCGCGTGGATGTGGATGTACGGCGGGCGCATCGTCCGCGCGGGGCGCTATCCGGCGCCGGATTCCAGGGTCGTTCGCGATACGCCGGTGCTGCACGGGGACGCGGCGCGCCTGCGCGGTACGCTGCTGCGCGTGCTGGCGGTCTTCCTCGGTCTCTTCTCCGCGGGCACACTGATCGCCGTGTACCGACTGGTTACGAGGCTCGAAGGCTGATCGACCGGGATCCGCGTCAGGCGGGCTGAGCGATTCCTGCCGGCGCCGGCGCGAACGCGGGCTCGATCGACGGCGGCAGCAGCTTGTACATCACCGGCGTGACGAGCCGCGCGAGCAGCGTCGAGCTGATGAGCCCGCCGATGATGACGATTGCAAGCGGCGAGTAGAGCCCGGATCCCTGGACCGCGAGCGGCAGCAGGCCGCCGATCGCGGTCAGTGAGGTCAGGAGGATCGGCAGGAAGCGCACTTCGCCGGCTTCGGCGATGGCGTCGTCGAGTGCCATGCCTTTCGCGCGCAGCTGGTTGGTGAAGTCGACCAGCAGGATCGAGTTCTTGATCTCGATGCCCACCAGGGCAATCATCCCGATCAGCGAGGTGAAAGACAGCGTGTAGCCGGTCAGGAACAGGGCGGTCAGCGCGCCGGTGATGCCGAGCGGCACGACGCCGAACACGATCAGCATCGAGCGGAAGCTGCCGAATTCCAGCACCAGCACGGCAAGGATGCCGAACACCGCGACCAGCATCGCGACGCCGAGGCCGGAGAAGCTCTCGCTGCGCGCCTCGACTTCGCCCGCCGCGACGTAGCGGTAACCGGGCGGCCAGGCGATTTCGTCGAGACCCGCGATCACCGTGCGGGTCAGCTCGTCCGTCGCATGGCCGGTCGCGGGCCAGGCGGTGACCGTGACCGCGCGCTCGCGGTTATAGCGCTTGATCAGCGGCGCGGCGGTCGTGAACCCGGGCCGCGTGATCTGCGTGAGCGGCACCTGTTCGCCGCTCGCCGAGGACACCTGGATGCCTCGCAGCAGGTCGAGCGTCGGACGGCCCTCGATCGGCAGGCGCAGCGTGATGTCGTACTGGTCCCCGTCGGGCTCGCGGAACTTGCCGGCGGAGAGGCCCGCGACGGCGAGGCGCACCGTACGGTCGGCCTCGACGGCAGGCACGCCGAACAGCGCCGCCTTCTCGGAGTCGATGTTGAGGTCGAGGTCCGTGCGCTGCAGGCGCACGGCGTTCATCACGTCGCGCGTGCCGGGCACGGCGACGATCAGCTTCTCGACGTCGGCGGCGAGCAGGCGCAGCGTCTCGATGTCCGGGCCGATGACGCGGATCTCGATCGGCGCGGCCACCGGCGGCCCGTTCTCGAACTGGTGGATGCTGATGCGCGCGCCCGGATACGCCTCGAACTCCTTGCGCAGCCCGTCGAGCATGCGGTTGGTGCGGGCCGGGTCGAAGTCCTCGACTTCGCCGAACACCTCGGCAATGTTTGCGGCGGCGTTGCGCGACAGCACGTTGTAGTAGATGCGCGGGTTCTCGTGGCCGAGGTTCGAGAACCACCAGCGGATTCCCCCGGTCGTCGCGAGATTCTCCTCGACGAAGTGCAGGGCCCGGTCGGTTTCGGCGAGGCTTGCGCCGTCGGGCGCCTCGATGCGCACGCGGAACTGCGGGATGTCAGCGGTCGGGAACAGGCTGAACCCGATCGCCGGCACGAGCAGCAGCGAGATCGTGAATACGCCGAGCGCACCCGCGAGCGTGCGACGCGGGTGGGCCAGCCCCCAGCGCAGGGCGGGACCGTAGAAGCGGTGAATTGCGCGCATGAGGCCCGCGAGCAGCCGGTCCGCAACCGCATCGGAGCGGTCCACGAACCCGCGGATCCGTGCCCAGGCGGCCGCCAGCCAGGGCTGCCGGGGCGTGCGCGGCTCGCCGCCCCGCAGCAGTCGGCTGGCGAGGAAGGGGATGATCGAAAGCGACACGAAGAACGACGCCAGGATGGTGAACAGCACCGCGGCCGGCAGCGAGCGGACGAAGTCGCCGGCGCCCTCCGGGAGGAACAGCAGCGGCACGAAGGCGAGCAGCAGGGTGACCGTGCAACCGAGCACCGCGAGCCAGATCTGGTCTGTGGCGGCGATCGCCGCCTCGCGCCGCGACATGCCCTGGCGCACGTGGCGCGCGATGTTTTCGACCACCACGATCGAGTCGTCGACCAGCAGCCCGAGCGCCACGACGAAGCCGGCGATCGAGAGCTGGTTCAGCGAGAAGCCGGTCAGGTAGAGCGCAGCGAGGCCGATCGCGAGCGACAGCGGGATCGAGATCATGACGATGCCGGCGGCGCGCAGGCCAAGCGGCAGCAGCGTGAGCGCGACCAGCGCGATGGCGACCGAGAAGTCGAACTGCAGCCGCGACAGACGCCGGTGGACGTTCTGCGACTGGTCGAAGCCGCGCTCGAGCCGCACGTGGTCCGGCAGGGCCGCCTCGAACTGCGGCAGGCGCGCGTAGATGGCGTCGCGCACGTCGAACACGTTGAGGTTGTCCTTCATGCTCGCCGTGACGAACACGGCGCGCTGCCCGTTGAAGCGCCCGACGTAGCGCTCTTCCTCGGCGCTCCAGGAGACCTCGGCGAGGTCACGCAGCCGCACGACAGCGTCGCCGCGCGCCGCGACGACGGTGTTTCCGATTTCCTCGAGCGACTCGTAGCTGCCCGAGGTCTTGAGGTTGTAGCGGCGCAGGCCGACGTCCACGGCACCGCCCGGAATGCTCGCGTTCTCGCCCTGGATCGCGGCCACGACCTGCCCGAGCGTGACGCGCGCGCTCGCGAGGCGCTCGAGGTCGATCGCGACCCGCACCTCGGGCTCGGGATGGGCCCAGGTCTCGGCGCGGCGCACGCCCGGCGCGGTCTCGATCAACTCCTCGAGGTTTCCGGCGAGCTTGGCCAGCTCGCGCCAGTCGGCGGTCTCGCTGACCAGCGCGAACTGGACGATGTTGACGGTGCCCGGCGTGAACTGGCGGATCTCGAGCGAGAACACGTCCGTGGGGAGCGAGGGCCGCACGACGTTGGTCTCGCGCACGACCTCGTCGTACTTGCGGTCCGGGTCGCTGCCGTAGGTGAACTCGATCTCGATGAGCGCGAGTCCGTCCAGCGCCGTGCTGTTGAGGCGCTTGATGTCCTCGAGCTCGGACAGCGCGTCCTCGAGCGGGTCGACCACGAGGCGCTCGATGTCCTGCGGGTCCGCGCCGGGATACTGGACGATGACCAGCGAGCCCGGGAAGCGGAGCGACGGGTCCTCCGCGCGCGGGATCGCGGACAACGCCCAGATCCCGGTCGCAATCAGGAGCGCGAACACCACCAGCGTGAATTGCCAGCGCCGTACCGAGAAGGACCAGAGGCTCATCGGGACTCTCAGGCGCCGTCGAGGACGCGCACCAGCTCGTCGTCGTCGAGCCAGGCAGCGCCTTCCGTCACCACGCGTTCGCCGAGATCCAGGCCGGCGAGGACTTCGATGCGCTCGCCGAGCAGGCGGCCGGTGCGAACCGAGACCTTGCGGGCGACATCGCCCTTGGCGATGACGAACACGGTCGCGAGCCCGCCATTGGCCTCGAGCAGCGAACTCACGGGCACGACCGCGACGCTCCCGGCCTCGGGATCCGCGACGGTGACTTTTGCGACCAGGCCCTGCACGAAGCGCGCATCGGCGGGATCCACGGAGAGCTTCATCTCGTAGGTGCCGGTCTGCGGGTCGGCGGCGGCCGCGATCTCGGTGACGCGGGCGGAGAAGCTGCGGCCCGGGTAGGCGTCGAGCGTGACCTCGGCGACATCGCCCGTGCGGACGCGCACGACGTCGCGGTCCGCGAGCGAGGCGCGCACGATCCAGCCCGCCGACGTGTTGCCCACGACGATGACCGGCTGCCCGGCCGCAACCTGCTCGTCGGGCTCCGCGAGCTTGCGCAGCACGATGCCGTCGGCGGGCGATTCGATGCGCGCGTGACGCGCGTTGAACAGCGCCGAGCGAAGTTGCGCTTCCGCGACCTGGTGGGCCGTCTCCAGCGTCTCGACCTGCTCGCGTGTCGCGACCTCGTCGGCGAACAGCGCCTTGCCGCGCTCGAGGTCGCGTGCCGACTGCCCGGCCACCGCGCGTGCCTGCGCGACGACGGACGCGACCTCGTCCTGCGCGAGCGTCGCGAGCACCTGTCCCTTCCGGACCGGTGCGCCCTGTTCGACGGTGATCGACTGGATCACGCCCCCGGCCTTGAACGCCAGGCGGACCTCGTCGGCCGGTGCCAGCACGCCGACCGCGCGCAGCGACTCCTCGGCGGGCGCCTGCTCGACGGTCGCGACGCGCACCGGCGCCGCAGCGCGCACCTCGGGCGGTTCGGCGCCGTCGCCGCATGCCGTCAGGGCGAGCGCAAGCAACCCCGCGGTGATGAATCCCGTGTTCTTCATGGCTCCATGCCTCCGATCGCGTACTCGACTTCCGCCAGTGCCCCGAGCGCCTGGAAACGGGTGACATTGCCGTTCAGGCGCGCCTGCGTCAGCGCGCGCTGCGTGTCCAGGTATTCCGCTGACGACACCTGGCCAAGGTCGCGCTTCCTGGCGACGATGGCGTGCGCCGCTTCGGCTGCCTCGACGCGGCGGCTCGCGGTCTCGAGCGAGGCTTCCGCGACTTCGAGGTCGGTGAGTGCCTCCTGGACCTCGATGCGAACCTGCTGCTCGGCGAGCTCGCGGCCCGCGGATAACTCAGCGCCCTTCGCGCGCGCCTGCCGGATGGCGGCACGGTCACCGCCGCCGTTGAAGAGGTTGAAGCGCAGCACTACGGATGCGAGGACATAGGAGTCGTCGTCGCCGTAATCCCATTCCTCGCCCTGGGTGCCCGCGTCGACGGCCAGGGCAAGTTGCGGCTTGAAGGCCGCGCGCGCCGCGCGCTCCGACTCACCGGCGGCTGCGATCCCGGAATCGAGCTCGCGCAGTTCTTCACGCTGGCCGACGGCGAGTTCCTCGAGCGCCGCGCCGCGAGTGGCCGGCAGTCGGGCCGCAAGTCGCGGCAGGTCCGTGTCGGTCACCACGGCCGTTTCCGGCTCGCGCGCGAGCGGAGCGTTGACCAGCAGGTTCAGGTAGCGCCGCGCGAGGTCCTGCGCGGCGCGTGCGCGCAGGATCTGCTGCGCGATCTCGAGGTGCTCGGCCTCGGCGGAAAGCCGGAAGTCGCGCGTCACCTTGCCGTTCCGGAACAAGCTGTCGTTGACGCGCTCATTCTCGGCGGCGAGCGCGAGTGTCGCCTCGAGCACGCCGATCGACTCGCGCGCCGTGAGCCAGCGGTAGTAGGCCTGGCGCACGTCGCGGGCGAGGCGCAGTCGATAGGCTTCCAGGCCGTGTCGCGACGCGTCGTAAAGGTGCGAGGCGCCGCGCCGCTCGGCCGCGAGCCGCGCGTCGTAGATCGGCTGCGTGAGCCGCAGGTACGAGTCCTGTTCGCGCTCGCGCAGGAAGCGGAATTCGAGGCCGAGCTGCGGCACTTCGATCTTTCGGCCGCCATTCGCCTCCGAATAGCGCAGGTTCAGGTCGATCTGCGGCAGGTATTCGGCGCGCGCCTGGTCGAGGACGGCCAGCCGTTGGTCGACGCCTGCCGCCTGCTGGTCGAGGCCGAGGTTCGCGGCGAGCGCCTCGGCGACCAGGGCTTCGGTCACTTGCGCGACATCGGGCACCTGTTGCGCGCCGGCGCGCAGGACGATGCCTGCGGCCAGCAGGCCGGCCAAAGCGATGGCTCGTGCCGCGGCCGCGACGTTAGACATGTGTCAACTCTCGCGCCAAAAAAATCATGTGCCGGGTCTCCCGGCGAGCATGTAGCGCAGCATGCCGAAGGAGCCATCCATGAGCTGCGGGATGTCGACGCCGTGGTGCGCGATCTCGACCGCCTTGTTGGTCGCGATCTGGATCAGGCCGTGGGTGAAAGCCCAGAGCATGATGCAAACCTGCATCGGGTCGCCGATGTCCTTGCGAATCGAGCCGTCGGCCTGCCCCTGGTGCAGCGCGCCCACGATCACCGCCATCACGGCGTCGCCCGCGGCGGCGCAGGCGTCCTCGGCCGGGTAACCCTCCGCCTGGTGTGCATGGAAACGCGCACAGGCATCGAAGAAGTAGGGCTTTTCCTGTTGAAACTGGACGTACGAGCGGCCGATGGCCTGCACCTGGTCGATGCCCATCGCGTGCACGCGCGCGGCGGCGACGAAGCGCCCCCGCAGGTCGTGCAAGGCGCGCTCGGTAATCGCGTGCAGCAGGTCATTCTTGTCGCGGAAATAGACGTAGAGGAGGGCGCGCGAGAGGCGGGCGCTCTTCGCCACGCGGTCCATGGTGACCGCGTCCCAGCCGACCTTTGCGTACAGCGCCTCGGCCGCATCGACCATCTCGGCGCGGCGCCGCTCTTTTTCCTCTTCCCGGCGCACGGCGACGTAACCCATCCCGGCACCCTACCAGTGCATTGACACTCCGTCAATGACTGGACGTATGTACAACGCCTCTGGAGGGGTCTGACCCCTTGATACTCGTGAAGGAGTCAGACTCCTTCACGAGTATCAAGGGGTCAGACCCCTCCGTTAGCAGGCTCGGCGAGGAGGGAATCCACGAGCGCGGTGAGTTCGCGGTTCTGTTGTTCGTGGTGAGCACCGGTCGCGGGCCCCGCGAAACCCGTGTGCACGGCTCGCACGACGCCCTTGCGATCGATGATGAAGAGCGTGGGATAGGCCTTGAACGCTGCGAGCTGCGGCAGCTTCTTCAGGACGTCGTCGTCATAGGTCGTGCCCGCGATCAGTACCGGGTAGCCGATCGCGAACTTGGCCGCGAAGTCGCGCGCCGCCTTCGCCTGGCTCTCGAAATCCGGCGTCCGCTCGAACATGAGCTGGATGACCTCGAGGCCGCGCGCGCGGCGATCCGCCAGCAGCTCGCCCAGGAATTCCGCCTCGTCGTGGCAGTTCGGGCACCAGCTGCCACCGACGGTGACCAGCACGACCTTGCCGGGATAACGCTCGCCGGGAAACGCGTGGAGGTTCCCTTTCTCGTCCGGGAAGGCGAATTCGAGCCGCTCCATGCCGGGTTTCAGTGCGCTCTGCGCGCCCGGATCGTCGAGCTTCGCGGCCGGGTCGCGCCGTCCAGAGAAAGTCTCGTGCGACCCGCCGCCGGTCCACTGGTCCCCGGTCAGAACGCCGTCCGCGCGCAACCGCGCCAGGTACAGGTACGCCGTGCCGCCGTCGAAGCGCGACAGGAACAGCGTGTCGCCGCGCGCCTCGCCGGCGATGTAACGGTCGTCCCCGCTCGCGCGCAGCACGGTGCCGGTCACGACGTGGCCCTGCTGCGAGAGTTCCGCGATTGCCTGGGACTGCTTTCCGTCGTCGTCGCGGTAGGTGAGCGCCCAACGCCCTGAGAAATCCACCGGCGCCGCGTCGGGCTTCGGGAAGAACCGCCAGTCCTCGCCCGGCATGGCGACGAAGCGCAGCTCGCGGAGCACCGCACGCGGGCGAAGGAGCTGCAATGTCCCCTCGAAGCGCCCCTCGCGCCAGCTCGCCTCGATGCGCTGCTGATAGCCCGGCATCTGGATGGAAAGCTGGTTGCCGGCGAGGCGCACCTCGCGTGCACGTACGCGCTCGGGCCCGTTGATGAGGTAGGCGACGAGTGCGCCGTCTTCGTGCGCGAGCTCGAGCCCGAAGGGCAGGTCGCCGCCGTCGACCTGCACGACCGCGCGGTAGATGCCGAGCGGCGGACCGGCCTCGCGCGCACAGGCGACGAGGGCGGCGGCCAGCAAGACCAG
>Ga0187893_10011538_pt1 | contig 12806 bp, 12 predicted proteins | sample MA1701074metaG_FD_139574 | JGI IMG/M metagenome (GOLD analysis project Ga0187893, IMG submission 139574) | White microbial mat communities from a basaltic lava cave in the Kipuka Kanohina Cave System on the Island of Hawaii, USA - MA170107-4 metaG ...
ATCGAGATGCATTTCCTGCCCGATGTGTATGTCACGTGCCGAACATGCGGCGGTCGCAGATACAACCGCGAAACTTTGATGATTACCTATCGCGGAAAGTCGATCGCCGACGTACTCGACATGACCATTGGAGAAGCTTGCGAGTTTCTCGCCAACCACGCATCGCTTCGCCAAAAACTCGAAACATTGAGAGACGTGGGACTCGGATACCTCACGCTGGGACAAAGCGCACTCACACTGTCTGGTGGAGAAGCCCAGCGTATCAAGCTTTCACGCGAGCTGGCACGAAAATCCACAGGAAAAACATTGTTCGTATTGGACGAGCCTACCACTGGCCTTCATTTCGGCGATGTCAAGCAGCTGCTTCGCGTATTGCACCTACTCGTCGACGAGGGAAATACCGTGGTGGTGATCGAGCACAACCTCGACGTGATCAAGTCTGCGGACCACGTGATCGACGTTGGACCAGAAGGGGGACGCGCGGGTGGCAGCATCGTGGTGAGCGGAACGCCGGAATACGTTGCCCGCCACTCTACCAGTCATACTGCACGCTATCTGGCGCCAGTGCTGGAGCGGCACATGGCGGGACGTGCGTGAGGATGTGCCTCTCGTAAAGTTTTGCCAGCGGGTTACGTCATCCCGTTCAAGGCGTCCTGATCCATGATGACCACGGTGCGGCCATTGAGATTGAGCAACCCTTTTTTCTTGAGTTGTGCGAGCGTGAGCGAGATCGTTTCTCGCGTGGAGCCGATCAGGTTTGCCATCTCTTGATGCGTGATCTTGAGTCCGATCTGTAACCCTTCATCGGTCTCGACGCCGTACTCTTCGCCGAGCTCGATCAGCAACGCGGCGAGCTTGGCTTGTACATCGCGGAACACCAAGTGCTCCAGTTTCGTTTCTATCTGCCGACGACGCTCTCCGATCATGCAGGCAAAACGAAACGCCAGCTTGGCGTCCGACAACAGCAAATCGGTGAAAACGTCGCGCGGAAGGTCTGTGATGATGGCATTCTTCATGGCTTCCGCCATCTCTTCGCGTGGTGAGGAATCCATCACGCAGAGCTCACCGAAGATCTGCCCAGCGCCTCGATACGCGAGCGTCAACTCTTTGCCATCGCGCGTAACCTTGCTGCATTTCACGCGTCCGCCGTTGATGAAAAACACGCGGTCACCCGGGTCACCGGGGAGATAGATGACCTGGCGACGGGGGATCTCGCGAATCTCGACAGACGGTACGAGCTCCTGCAGCCTCGACGGCGCAATGCCGTCGAGCATCGGAACTTTGCGCAGGTACCACAGGGCTCGTTTGTCGTCTTTGACGGTTTCCAGCATCGTGGGTTCCCTTATGGGCAAGTGCAGACCATGGTACGGTAAACTACGATTTTCAGCAATCGTGTTAGCTGGCCAACGTGGGAGGCTTGCCGTTATGTCCCGCAGCTGGCCGCTGGTAACCACGTGTAGGTATGTCCAACGCTCGGCCCTTCGATTCGACGGCACGTGCATTGCACAAACGCTGGTCTGCCTCCCTCCTCAGCCAGTCGAGCTCCCTGCCACGATGCTTCCCCGCAATGATCTCACCCAGTTACGAAACCGCTGGCACGCGCGTTCGAGCTGCGTGACACAGATATGTATGAAAAGAGTGCGTAGCCCCAGCGCCGGTTTGCGAGCCAAGACGTCGGTGGGTCGGTCACGTCGTCATGCGCGGGGGTTTAGCCTCATCGAGCTGATGGTGGTGGTCGCAATGCTTGCCGTCTTGGCTGCGACTGCGTTTGCAGGCCTTCGTCAGGACGAATTTCAGGGAGCGTACCGCCGCTTCGTCGATGATGTCGCAGCAAGCTTCACACGTGCCCGCAACCTCGCGCTCGATGAGCAGACCCGTGTACGCATCACGATTGTTTCGGATCGGGTCGAGGTGCGAACGTTCAACCAGGTTACCAAGGTGTGGGACGATGTGTGGCAAGCTTCGGTCTCCGGTGTCGACAAGGGGCTCATCGACCAAAACAAGATCGTGTGTGTTTACGGAGCACAGCTCAGCATCAAGGCACCCGGACGTTCGGGTAGTGCATTCGACCCGCCCAAGGATTGCCTCACGGGCGCGCAGGTGATCGAATTCGGGCCAAACGGTGCATTCAAACCGATCTCCGGCATTGCCGGCATGGATAACGCTGGACTGACGGTGTGGCTGGCCGACAGGCGCGTGGTTTCCAAGCCGCGAATCAGTGTCGTGCAGGTGTTTCCGGCCGGCCTGGTTCGAACGATCCATAACTTGGAGGGGGCATCGTGACGAGCTCGGGTATGCCGAATGTTCGCGTGTCTGAGCGGGACGCGGCGCGCCAGCGCGGTTTTACGATCATGGAGGTGTTGGTCGCACTCCTGATCTTCGCCATCTCGGTGGTTGGCCTGGTCGCCATGGAAGCACGCGGGATCGAAGCACAGCGCGCGGCCAACGAGGTACGCGATGCCGAGCGCCTCGCGCAGCAAGTCATGGCTGACATGTTGGCGCGTGGCTTCGACGAATTCGTGCAGCGAGATTTCGCGGGCGCGGCCAACCCAGTGTTCCCCTACGGCGATACCACGGCCACGGCGATGTCTGCCAACTACCACAGCCCGCCGGTCGACTCGACCTCGGCCACTCCCGGTTCAGTGCAGGGCGTGTATCGGGTATTTCGCAGAGTGGATCGCTATCCTGCCAATGCTGCGCAACCTGCGGGCAGCGCCAATGGTGTGGATGCGTTGACGTTCGAGGTGATCGTGCTTTGGCTCGACTATTCGAACCCATTGCTTCCTCCTCCCGAGACCGCAAAGGTCGGAGATCTGAAGCCCGAGATGATCGATCCCACCAACGCCGAATTCCAAACCTACGTTGCGCATGTGCGTCTGCGTACCGTGCGCATGAACGACGGGCTGGACGAAACATGATGAACGTACGCTCCATCGTGATGGCACGAACGTACAGACGTGGGTTTACGCTCATCGAGCTGATGGTGGCGATGGTCGTCTCGTCGATCGTGGTACTCGGAATCTTCGCGTTCTCTTCCATCCAGCAATCGACTGCCGGCATCCATGAACGCAACGTCCGGACCCAGCAGGCACTCGAGGGTGCCATGTGGACCGTCGGACAGGACGTGCGTGCGGCCGGGTTCGGATTTGCGAGGTTATGCACCGAGCTGCGCATCTACGCCGATTCCGAGAACGACGTGATCAACCCCGGCGCAAAGCTCGATGTCACCAAGGTGTACCTCGACAAGGTTACCAAGCAGCCATACTGGGTGCTTCGCGACGGATTTCAGCCGCATTGGGAGAGCGGTACCGGTTTCACCATGGATGGAGGTACCAAGAGCTCCGCAGGGGTGAACAGCGCCGCGGATAGCTTCGATGTGATGCTGGCCGAGCGAGGATATACGGCCACCGCGGGAGCGTTCACGTTGGAAAAAAAGCTCGAGGATTATGGCAGTGGATACATCGAGCTCAAATCCTCGACGACCATGCTCGATTCGAGCAACGGCGCACACGTGAGCCAGGTTCGTCAGTTGTTTCCGCCGGGGAGCTTCGTTTTGGTGGCGCGCCCGGCTGGAGCGAACGAAATGTCGTTCAAGGCGGAAGTTCAGTCGCAATGTGTCGTTCTGCAGGTCACGGATGAAGTCATTGCCGGCGGCGTGGGAGGCACGTGGAGATTGCCCGTCGGTGGCACGTCGGGGTTCAACAAGGGTCTCCAAGGGACCAAGCCGCTGATCAATGCCAACGATCACAATGCGTTGGTTGGCGCCGTGCCTGGGAATTGCGGCGCAGCATCGGTCAAGTGCGACGACTGGGAGCCCACGAACGACATGGCGGTGAGCGCCGTGGTGGTTCCGTTGGGTGCACTACGGTGGTCTCGTTACGAGATCGACTACACGGTGTCATCGCTCCCGTACCTGGTGCGCTACGATATCATCGGCTATCAAAGCGGGGTCGATCCCACGATTGCAGTGAGTAACGACTATCCCACCTGTAAGGGCACGTGTCCGCTACCTCAGCTTCACCTGCCTGGAAGCAACGTTTCGCCAGTCGCGATCGCGGTGGGTCCGATGATCGAAGACATGCAGGTCGCTGTCGGCTGCGACGGCTACACCGCGCTTGGTGCGGCGTCTGCTAACGTGGGCATTCCGCCACCCGAAGCTGGCTTCGAAGAGAGAGGACCGCAGTCGGGTCCTCTTGCGATGCAAGCCAACCTCACGGTCGACGAGAACGCGCCGAACGACGAGCGAGGACGCGACGAGTGGCTCGGCAACGCGATCGACGAGCAGTGGGGGCCCGACTGCGTGTATTATGGTACCGGCGAGTACAACCGCGGTGGCTGGGTGGCGAAAGAAGGCAACGTACCTCCGCCGGGGTTTCGTATGAGCCCACAGGTCATTCGCATCACGTTGCTCGGTTCGGCCGAACAAGCGCCCTCGGCCGGCGGAACTGCGACCGATATGCTGATGGCTATCGAGGATCGCCCGATCACGAAGTCGCTGGTCGGAGCGCGCGAGCATCTCACAATCACAGAACGATTTGCGCCCAGGAACTTGCGCTGGCGCGATCCCAATTGCCGATATTGAGGAGACGAACATGGACCACACGAGAACACCAACGAGAGCACAAACAGGACAGCGGGGTGTGACGATGGTGAGCGTCATGCTGCTCGCAATGTCGCTGCTGACCGTGGGCCTATTGGTCGTCCGAGGTTCGGTTCGTGAGGTTACCGAAGCGGGTCAGCTCATCGCACGCGAGCGCGCGCTCATGGTTGCGCAGGCTGCAGTCGATCTGGCGGCCGCGCGGTTTCAGGCCATCGTGGCCACGGATTCCAGTTGGGCGTCGAATCAGCTCAAAGGTTACTTTCCGCAAGCGGATGCCAAGCTGTGCACCGATCCGTGCAAGGATTGCATTCCGGGAGAAAATCCACAGATCCCCATCGGTCAACGCAACGCCATGCTCGCGAGTGGTACACCGGTCGACTGCAATGGCCGCCCATGTATGCGTCAAGGTGCGATCGTGAACGTCAGTCCCAGCGACGCCATCGCTCAAAACGTCGCGTGGTGCAACATCCCGATCAACTCGCTGCTCACCAACGCCGATCCCGAAGCACGTGTCAGCGTGTGGGTACGCAATAACGCCTCGGAGGCGCTCGGTAGTACTGGGACCTCGGATTGGGAAACCGATTCGGACAAGCGTCTAGTGTTCACGGCCATGGCGATGGTTCGCGACACGACGGTGACGGTCGAGCAAGAAGTCATGCTCGGCGTTGGTGGCAGTCCGGCACCTCCTGGTTGGCAGACGCCCGACGAAGGCTATGGCGGCGGCCACAACAACGACAATTCGGCCGTATCCCTGTGCACCGACACGTACGTGCAAGGCAAGAGCAAATGACCGCATTCTGATGCGGCCACAACCCGATCTACCCGCGCCGATCCGCAGGCTCCTACAAGAGGCAGGCCTGGAGATCGATCCTCCTTACACACGGAGGATCTTCACGAATCGCGATCTCGCACTGGAGAACGTACCCGTGATCGGGTTCGATATGGATCACACGCTGGCAATGTACCGCCAAGACGTGATGGAGCAGATCTCGGTGGAATGCACGGTGGCAAAGCTGATCGCGCGCGGCTACCCCGAAACGCTGGCAAGCGTGCCCAACGATCCGCGTTTCGCGATCCGTGGCCTGATGGTGGACAAGAAGCTCGGCAACGTGCTCAAGATGGACCATCATGGCTACGTGGGCCGTGCGTATCACGGCAAGCGCAAGCTCGCTCGCGAGGATCGCAAGGCGATCTACCGCGCTCAGCGACTGGGACAGGAGCGTGAGAGGTTCGCACCCGTGGACACCTTGTTTGCGCTGCCGGAAGTGACGTTGTTCGCCGATGTGGTCGACTACATCGACCAACGGCCGCATGAGTGGACCTCGGCACCACCCAGCTATGCTGAAGCTTGGCAAGACGTGCGCGCATGCATCGACGAAGCCCATCGCGACGGGTCCATCAAAGATCGCATTCGGCAAGATCCCTCGAAATTCATCGAGACGGATCCAGAGCTCGGCCCCACATTGCATAAATTTCGTTCGGCCGGAAAGCGCTTGTTCTTGCTCACCAACAGTTTGTTCGATTATTCGGACACCGTGATGCGGTGTGCGCTAGGTGATCGGATGGCGCCGTACTCCGAATGGCTGGCATTCTTCGATTGGGTGGTGGTCGGTGCTCAAAAGCCGCGATTTTTCGTCGATGCTCGCGCGTTCCAGGAGATCGATCGCGCCGGAAAGGCAGTTGGCGGCCCCAAGCCGACGCCGCAACGCGGCCGGATCTATGCGGATGGCAACCAGCTCGGCTTGCAGGATGCGCTCGGCGTGCACGCCGACGAGGTATTGTACGTCGGTGACCACATCTACGGGGACATCGTACGCAGCAAACGAAGCTCCGGCTGGCGTACTGCGCTCATCGTGTCGGAGCTAGAGCATGACCTCGCGGTTCGCCAGAGCGGTCGCGTCGTGCTGCAGGAGATCGAGAGTTTGCACGATATACGTTTTCAGCTCGCCGAGGACATCTCGACCCAGCGGCATCTCGCACGCATTCTCCAGCGCATGGATGCCCAAGAGCTCGTGCGTGGGGGACTCGCAGAAGCCGAGGCTGTGCGGCTGCTCGAGGAAACTCGCGCGGAGGTACGCAGCCGGCTCGATCGCATGCGGCGCTACCAAGAGGAGACCTACGACACACTCAAGCGGCGACGTCGCGAAGTGGATACTGGCTTCAACCCTTACTGGGGGAGCCTGTTTAGCGAGCGGCAAGACACCAGCCGATTCGGCGCGCAGGTCGAGGATTACGCGTGCGTCTATACCAGCCGAGTCACCAACTTCCTTTACGTGTCGCCGTCTCGCTATTTTCATTCACCTCACGGCTCGCTCCCGCATTGGTCTCGCGGCTGAAGGCGTGGTCCGTGGCTTGCAAGTCATCACATGTTAGTGTGCCCACATGTCGCGCCAACCACCGCACACGACCGAGCCGGCAGTACCGCAGGTACAGGCAGTCGTGAACACGCGCAACCCCCTTCGTCGGCTTTATGACTGGGTGCTCGGCTGGGCGAGCTCCCCATTTGCGATCCCGGCTTTGTTCACCATTGCATTCGTCGAGTCGAGTTTTTTTCCGATTCCGCCCGATGTCTTGCTCATTGCATTGGCACTCTCGGTGCCGGCGCGGGCGTTTCGCTATGCTGCATGGTGTACGGTCGGCTCGGTGCTCGGTGGCATGTTCGGCTATCTGCTGGGCTACGCCTTGTGGAGCACGGTCGAGCCATGGCTGATCCCCGCGGTATTCAGCCGTGACACGTTCGAGCTCGTTCGCGCCAAATACCAGCAACATGGCGAGCTCGCGGTCTTCGTGGCTGCATTCACTCCCATCCCGTACAAGGTATTCACGGTCGCCGCGGGCGTCGCCGAGCTGGACATGCCCGGATTCGTGGGCGCAAGCATCGTTGGCCGTGGAGCTCGATTCTTTTTGGTCGCGTTCGTCATTCGCCTCACCGGCGAACGGGCCAAGCAGCTCCTCGACCGCTACCTCAACATCATCACGATCGTCTTCACGTTGTTGCTGATTGGGGGGTTCGCGGCCATACGGGTACTGAAGTGACGGCCGGCCATCAGGCCCAAAGCGCCGTGGGATGGTCGGGAACTAGCGTTTGCTGAACTGGAAGCGAGCGCGAGCAGACCGACGGCCGTACTTCTTGCGCTCTTTCTTGCGGGAGTCTCGCGTAAGGTAACCGGCACCTTTCAGCGCGTCTCGGAACTCGCTGCTGACACGTAGAAGTGCACGTGCGATCCCGAGCCGAATCGCGCCGGCCTGTCCAACCAACCCGCCGCCCCGAATCGTGCACCAAACGTCGTACTTGTCGCGCGTGCCCGTGAGCTGAAGTGCCTGCTCGACCATCTTCATGCTGGTCGGGCGCATGAGATAGGCGTCGGCATCCCGCCCATTGATGAGCAGCTTTCCGTCGCCAGGAAACAACCACACGCGAGCGACGGACGTCTTGCGTCGACCGGTCGCGTAGAACCTCATCGGAGCCTGTGCCATGGTTCTGCCTCAGCCGATATCGAGTTTGTGCGGCACTGGTTTTTGAGCCGCATGCGGGTGATTGGGTCCCGCGTAGACCTTGAGCTTCGTCATCGTCGCACGACCGAGCGGACTGCGCGGAAGCATGCGTCGCACGGCGATGGTGATCACTTCCTCGGGCCGGTCGGCGAGCATTTTGCCGGCAGAAACCGAAGTCAGCCCACCTGGATAGCCGCTGTAGCGGTGATAGAACTTGCGATCCAGCTTACGGCCGGTGAATTTCACCTTGTCGGCGTTGATGCACACGACGAAGTCACCGACGTCGAGATGGGGCGTGAACGTGGGCTTGTGCTTGCCGCGAAGCAACGTGGCGATGCGTGTGGCGGCGCGGCCGACCGTGAGTCCGTCCAGGTCGACGAGCAGCCATTGGTGGTCGATTTTCGCGGGGTCAGGGTAATACGTACCCATGGGCCGGGGAGAGATACGCGAGGGCGTTTTTGCTGTCAAGCCGCGGGGGCCGTCGCTGGCTGCTGTGCCCAGCGGGCCCGTGTCGGGCCACATGCTCGCTGCGTTCCGAGCGGCTTAGCCAGCATGGAAAGGGCATACTACCAACCGGTGTCAACGCAGGACCCCACAGCGTCGTCGCCGTCGTCCGCTGGATCTGGAGGTTCGGCCGGTCTGGCCGGCCTCAAGGTCCTCGTCGCCGACGATTCCGAGAACGACAGAAAGGCAGCGTGTAGTGCGCTAACTGCTGCAGGTTATCGCGTGGTGCTAGCCACCGATGGTCAACAAGCGCTCGAGATGTTCGCACGTGAACGTCCAGACCTCGTGCTGCTCGACGTCGTCATGCCTCGGCTGACGGGGCTCGAGACCTGCCGGATCCTCAAGGCCAAAACGCATTCGACGTACTTGCCCGTCATCATGGTGAGCACACGCAACTCCGTGAACGCGCGAGTCGAAGGCCTGCGTAGTGGCGCCGATGACTACCTCGCCAAGCCGTACGATCCGGACGAGCTCCGCGCGCGAGTCGAGGTCATGTTGCGCACGCGCATGCTCGTCTCGAGTGAACCCGCACGCCCGGGTACGCCCGAGGTCGAAAGCAAGGCTCAGGCGGATTCGACAGCCTTTCGCAAGCGTCTCGAAGAGGAATTCGATCGCGCCGAGCGATATAGCGACCCGTTGGCGTGCCTCCGCGTGGAATTGGATCACTTGCAGGCCATCTCGGGCTCTCATTCGGCCGAGACCGCGATGCGCCTGATGGCGGCGCTGCACGACATCGTGGTCACGAGTGTTCGAAAGATCGACCTCATGCATCGTGTGGACGGCAATGGTTACATGCTCGTGCTGCCGAATACACATTTCCCTGGTGCGCTCGCCGTTGCCGAACGCATCGTGAAGGAAGTGCGCAAGCTGGACGCCGAAAGCGGCTTACGAATCACCGCGAGCGTGGGCGTATCGTTTTTCCCCAACAAGGACACGCGCTCACTTCAGGACCTGTTGGACCTCGTCAATGCTGCGCTGGAGCGGGCACGCAACGAGGGTGGCGGCAAGATCTGCCTTTATCAGCACCAGGGATATTTGTACGCACCGGAGCCGTGACGAAGCGGCATGTTGGTACGCCATAGCATTCCTCCGGTTCGACGTGTGCTCATCTATCCCCGTGGCGATGCCTCGGGTGCTTTGACGGCGTGTACATGGGGCGCCAACTGGCTGCTCGAGCGAGGCGTGCATGTATATGTGCCGGATGAGCTGCACGTACGTTCGGAGCTCGGGTTCGCACCCAAAGTGGAGTTCTTGGCCGTCGGTGAGCTCGGCGATGGTTTCGATCTGGTGTTCGCGCTCGGCGGCGATGGAACGCTGTTGCGGGCGAGCCGATGGGTCGGGGATTTCGGCATTCCGGTCGTTGGCGTCAACATGGGAGAGCTAGGATTCATGTCGGCATTTCGCGGCGACGAAATGGCCGATGCGCTGGAGGCGGCCGTGTTGGGGAACCTCGTGTGGGAATCGCGACTGCGCATGCGCATCGAGCTAACGCGCGGCGGCGCTGTTCATTCGGTGCAAAACGGTTGCAATGATTGCTACGTCAAGCATGGGGAAATCCCCCGCATGTTGTCGTTGGTGACACGCGTCGGTGGTCAACACATGGGCACGTATCGCGCCGATGGACTGATCGTGTGCACGCCGCTTGGCTCTACAGCCTATAATCTCGCGGCTGGGGGACCCATTGTCGCACCGGGCACCAACACGTTTACCATCACGCCGATTTGTCCGCATAGTCTGACGCACAGGCCGGTCGTGGTAGCAGCGAGCCATGCGACCGAAATCACTTACGCGGGTCCAGCAGAGGCCGGGATCGTAACTTTGTGTATCGACGGGCAGCGCAGCATTGCGCTCGAAGTGGGTGACGAGATCCGTATCACGCGAGCCGAGATGGCACTCAAGCTTTGTCCTCCCAAGGCGAGTGTATTCGAGGTGCTGGCGACCAAGCTCGGATGGAGCGGGCCAGCCCGACCATAGCGATGCTCGCACACCTACGCATTCGTGGTCTCGCGCTGCTCGACGACGTCGTGCTGGAGCTCGCTCCGGGCATGAACGTGCTCACGGGCGAAACGGGAGCTGGAAAATCGATCATTGTCGACGCTCTATCGCTCCTACGTGGCGAACGGGCTCGTAGCGACATGATCCGCGCGGGAGCGGGCGAGGCCAAGGTCTCGGCTCTGTTCGAGCTCGGCGAAGCCACTAGACAACGAATCGCAAACGCTTTGGACGAGCACGGGATCTCATTCGATCACGGCGATGGACTGGTCGTCGAACGCACAATCTCCGGTGTCGGGCGGGGACGGAGCTTCGTACAGGGATGTCCGACGACGCAGGCAATCTTGGCGAAGCTCGGAGAGCTGCTGGTCGACATCTGCAGCCAGCACGAACATCACTTCCTCACACACGTGGCCAAACATCTGGACGTGCTGGACGCATACGCCAAGCTCGAGCGTGATGTCATCGAGTATGACTCGTGCTACCAGCAGTGGCGCGCAGCGCTGGCCGACATGCGGGCCATACAGGCGAACGCTCACGATGCCTTGCGTCGCATGGACTACCTGCGTTTTCAGATCGACGAGCTCGAACGCGTGGCACCGGAGCCTGGCGAATACGACGGCCTGCGACAGAGGATCACGCTCATGCGAGATGTCCATCGCTGGGTTGAGTTTGCACGAGAGGCTCACGAAATACTTTACGAGGCCGACGACGCCGTGAGCGGTCGTATCGCGTCCTTGCTCGAGCGCGTGCGCAAGGGAGTGGACGGCTCGCACGTGCTCGCCCACATGCAAGAGCAGCTCACTTTGGCGCAGACCGCCTGCGAGGAAGCTGCAGCGCTGGCCGCACGCTTCGCTCAAGAGCTGACGTTCGAGCCTAGCGAGCTCGAGCACGCCGAGGAGCGCTTGCATGCGCTCGAGTCACTCAAGCGCAAACACGGGATCGAACCGGACGCGCTCCACGATCGCATGCAAGACATGCGTCGGGAGCTCGCGTCGCTCGAACAGGCCGACGAGCGTGCGATGCAGGCCGGACAAGAAACCGAGCGCCTCGAAATACGTTGCCGGACGATTGCACAGCGCTTGCACGCGCCCAGAGTCGCGGCGGCCGAGCAGCTGGCACGCGCCATCGAGCAAGAGCTCGCGGCATTGCACATGCAAAAGACGCGCTTCGAAGTGTGTGTACGCTCGAGCCACGAGTTTGGACCACGTGGATGCGACGATGTCGAGTTTCTGTTGTCTGCAAATCCGGGCGAGGCCGTGGCACCACTTTCCCGCGTGGCGTCGGGCGGCGAGCTTTCGCGCGTGTTGCTGGCCGTGAAAGGTGTGCTCGCGACCGGCGACACCGTGACCACTTACGTGTTCGACGAAGTCGATGCTGGTGTCGGTGGCGCGGTGGCGGAGTCGATTGGACGACGGCTGCATCAAGCTGCCACAAACCATCAGGTCCTGTGCATCACCCACCTGCCGCAGATCGCCGCGTTCGCCGATGCACATTTTCGGGTCGACAAGGCCACCAAAGCAGGACGAACGTCTACGCGGGTCGTTCGTCTCGACGAGAACGAGCGGCTGGAAGAATTGGCGCGTATGTTGGGAGGAGCGCGGGTCACCGAAAGCGCACGGGAACACGCAAGACAGCTATCGACGGATGCACGCGCCTTGCTTCGCCAGGGCAAGAACAGCCGACGTCAGAAGGTGTAAATCGACGATAGTCCCGTGAGCGAAGCAACGCGAGCTTGGATACGGTCACAGGCCTTCGTGGGCGGGGTCCTCGTGCCAGCCGCAGTCTTCACGGCGGCGCTCTCGTGGTTTCTGTGCATGCCCAACCGCCAGTACAGTTGGGACGTGTTGGAACGCAGCTACTTGTTGGCGCACTGGGCCGACGCCCCGAGCTCGCATCGTTTCTACTGGGCGCACTTGGCAGAGTTGCCGTTGGCACGTGTGCTCGATGTGTGGTTGCGAACGCCGGAGCGACCGGCTGCTGGACTCCAGGCCCTCGAGTCACTCGCAGCGGCCGGCTTGTTCGCGTTCGTCACCAGGCTCGGATGGGCGAGCTCCGGACAGGCGTTGCACGGGCTCGCCGGTGCCATCGCGCTGGCAGGCTCGCTGGCGCTTTGGTGGTTGGGGGCGGGTGGCGAGGAACGCGTGGTGGCAACGCTTGCATTGTGCCTAGCCGCGACGCTGTGGACGGCAAGCGAGCGCGGCGAGTCGCCGCG
>Ga0187893_10011539_pt1 | contig 12805 bp, 5 predicted proteins | sample MA1701074metaG_FD_139574 | JGI IMG/M metagenome (GOLD analysis project Ga0187893, IMG submission 139574) | White microbial mat communities from a basaltic lava cave in the Kipuka Kanohina Cave System on the Island of Hawaii, USA - MA170107-4 metaG ...
AAAAGACACACCCCCGGCCCGTGATCCCATTCCCTAGGGCGACCAGGAAAAGAAAGGGAGAATGAAAACGGGGCGGGCGGGCCGAAACCGACGAGCTTTCGTGGTTGCGGCCTCGCCCATGCCCATGATCGGTTTGCTTCATCGAAGATCGGCGTCCGGATCACGCGCGGAAAAGTAAAGAAGAGGAGGGCGCGTGCCGGACCCGAGTGCGGGATCCATGGGAATGGGGAAAAGTTTGACGAAGGACACTGCGGCTCCTGGACCTGCCTCGATCAAATGAAGAGGCCGGACCGATCGTCGCGCGCAAGGCCAAGGTCTTCGAGCTCTTGACCTGACTGTGGCCAGCCGGTTGGTCGAACCAAGCGGCCACCATTGGGTCCCGATTCCGCGCACGGTCACGGATCACGCACTACCTGGGTACATCGCTCCGTCGGGAGGCGCCCTGGGGGCCTCTCCCCCTCCGCCCCGATGGCCCTCGACTCGCGAGAATCGCTGAACCGAGGAGACCTCGCGCGCGGGTCCGAAGATTCGACCCGGCAGAGGGGCGGGATGCCGGCCGCTGGAAAAAGGGGGCGGCTGGCAGGCGAAGCGACAGGTACGGCCCTGGATTCATCAGGGGCCGCGTCTGCCGTGCTGCGTCCGGGATCTCCCCTATCGTTGGGCAGCGGGAGGGCGCAGGCGCCCGTCCAGAACCCTTCTAGGGGGAGGGACACAAGCCGTTCCAGTTTCGAAAGATCTCGGAGGTGGGCCGTCGCCGGCCCTCTCTATACGCCTATCCGCGCGAGGTGGCTCTATCGGGAAGGGGCAAATGAATTTTTCTGGGGGGGAAGGAGGATGAGCTTCATTCTGGAAGGGCCGAAAGACCCGGCGCTTGACGCGTGGGGTCGGCGGGAAGCGAGCGCGTCGGGCGTGGCAAGTACAATGGAGCGAAGGAATCGAGATAGCCGAGCAAGTCAGAATCTCCGCGAAGAACCTGGGGGTGGTGGCGTTTCCGGAGTTTTGCCCCCACTGTTTCTGGCTTGACCTGCGTGGACGGCGCTCCACGGGGACAAGCGGCCGGGTGATGAGGTGACCAAATGCGACGATTGAGCGATGACGAAAGAACCGAATTCCGGAAGAAGCATTTGCCCTATGTGATCTACGTAATGCGGGGCCACAAGCGACTCTGCAACTGCAAGCGGATGCAAGACGACAAGGGGGGGTACAACGATGATCCTTGCATTTTGGAGGCGTCATTCGTGGGCTCGCTGGCGGCAGGCAGAATGCTCCTCCATTTTTTAGGGGTTGACGTGGACGGGGGGCAGGACCGATTGAAGAGGCACGTGTGGAGGTTTGAGGACGACCTTAACATGGAAGGGCTTGGCGGATCTCTCGCAGACCTGGATAGGTTGAATGCCGAGGAGAGCACACGAGCATTGCTGGTAGGCTTTCTGAAGATGGCGAGCAAGGCAGCAGCTCATATGACGATTCCCGTATCTCGTCCTTGGCGAGACACATGGGAGGCATTCGACATGATCGAGGCGCTTCTGCGAGAATGCTGGTGGAAGGATGGGGTCGCATTCCCCCCCTGATTGCCGGCACGCTTCATTCTCTTGACCCATGCAGGGGCACCCGAAATAATTGGGCAAGCTTGGTCAGGCTATGATTTGGGGGGCCCGCGATGGTGAGCCGCAATGGATTGAAGCTTCCCAGAGAACGTCGGTTGATCCCCCTTCGCGAAGTCGCAATTTTCCTAAGCGTCGGCGTGGGTACTCTTCGGCGCTGGACCAACCGGGGCCACGTACGTTGCTATCGGATCGGCCCGGGTCGGGAGCGGCGGTTCTTGTGGGCGGACATTAGGGCGTACCTCCTGAAGAATGAGGATGCGGGGCGAGTGGGGAGGCCGCGAAAAAGGCAGGAGGGACGCCAATGACGGTAAGACCGAGTCCCTCGACGCATCGCCAAGTAACTGGCCCACACCGTGCGCAGTTGGTGTCGGTACTACGTAAGCGCCTTTTCAGCGACCAAGCGGTAGGGATGATCGAGCCAGTTAAGAGCGCCTACGACACGCATGCGACGGAAGTAGAGGTGCGGTTGAAGCCTCTGCACTCGCCCGAAACCACAGCGGTCACCGTTCGTGACAACGAAATGGGGATGGCGAGGCAGGACATTAAGCGTAAACGGCTCAGTCCCACAGCAGATCACAGGGAACAGTTATGAAAGGCCCATTCACGATTCCCGAAACTGGCCAGATTGTGCGAGTTCGTTCCCGTAGGTATCTCGTCGAAGAGACCGTTTCGCCGCCAAATGGGGGGGATTCGACGCTGGTTCGCCTCTCCTGCGTCGATGACGACGCCCAGGGCCAGGCCCTCGACGTCCTTTGGGAAAAGGAGCTCGCCCCCGAAGTCCTGACCGGCGAAGGCTGGGCAAAGCTCGGCGAGCGGGGGTTCGACCCGCCGGACCTGTTCGCCGCCTATTTCCACACCCTGCGGTGGAATTGCCTCACCGCGACCAACCCCCGCCTCTTCCAGTCGCCCTTTCGTGCGGGAATCAAGATCGATGCCTATCAGCTGGAACCCCTGCGCAAGGCGCTTCTCTTGCCGCGCGTCAACCTGTTCATCGCCGACGACGTCGGCCTCGGGAAAACCATCGAAGCGGGCCTGATCGCGCGCGAGCTGCTCCTTCGGAAAAAGGTCAAGTCGATCGTCGTCGCCTGCCCTCCTTCCATGCTGCTTCAGTGGCAGGACGAACTCGAACAACGATTCGGCCTTACGTTCGCCATCCTTGACCGCGGCTACATCGCGTCCGTCCGTCAGGAACGCGGATATGGGGTCAACCCGTGGACGACCCATTCTCGATTCCTTGTATCCCAGAAGCTCCTCATTGACGAAGCCTATGTCGGTCCGATGCGAGCATGGCTCGGCGAACTGCAGCCGGGATCCCTCCTCATCCTCGATGAAGCTCACCACGCAGCCCCGGCGAGCGGCGCCAAGTACGCGATCGACTCGAAGATCACAAGGGCAATTCGCGATATCGCCCAACGATTCGAGCATCGGCTCTTCCCTTCCGCGACTCCGCACAACGGCCATTCGAACAGCTTTTCGGCGCTGCTCGAACTGCTCGACCCGCAGCGATTCTGCCGCGGGGTGCCGGTCACGTCCAGGAAGCTGCTCGAACCCGTCATGGTCCGCAGGCTCAAGGAGGACCTTCGCCAGATAGCCGGCGGCTTTCCAAAGCGCATCGTGAACCAGGTCGACATCGAAGGCCTGCCGGAGGATGCTCCCGAACTCAAGCTCGCGAAACTGCTCGACCAGTACCGGCTCCTGAGAGAGGAGCGCTTGGCGAGCGAATCAAAGCGAAAGCGCGCGGCGGCGGGCTTGTTGGTGTGCGGCCTGCAGCAGCGGCTCCTCTCCTCCGTCGAGGCGTTCGCCAGAACCCTCAAGGTTCACAGAAAAACCGTGCTCCGCCAATGGGAGGAGCAGCGAAAGGGCGGGAAGCCGGTCGAGACGACATCTGGTCAGATCGATCTGCTGGATGGCGGGATCGGCGCGGATGACGAACGAGCGGAACTCTCGGAAGAGGATCTTCGGGCCGAGGAGGAAATTCAGTTCGAGCGGGCGAGCGAGATTGCCGCGGGACCCATGCAAGGGGACTTGTTCAAGCAGGAGCTTGCCCTTCTCGACCAGATGGAGACGATCGCGGAAAAGGGTAGATACGAGCCGGACGGCAAGGTCAGACACCTCGTCAAGTGGATCCGCTCCAATCTCTGCCCCGATGGGAAATGGAACCATAACCGAATCATCATCTTCACCGAGTGGGACGACACCAAGCGGTATCTGGTGAAACAGCTCTCCGAAGCATTCGCCGGCACCGACCAGGCCGAGAAGCGAATCAAGGTCTATCACGGTCCCACGCCGGCGCCCGTCCGGGAGGATCTTAAACGCGCATTCAATACGCACCCCTCGAAGGACCCGCTCCGCATCCTGATCTGCACCGATGCAGCCCGCGAGGGACTCAACTTGCAGGCCCATTGCTGGAATCTGTTTCACTTTGACGTCCCCTGGAACCCGAGCCGGATGGAGCAGCGGAACGGCAGGATCGATCGGAAGCTCCAACCCAAACCGGAAGTGTACTGCCACTACTTTGTATACCAGCAGAGACCGGAGGACCGCGTGCTCAAGGTCCTTGTCCGCAAGACCAAGACCATCAAGGAGGAGCTGGGCAGTCTCTCTCAGGTCGTGGAAGGCCGGCTGTCCAGCCTGCTGAAGGGCGGAATCCGGCGCGCCGACATCGATCGGATGGAAAGAGAAATCGACAGCGCCGATCTGGAGACGGAGAAGAAGAGCCTCGTTCAAACCGAGCTTGAAGAATCGCGGGAGCGTCAGGACGAACTCAAGCAACAGATCGATCGCTTGCGCACCGTTCTGGGAGAGTCCAAGAACTGGATCGGCCTGGAGGAGGCCCATCTCAGGTCCGCCATTTCGTGCAGCCTGGAACTTCTGGGGGCAAAGCGCCTGAAGCAGATGGACAGGACCGCCGAATGGGACAATCGGGATTTGCAGCGTTTCGCGTTCCCGCAGCTCGATCAGCGCCAAGGCGCGGATATGTCCTGGGCGGATACGCTCGATACGCTAAGGCGCCCCAGGAAACGGGACGAGAAGATTTGGGACTGGCGCAAAGAGGCGGTTGCCCGCCCGGTCGTGTTTGAGGACACGGGAGCCGTCGACGATTCTGTCGTCCATCTTCACCTGGAACACCGGGTCGTTCAGCGACTGCTCGGCAGGTTCCGGTCCCAGGGTTTCGTCCACAATGACCTCTCTCGGGCCTGCCTTGCGCAGACGTCGGACACGATTCCCCGGGTCGTTCTGATCGGCCGACTCTGCATTTACGGACCGAACGCTGCCCGCCTTCACGAGGAGCTTATCCCGGTTTCGGCCCGTTGGATTGACCCCGCACAGCGCAAGGGCGGCCTCCGGCCCTATGGCAAAGAGGCCCACGCCAAGACCCTGGAGCTTCTTGAGGAAGCGATCTCCAAAGGGGCTACCAAGGGCCCAGGCGACACGATCAAGAAACGGCTCCAAGAGTCTGCCCCTGGAGACATTGACGAGCTCGTGCCTTTTCTGACTGCCGCCGGTGAGGAACTGGCCGACGAGGTTACGGAAAAGCTCAAGGAGCGAAGCGAAATCGAAGCCTCTGCGATGCGCGAGATCCTCGAAAGTCAGAAAGTGCGCATCGCCGAAACCGAGGCAATGTACCAAGTTCCACAATTGGAGCTTGATTTTGACATCGAGGAGAAGAAGCAGCTCGATTCGAACCGGCGCCATTGGAAGAAGCGGCTCGATTCGATCAAGGACGAGTTGCAGCGCGAGCCCGCGCGGATTCGACAGGTCTATTCCGTCAGAGCGAAGCGCATCGAACCGGTCGGGCTTGTCTACCTTTGGCCGGTCACGGGGTAGAGGTGAATGACGCCTGAGATGCTGGCTCACAAGGAGTGGATCGGCTATGTCCAGCCGGTGGGCCTTGTCGTCTCTCCGGTGGCGTTGCTCGAGGCCCAGGCGCAGATCAACCGCAATATTATTCCAGAGCACACTCGTTTCCTCGAACTGGTCAACGAGGTGCCGGTCAACGGGGAGGAGCAGGCTGCGATCACGGATCTTCGTCGCCTCGCGACGGAGATCCTCGGCTGGGAAGCATCCGATCTTCGGTCCGCGGACGAGCTTCCTCCTTCCATGGAGGTCACGCTTCCCGAGTACGAGGAGACGCTGCGGCCGGCCTATGGGGTGCCGGAGTTTACCAAGGGCGATGAAGAGACGTACTGCCTCTTGATCCAGACCGCGGATCGGAGCGTGGATCTGGATGAACCCTATACCGGGTCCGGTCAGTGGCACGCCAGTCCCACCGAACGGTTCGAACGGCTGCTTCGGGAAACCAGGATCCCGATCGGGCTCATCTCAAACGAGATCAGTCTGCGCCTCATCTACGCGCCCAGGGGAGAGACCTCGGGCCATATGACCTTCCGGGTCCGAGACATGAGTGAGGTGTCCGGACGCCCCATCTTCGCCGCGCTGTTGATGCTCCTCGGTGGAGAACGCCTCTTCTCCTTGCCCGAAGAACAGCGGCTCCCGTCGATCCTCAAGGCCAGCCGCCAGCACCAGAACCAGGTCTCGACGAGGCTTGCCGAGCAGGTCCTGGCTGCGCTCTACGAGTTGGTGAGGGGCCTTCAGGCCGCGGATGACCTCTCCCGTGGCGCCCTTCTCAGGCAGGTCCTGAAGGAAAACCCGAACCTCGTTTACTCGGGACTGTTGACTGTCCTGCTCAGGCTCGTCTTCCTCCTCTACGCGGAAGACCGCAATCTGCTCTCGAGGGACTCGGTATTCAACGGGAGCTACTCTGTCGGTGGGTTGTTCGCGCGACTCAGGGATGACGACGCCCGAAACCCCGACACGATGGATCATCGTTATGGGGCCTGGGCCCAGCTCTTGACCATGTTCCGCCTCGTGTTTGACGGCGGTGCGCATGGGGCCTTTCGAATCCCGTCTCGAAAGGGCTATTTATTCAACCCGGATCGATATCCGTTTCTGGAAGGCAGGAATTCTCCGGACGCGCCGGTTGGGGAACAGCTTCCTCTCGTTTCCGATGGCGTCGTCTACCGAGTCCTCAGCAATCTGATGATCCTCGACGGCGAGCGGCTCTCCTACCGGGCGCTCGATGTCGAGCAGATCGGCTCGGTGTACGAGACGATCATGGGGTTTTCCCTCGAAACGGCGGCGGGCCGCTCGGTCGCCATCAAGCCGAAAAAGAGTCACGGCGCGCCCGTGACAATCAACCTGGAGGAGCTCCTCCGCATTCCTTCCAAGAATCGGGGAAAGTGGTTCCGGGAGCGCACCGAGCTTGATCTCCCCGGGCCACTGCTAGAATCCGTTCAAACGGCAAGGACGGTCGAGGACCTCGCCGCGGCGCTGGCGAAGCGGATCGCCTGGCACGCGACGCCGCAGGTGGTTCCGGCCGGGGCGATGGTATTGCAGCCGAGCGAGGAGCGTCGGAGATCGGGATCGCATTACACTCCCCGAAGCCTGACCGAGCCGATCGTCCGCAAGGCGCTTGAACCGGTTCTCGCCGCCTTGGGGACCAGACCCAGACCAGATCAGATTCTGAACCTGAAGGTGTGCGACCCTGCGATGGGGTCGGGCGCATTCCTGGTCGAGGCGACGAGACAGCTGGCGGAAGAGCTGATCAAGGCATGGCATGCCCACGCCCAGGTGCCGAACCTGACCGCGGCGGACGATGAGGTCGTCCATGCCCGCCGGCTGGTAGTCCAGCGGTGCATCTACGGGGTGGACAGGAACCCTATGGCGGTGGATCTGTCCAAGCTGTCGCTCTGGCTTGCCACATTGGCGAAAGATCACGCCTTTACGTTCGTGAACCATGCGCTTCGCTGTGGGGATTCGCTGGTGGGGCTTTCCCGTGAACAGATCGTCGCGCTCAACTGGAATCCCAAGGCGGATGTCGAATTGGTGAGACCCCTCGTGCAAGCACGCCTCGCAACGGCTTCGAAGCTCCGCGAAAGAATCCGGCTGGCTGACCGCCCAGACGAGGACGGTCTGGGGGAGCTGCTAAAGGAGGCGGATAAGGCGTTAAGCGATGTCCGATTGCTTGGCGATGCGGTCGTGGCCGCGTTCTTCCGGGCAGAGAAACCGAAGCTGCGCGAGGCCGAGAGGCTTCGGGTTACGACCGAAGCTGACGCACATTTGCGAGGCGAGCACAGCAAGCACCTGGTCGAGTTTGCAGGAAGCCTCCGCGAATCCGACAAGCCGATTCCACCCTTCCATTGGGAAATTGAATACCCCGAAGTCTTCGAGCGAGTGGAGCCCGGTTTCGATGTGATCGTCGGAAACCCCCCGTTTGGAGGGCATGTCACCATCGTCGGCGCACATGTGGTGGGGTACACTGATTGGTTGCGAAATCTGCATGAGGAGAGTTCGGGCAAGTGCGACTCTGTGGCCCATTTCTTCCGCCGGGCATTTGGGCTACTCAGAGGCCACGGCGCTTTTGGGCTAATAGCCACGAAGACGATAGGTCAGGGGGATACCCGCGCGAGTGGTCTTCGATGGATTTGCACCCACGGAGGAGAGATCTTCGACGTTATAAAGCGGATCAAGTGGCCAGGGCTTGCCGCCGTCGTTGTCAGCGTGGTGCACGTTTTCAGAGGCAAGTATACGGCCGAAAAGCGCATTAACGATCGGCCGGCTGAGCGGATAACCGCCTTTTTGTTTCACAGGGGAGAGCATGACGATCCGGCTCGCCTGAATGCAAATGCCGGAAAGAGTTTTCAGGGCAGTATCGTCCTGGGGATGGGCTTTACGTTCGACGATACGGACAAGAAGGGAGTAGCTACTCCTCTTGCGGAGATGCGGCGCCTGATAAAAAAGACCCCACGGAATCAGGAGGTGGTGTTTCCGTATATTGGTGGGGACGAGGTCAACACCGACCCTGGACATGCGCATCACCGCTATGTAATCAACTTCGGGGAATCGGACGTGAACGAGGCCCAACGTAATTGGCCGGACCTGATGGTCATCGTTGAACAAAAGGTAAAACAGGTAAGAGCTGATTCTGCACGTCGCAGCAAGTCAGAGCATGGCCGCCGCGCAAGCATTTGGTGGCAGCATTACCACCAAGCTAAAGAACTTTACGCTGCCATCGCGGGGCTGGAGCGGGTGTTGGTGATCAATTGCGGCGCAACTCCACACATGGCGTTCGCATTCCTGTCGCCCAACTGCGTCTTTGCTAACACGCTCGATGTGTTTCCGCTCTCCAGCTTCGCCGCCTTTTGCGCCCTCCAATCCCGCCCCCACGAAGTCTGGGCCCGGTTCTTCGCGTCCACGATGAAGGACGACCTTCGCTATACCCCATCCGATTGCTTTGAAACCTTTCCGTTTCCGGATAACTGGCAGACCCACCCCTCCCTCGAAGCGGCCGGCAAGTCCTACTACGAATTCCGCGCCGCGCTGATGGTCAAGAACAACGAGGGACTGACCAAGACCTACAACCGGTTCCACGACAGTCTCGAAAAGAGCGCCGATATCCAGAAGCTGCGCGACTTGCATGAGGCCATGGACCGAGCCGTCCTTGACGCTTATGGCTGGTCCGACATTGAAACCAGATGTGAATTCGAGCTCGAATACGAGGTCGACGACGAGGATTCGGGTAGAAAGAAGCCCTGGCGGTACCGGTGGCCGGAAGAAACCAGGGACGAAGTCCTGGCACGTCTTCTGGAACTGAACAAAAAGCGGGCGGAAGAAGAGAAGGTAGCGGGCGCCGGCAGGAAACCGACCAAGGGACGGGGAAAGGCGAAGCCTGCAGAGGAGCGCACGCGGCTTTTGTTCGAGGAGTAGGAGATGAGGGACGGTGACGAGAGTGCGGCGATCCGCGGACGCCTGATCGAGGCGCTGCGGCTCGATCTCGTCGGTCCGGACAATGACGGCCCACTGGCGAACGAAGTTCTCCCGCAAGCCCCCTCCCGCTGGTACCTCACCGGATTCCTTGTTCCGGTCGATGCCGAGGAAGAACAAAAGTCGGAAGATGCCAAAGAAGGCGATATCGACGTGGTGACCGATGCCCGCGGCGTGGATGATGCCGCCCCGCCAGAGCCCGCGTCGTCTCGCAAGGCCTACTTTCCTTCTTCGATGGGCCTGACTCTGCTAGTTCCCAAGGAATGCGAGCGGCTTGCCGTAGCGGTGCATTGGGGGGATTATTCGGTGGATGATTCAGACGTATATTCATCCTCAGCGGACGGTTCGGGCGGCGGATCATTCGACAAGCGCCGCTGGAAGCGCCAGCCGAAGCAGGCGCAGGTCCAGGTTCCGCTGCCGTCCCGGACAGAGCAACCCTCCAGCTTCCCCCTTCCCGGTGCCGACGGGTTGAACTTGGTGGTGACCGTGCGAGCGGTGCGTACGCTCGGGATTCAAGAGCAGTACCTTCCGGCCGGCTCGAAATCGGTGTCTGTGTTTCTCGTCAACCATCGAAAACCAGCCTCCGACGACGCCCGTGATACGGCCTTTGCCTTCCAGGCGCGGATCGAAGTTTCGTCCGAAAAGCCGGTGATTCCAAAGCCGAATCTGATCGGCATTGCGAGCGACAACTATGACGAACGGGTGGCGGACCTTCAGTTCCGCGACGCGTACGAATTCGCCGTAGGTCATGGCGTGTCGGTCGAAGCGTCCAAGTATGACGGAAAACAATGCCGTGGAGTGCGCACCTCGTGGATCCCGGTTGCCGAGGTCGAACGCATAGCTCCTGCCCACATCGAGGGGGTGGAGCTCGGCATGGAAGCGCTTTCCGAGCTCAAAGCCAACCCGAAGGAGAAGATCGTCGGCCTCGTATCCAGTTATCGCGACTGGTTAAGGGTGGAAGAGGGTAGGCTCGCCGGCCTGTCCGACCGGCGACGCCAAACGGCTGAAGAGCTGTTTGCGCGAGCCCGAAAGGCAGCCGATCGGATCGAGGCGGGCATCCGACTGCTGGGCGAGCCCAAGGTTCTCGAGGCCTTTAGGATCGCCAATCGGGCGATGGCGATGGCTGCGCGGCGCAGGATCTCGCGACTTGTCGGCAAGCCACCTGACCAAGTCGATCCGCCTGAATGGAGGCCGTTCCAGCTCGCGTTCATCCTGATGAACCTGGAGGGGATCGTCCGGCCGGCGAGCCTGGATCGGGAGGTCGTCGACCTCCTGTTCTTCCCGACCGGCGGCGGCAAGACCGAAGCCTATCTTGGACTGGCGGCGTTCACCCTGGCCTACCGGAGGCTCAAGAACCCCGGCCTGGCCTCCGCCGGCGTGTCGGTCCTGATGCGATACACCCTCCGATTGCTGACCTTGGACCAGCTCGGCCGCGCTTCGGCGTTGATGTGCGCTCTTGAACTGTTGCGCAAACAGAATCCATCGAGCCTGGGTGAGTGGCCGTTCGAGATTGGGCTGTGGGTTGGGTTGGCCGCAACCCCGAACCGGATGGGTGAGAAGAACGACGGCGATCCGCGCTCCGCTCGGGCCAAGACAATCGCCTTTGGAAACGACGACCGCAAGCCCGCCCCGATTCCGATCGAGGACTGCCCCTGGTGCGGAACAAAGTTCACCTCCAACTCATTCAGGCTGCTTCCCAACCCCGATCGCCCTATGGACCTGCGTGTCCAATGCGGCAGTCGCCACTGTGACTTTAGCCGCGGGGACATGCTTCCGATTCTGGGCGTAGACGAGCCCATCTATCGGCGGTTGCCGTGCTTTATCATCGCCACGGTGGACAAGTTCGCCGCCATGCCATGGACGGGCCGCGTCGGCGGGTTCTTCGGTCGCGTCGATCGGTCGGACGCCAACGGGTTCTATGGGCCGTGCGACCCGGGAAAGGGAAACCCCCTGACGGAAAACCTGCTGCCTCCGGATCTGATCATCCAAGACGAGCTGCACCTGATTTCCGGGCCCATGGGGACCATGGTCGGTCTGTACGAATCCGCTCTCGATAGCCTCTGCGCTCGAAAGGTCGATGGGAAGCGGGTGCGCCCCAAGATCGTGGCGTCCACGGCGACGGTCCGCCGTGCAGACGATCAGATCCGGGCCCTCTTCGCCCGCAGAACCGTCGATGTCTTTCCTCCGCCGGTTACCGATCCGCGAAACTCGTTTTTCGCCCAGGTCCACTCCGAGGATCAGAGCCACCCCAGGCTTTACGTCGGCGTCGGCGCGCAGGGAAAGAGTCTGAAGGTCGTCCTGCTCAGAACTTACCTGGCGCTCCTGGGCGCCGGACAAAAGGCATATGAAAAAGCCGGGGGGAGCCGCAACAAGGCCAATCCCGCCGATCCCTACATGACCCTTCTCGGGTACTTTAACAGCCTGAGGGAACTCGGGGGGAGTCGACGGATCACGGAAGATGAGGTCAGCACTCGTTTGACCGGTTACAGCGGGCGCAAACGGCTCGGCGAAACCGAGGGGCTGTTCGCAGACCGAAAGATCGCCTTTGACATTGTCGAACTGACCTCCCGGGTCGCGACGGATAAGGTGGCGGAGGCCAAGCAAAGGCTCTCCCTGCCATTCCACGAGAAGGACCGGGTCGACGTTGCGATCGCGACGAACATGATCTCGGTCGGGCTGGACATCATGAGGCTTGGACTCATGGTTGTTCTGGGCCAGCCCAAGACAAGCGCCGAGTATATCCAGGCGACAAGCCGTGTCGGGCGGGATCCGGCCCGCCCCGGCCTGGTGGTGACCCTGTTCAATGTCCACAAGCCTCGCGATCGCTCGCATTACGAGCGGTTCAGGGCGTACCACAGCTCTTTCTATCGAAACGTGGAGGTGACGAGCGTGACGCCGTTCTCCCCCCGTGCCCTGGATCGAGGATTGGCGGGTACCGTCGTGGCCCTGGCCCGTCAGGGCCACGAGCCGATGACGCCGCCAAAGGGGGCGGCGGCGATCCTGGCCGAGCGATCAAGGCTCGACTTTGTGATCGAGAGCCTGGTCGAGAGGGCGGAATCGCATGCAGCGCTCTCCACGGAAGAGATGAAGCGGCTTAGAAATCGGGTTCGCGACCTCGTGATCGACCTCCTGGATGAATGGGAAGTGATCGGCAAGGGGTATGACTCGCAGAGCGTGGAACTGCAGTACCAGAGGGAAGTGGGGGCGGCCAAGCCGCTTCTCTACGACTTTCTCTCCCCGGATCTCAAGTCGTTGCCCAAGCGCCATCGGAAGTTCTGCGCCAACCGGTCGATGAGGGACGTCGAGCCCAGCGTGAATCTGTGGATGAAGACGCTCGATGAGGTGGACGTCGAGGAGTCGGACGAGACATGACG
>Ga0187893_10011540_pt1 | contig 12805 bp, 13 predicted proteins | sample MA1701074metaG_FD_139574 | JGI IMG/M metagenome (GOLD analysis project Ga0187893, IMG submission 139574) | White microbial mat communities from a basaltic lava cave in the Kipuka Kanohina Cave System on the Island of Hawaii, USA - MA170107-4 metaG ...
ACGTGACCGTCGCGCTGGTGCTCGCGGCCGTGCTGGTCACGCTGGCCTGGCGCGGCATGCCGGCGCTCGAAGCGCCTGCGGATCCGGCCGACGCGACCTACACGCCGCGACCCGAGTGGTACTTCCTCGGGTTGTTTCAGCTGCTGAAATACTTCCCGGGTCGCTGGGAAATCGTCGGCGCGCTCGTCCTTCCGGGCCTTGCGCTGGGTGCGCTGGCGCTCCTCCCGTGGATCGACCGTGGCCCCGATCGGGACCCGCGCCGGCGACGCGCGATCCTGGCGGCCGTGACGGTGGGCGCCGGGGTCGTCGTCGCGCTGACGACCGCGGGGTGGAGGGATACGGGCCGCGAAGCGGCCGCCACCGCGGATGGGGTCTGGACGCCGCGTCAGATCGCCGGAAGCGTGCTCATCGCGAACGCCGGCTGCGAGCGCTGTCACGGCGACGCCGCCATGGCGGATGCGATCGGCACGTCTCCGCTCGCGCGCGCGCCCGGCTGGCTGGCGTCGCACATCGTCGATCCAGAGATGATCGCGCCGGGGCTGCGTCCTCCTCCGCGCGTCAATACGCGCGACGTCGATGCGCTCGCCGCCTACGTCGCCCGGCTGTCGCGCGGCGATACGCCGCCCGTCATGCCGGACGCCACCCGCGCGGCGGCGATGACCTTCGCCCGTCACTGCGTCGGCTGCCACCGCCTCGACGGCGATGGCGGAGGGCAGGGGGATGACGACGGGCCGGATCTGTCGCGCATCGGCGCCAAGCAGAATCTGCTCACGCTCCGGCGCTGGATTGCGGATCCCGAGTCGGTCGATCCGGACGCGACGATGCCGGCCTTCGAGAGCAAGCTGACGCCGGCCGAGCTCGACGGGATTGCGGCATACTTGGCGGGCCGGAGGTGACGCTTCGATGATTCCGCATCGCGCCACGACGCTGAACCTGTCCAGCGTGCTCGAACATCAGGCGCGGTTGCGCCCCGACAGGCCGTCCCTCGTGTGCGGCCCGAAGCGGCTCTCGTACGGCCAGCTCGACGCGATGGCCTCGCAGATTGCCGGCGGTCTCCAGGGCCTCGGCATCGGACCGGGCGATCACGTCGCGCTGAGCTGCCCGAACGTTGCATGGTTTCCCGCCGCGTATTTCGGGATCCTGAAGGCAGGCGCCGTCGTTGTGCCTTTCAACGTCCTGCTCAAGCCGCGCGAGATCGCGTACCACCTGCGCGACAGCGACGCGAAAGCCCTGCTCGTGTTCGAAGGCACGGCGGAGCTGCCGATGGCGGAGATGGCGCGCGCGGCGTGCGACGAGGTGTCAGCCTGCGATCGGCTCGTCGTTCTCACGCTCGACCCGAAAGCGGCGAGCCCGATCCGCGGCGCGCTGACGATCGGCCAGCTGATGTTCAACCAGCCTCCGACCTTTGCTGCGTACCCGACCCAGCCGGATGCGACCGCCGTGATTCTCTACACATCGGGGACAACAGGCGAGCCAAAGGGTGCGGAGCTGACGCACATGAACATGCTTATGAACGCCATGATCACGGCCGATCTCTTCCGGCCGGCGTTCGACGCGTCCCCCGACGCGCTCAATACAGTGCTCATCACGCTCCCGCTGTTTCACTCGACGGGCCAGACCGCGCAGATGAACGCAAGCCTGTATCTCGGTGCACGAGTCGTGCTGCTCCCGCGCTTCGAGCCGGCCGCGGTCCTCGAGGCCTTTCAGAAGGAGGCCGTGACCTGCTGGACGGCGGTGCCGACGATGTATTGGACCCTGCTCCAGCACGTGACCACGCACGGGGTCGACGCGGCAGCGGCGGGGCGATCCCTCCGGCTCTGTGCGTCGGGCGGCGCGCCGATGCCGGTCGCCGTGATGGAGCAGTTCGAGCAGACCTTCGGCGCGCGGATTCTCGAAGGGTACGGCCTGTCCGAGACGGCGCCGGTCGCGACCTTCAACCATACGCAGCGCCCCTCGAAGCCGGGCACGGTGGGCCAGGCGCTCTACGGCGTGGAAGTGGCGTGCCTCGACGATGATGATCGGCCGGTCGAAACGGGGGAGCGTGGTGAAGTGTGCATCCGGGGCCACAACATCATGAAGGGGTATTACAAGCGTCCGGACGCGACGGCGGAAGCGATGCGCAGCGGCTGGTTCCATTCCGGCGACATCGGGACGATCGACGCGGAGGGCTATCTCGCGATCGTCGATCGGAAGAAGGACATGATCCTTCGCGGCGGCATGAACGTGTATCCACGCGAGCTGGAGGAGCTGCTGATGACGCATCCGGCGGTCTCACTGGTCGCCGTCGTCGGCGTGCCGGACGAGCGTCTGGGCGAAGAAGTCAAAGCCTTCATCGTGAAGCGGCCCGGCGCGGACGCGACCGAGCAGGCGATCATCGACTGGTGCCGCGACAATTGTGCCGCCTATAAATACCCAAGGCTCGTGGAGTTCCGCGACTCGCTTCCAGTTGGCGCGACAGGTAAGATCCTCAAACGCGCGCTCCGTGTCTAATGAGCTTACACAGCGCCGCTATGGCGTCAGCGGGCTGACGGTCGAGCTGGGTAAATCGGCGACGATTATGTGGTTTTCACTCGATCTTCGCGGGAGGCCAGAGCTGGCCGCGCGCTTGCACCAACCTGCTCGCACGAAGCTCGGCGCGCGCCGTCGAGGGTTTGGCCGGGCCAGCGGGCCTGCGCTATAGTCGCCGCCTCATGCCATCGGATTTGCCCGCGATTCATTCGCGCTCGACCGGCCTTGTCGACGTACTCGATCGAGTGCTCGACAAGGGGCTCGTCATTGCGGGTGACATCCGGGTCTCGCTGGCCGAGGTGGAGCTGCTCACGGTGCGGATCCGCCTGCTGGTCTGCTCGCTCGACAAAGCGCAGGAGATCGGACTGGACTGGTGGCGGTACGATCGGGATCTGTCGCCGGGAGGCGACCGCGTCTCGGCCGAACGCGAGCTGCGCGAACAGATTCGCCGGCTCGAACGGAAAGTGGACGCGCTCACGGCTGGGACGGAGGCTGGGAGACGGAAGGTGAGGAGATCGCAAGATGCCCGTTGAACGAGCCGCTGGCGGCACAAGTCTCATCGACGTGCTCGATCGTGTGCTCGATAAGGGGATTGTCATCGACGCGTGGGTGCGGGTCTCTCTCGTCGGGATCGACCTGATTACCGTTGAGGCCCGCGTCGTCGTCGCGTCAATCGACACTTACCTGAAGTACTCGGAGGCCGTCGCCCAGGTCGCGCCGATTTCGCGGCCGGCGGGCGAAATCGCCTCGCACGAGGACGTCCTGGCGGAGAACGCCGCTCTCCGCGCAGAGCTGGCGGCCTCGCGAGCGGGTCGGCCCACGAGGCGGCGAACGTCACAATCCTGACGAGACCCGGGATGCTCCAGACGGGATCATCCGCCGCCGCTCCGGCAGCATGTGCCAGCCTCGGCGAGGGGGAAGGCAAGCTCGCCCTTGTCGAGTTCATGCTGGCCAGCACCGACCTGCAGGCGTCGGCGCGCCGCGCGCTCGACTGGCTCGTCTCGCACCTTCCCGTCCGCCACGCGTTCGTCGCCACGATCGACCCCGCCTCGCGCCACCTCGCGATCCTCGCCGAACGGGGCCTCGCCGATACCGTGGCCTCCGATTTCGCCCTCAGCCTGGAAGATGATGCCCATCCGCTGATTCGCGCGATGCACGGCAGCGTACCGGTGTACTTCGAGCGCGCGCCGCTGTTCTTCCGCGGCTCGTCCGAGAGCGCCGCGCACGTCGTCCCGCTCGGGATGCACCACGCCGACGAAGGGATCGAGGCTGTCGGCGGCGTCCTGGTGGTCGGCGCGCCGTCGCCGGAGATCCATCCCGAAATCGTCTGGCTCTCCGACATTTTCAGCCGCCAGCTTCAACGGCTGCAGACGCGCCGCGCGCTGGCCGAGACCCGGCTCGGGCAGGAGCGGATGCTGCTCTACAGCATCATCAACGCCGTCACCGACCCGATTCTCCTGACCGACACCGAAGGGCGCCTCCTCATCGCCAACGCACGTGCCGAGAAGTTGTTCTCCGCGCCTGACGACGCGAGCGAAGGCTGGCGGCGCGCCGTGTCACTGAACAACATGCTCTTCTCGGCGGCCCTCTCCACCACCGCCGTGGAGGAGAAGACGCTGGAGCCGGCGCGGCGCGAGCTGTTGCTGGTCGATCCACTGGAAGGATCGGACCTCGTCTTCGAGCTGCTCAGTTCGCGCGCGAAGGACGAGCGGCAGGGCACCTACGTCGTGTCGGTTCTGCGCAACGTCACTGACCTGGCGAAAGCCAAGGAAGAGATCGAGGAGAGCTACCGCACGCTGCGGGTCGCGCAGGCCGAAGTGCGCGACGAGCGGCACCGGCTGGATCTCATCATCGACTCGGTGGCAGACCCGATTCTGGTGACCGACGAAGCGGGCGACATCGTCCTGATGAACACGCCGGCCGAGCGGCTGTTCACGGCGCCCCCCGAGAACCCCGAGGCGGTCGTCCGGCGCGTACGCGCGAACGGCGCGCACCTGACGTCGTTCGTCTCGAGCCTGCTGGCCAGCGGCGAGGAGCAGCGGCACCGCGGCGAGATCAGTCTCATCGATCCGGCGACCGGCCAGCCGTCGCCGGTGGAAGCCGTCGCCGGGACGATCCTCTCGGAGCAGCGCGAGCTGACGTGGGTCGTGACGATTCTCCACGACCTTCGCGAGGCGCTCGAAAAGGCGCGGCTGTACCTGCAGCTCAAGGATGCCTCGGCGGCGCTCGAGGTCAAGGTCTCCGAGGCGACCGCCGAGCTGGCGCAGCAGAACGAGCTCCTCCGCCGCCAGGCGCTTGATCTCGAGCAGGCCTCGTCGCTCAAGACCCAGTTCCTGACCAACATGTCCCACGAGCTGCGGACGCCGCTCAACGCGATCCTTGGTTACACGCACATGCTGCTGCAGGGCGTGTCGGGTTCGGTGAGCGAGGCGCAGCGCCGCAGCCTGACGCGCATCGACTCGAATTCTCGCCACCTGCTCGCGCTCATCAACGACATCCTCGACATCACCCGCATCGAGGCCGGGCGGATGCCGATCCACGTGACCACGTTCCGCGTCGCGCAGCTCATCGACGAGGTCATGGCGGAGCTGGAGCCGATCGTCAGGCGGTCGAACCTGTCGGTGAGACCAAAAATCCGGTCCAACCTGCCGCAGCTTCGCAGCGACCGGCAGAAGGTCAAACAGATCCTCGTCAACCTGCTGAGCAATGCCCTCAAGTTCACGCATCAGGGGTCGGTGACGGTCACTGCCGGCTTTCAGCCGGCGGGCCGGACGATAACGATCGCGGTCAGCGACACGGGCATCGGGATCGCCGACACGGATCAGGTACGGATCTTCGAGGATTTCAGACAACTCGACAGCTCGCCCGCGCGCGGCTACGGCGGCACGGGGCTGGGGTTGTCGATCTGTCGGCGTCTCGCGGCCACGCTGGAAGGGGCTATCGAGCTGCGGAGCGAGCCTGGCAAGGGGTCGACGTTCACGCTGAAGCTTCCGGAAAAGCTGCGAAAACGATGACCGGACGAAGACAGAGGGTTCCATGCCTGCAGAAGCGAAAGAACAACCGCTCGTCCTGGTGGTCGAGGATTATCAGGACGCGCGCGAGATGTACACCGAATACCTGCGGTACGCCGGCTTCCGGGTGGCCGAGGCGTCGAACGGATTTGAGGCGATCGAGCAGGCGTCGACGCTCGTCCCGGACATCATCCTCATGGATCTCGCGCTGCCCCGGATGGACGGCTGGGAGGCAACGCGTCGGTTGAAAGAGGACGCGCGGACGCGGCACATCCCCATCGTGGCGCTGACGGGCCATGCGCTGTCGGGGCACGCGGAGAGCGCGACGAAGGCCGGGTGCGACGCGTTCGTTACCAAGCCCTGTCTGCCCGACGCGCTGGTGGCCGAAATCACCAGACTGCTGGAACAGCGGCGGAAACTGCGGGCGGCGGCGGCCGGACGCGGCCACACGCCCGTGCCGCGATCCGGATCCGGCAGGAATCGACGAGACTGATGACCCATGCCGAAGCAGCGGAGGAGCCAGACGGGGGCGAAAAAGAAAACGCCGGGCAGGAACACGCCGGACCGATCGCCGCGCGGCCGGGAGGCCGTCACCGGGACGCAGCCACCCGTGATGGGCAAGCTCGAGCGGGTCAAGATTCCCGCGCGCGCCGCGGAGGCGGTCTCGCGCGAGGACGGACCGTCGGGGGAAGGCAAGTACGTCTACTGCATCGTCCAGTCCGAGATGCAGCTGCTCTTCGGCCCGCTCGGGATCGGCTCGGAGCCGGCAGAGGTACACACCGTCAACTATCGTGACCTCGCCGCCGTCGTGTCGAACACGCCGATGGTCGTGCAGGATCCGACGCGCGAAAACGTTCTGGCCCACCAGCGCGTCAACGAGACGGTCATGAAAAACCACACGGTGCTGCCGATGTCGTTCGGCACCGTGTTCAAGACGAACGACGACATCGTCGAGCTGCTGCGCTCCGCGTACGAAGCGTTCACGGACGTCCTGAGCAAGATGAAGGACAAGTTCGAGTTCGGCCTCAAGGTGCTCTGGGAGCGCGAGGCCATCATCCGCGAGATCGAGGACGAGGACGAGGACATCCGCCGCCTGAAGGGGGAGATCTCGTCGCAGAAGGGGTCGACGTATTTTGCGCGCATGCAGTACGGCCGGTTGATCGACCAGGCGCTGCAGGCGCGCTCGGAACGGTATGTGGCCGAAGTATTCGGCGCGCTGCGCGACGTCTCCGTCGCGTCCCGGTCGAACAAGCCGATCGGCGATCGGATGATCATGAACGCCGCGTTTCTCGTCGCGCGCGACCGGGAGCTGGCGTTCGACGGGCGGGTCAAGGCGATCGGCCAGCGCTACGACAAGCTGACCTTCAAGTACACGGGTCCGTGGCCGCCGTACAACTTCGTCAATATTCGGCTGAAGCTGGAACGCGCGCACTGACATCGCGACATGTTTCTCCTCGATACGCTGCTCATCGGCGGCATCCGTTTCGTCCTGGACAAGGTCGCGTCGGCCGCCGAGCAGGAGATGCACGACGAAGACCGGCTCCGGGAAGAGCTGCTCGCCGCGCAGATGCGCGTCGAGCTCGGGGAGATGAGCGAGGACGACTTCGCCGACTTCGAGCGCGACATCCTGGCCCGCATGCGGGCGATCCGCAAGGCCCGGGAAGAGGAGACCGCCACGGGGGTCGTCGGCAAACGCGGCGGGCTGCGCGTGACCGGCGTCGAGGCCACCTTTGGCGGCGACGAGGACGAGCGCACGTAGGGTCCGGCGGCCGCCGGACGCTTCATTCGAACTCCATCTGTACTGCGGCAAAGGCGGCGTGGGGAAAACCACGCTCGCGGTCGCGGCGGCCCGCCGCGAAGCGGCACGCGGCCGGCGGGTTCTTGTCGTTTCGACCGACCCGGCGCATTCGCTTGGGGATGTTCTAGGCCGGCAGCTCACCGACGTCCCGAGCCGCATCTCGTCCGCGCGCGTCGCCTCCGCGCAGCTTCGGCGGCCCAGGGGGCGGATCGAGGCGGCGGAGCTGGAGCCTGCGCGGGCCCTCGGGCGCTGGCTGGGACCCCGCCGCGCCGCGTTCGAGTGGGCGCTTCTGCGCGGAACCCTTCTCGATCGTGAGGATATCGCCAGACTCCTCCGGCTTTCCCTCCCCGGGATCGACGAGCTTGTCGCGCTCGTGGAGATCGAGCGTCTGGCCGCCGAGCGGCGCCCTGATCTCGTCGTCATCGATACGGCGCCGACCGGCCACACGTGGCGGCTGCTGGAAGGCCCGGAGACGATTGCTGCGGTCGCCGACGTCATCGATGCGATGCTCGCGCGCGACCGCGACGTGGCGGCTGCCGTAGGAGGGCGGGCGCCGCGCGACGCCGCCGACGCGCTGGTCGAAGCGCTCGCGGCCGATGCGCGTCGCCTCGGCGCAAGGCTCCGCGATCCGCGCGCGACGCGCATCGTGTGGATCACCCTGGCCGAGCCGGTTGCGGTCGCAGAGGCGCTGGACGGCGTCGCCTGGCTTCGCAGGCGCAGGCTCCCGCTCGCCGAGGTCATCGTTAATCGCGCGGCGGCCGCGCGCCCTTCGTGCCCGACATGCCGGGCCCGCGCGGCCGTCGCCCGTGTGTCGATCGCCCCCCTGCGCCGGGCGGCGCGCGGCGTGAGGCTGACGTTCGTGCGCGAGCGGGCCGTCACCGCCGTCGCTGCAATGACGGGTCGCCCGATACCGAGGGCTGTCAGCCGCAAGGCGGGCGGGCCCGCGCGTGCGGCCGAGGGGCTGAAGCTGCTCGTCGTCGCGGGGAAAGGAGGCGTCGGCAAGACCACGGTCGCCTGCGGTCTCGCGATCGAGGCGGCAGCGAAGCGGCCCCGCCGTCGCGTCCTGCTCCTTTCGACCGACCCGGCGCACTCCCTTGGTGATGTGCTGCGCGTCCGGCTCGGCGATGCTCTCCGAACCATCCCCGGTGCTCCCGGCCTCGACGCGCGCGAGATTGACGCCCCCGCCGCGCTCGCGCGCGAACGCGAGGAGATTCGGCGGGGGATCGAGGACGCGTTCGGGCCCGGCGCCGGCTCCGGTTCGTCGTCGTCAGGGACGCGCGTGCGAATCGATCTGGCGCACGATCGCGACGTCGCGCTGCGTCTGATCGATCTGTCGCCGCCTGGGGTGGATGAGATCTTCGCGCTCATCTCGGTCATCACAGCGCTCGATCGGTACGACCTCGTTGTCGTCGATGCCGCACCGACGGGTCATGCCCTGAAGCTCCTGGCGATGCCGGAGCTTGCGGCCGCGTGGCTCTCGGAGCTTATGCGCATCCTGCTCAAGTATCGCGACGTCGCGACCATGGGTGCGCTGGGGGAGCAGATCGTACGGCTGTCGCGCTCGGTGCGGCGCCTGCAGGCGCTTTTCAGGGACCCTGCGCGGGCGCATGTGATCGCGGTCACGCGCGCGGCGGAGCTGCCCCGGCTGGAGACGATCCGACTCCTCGAGGCGCTCGATGGACTCGGGATCCGGACGGCCGCCGTCATCGTCAACGCGGTGACGCCGGTTCGGGCGATGTGCCCAGGCTGCCGCGCCGCGCGCCGGGCGGAGGATGGTGAGATCGCGAGGCTTGCCCTCGCCTGCGGAGCACCGGGGGCCGCACGGAGGCGCGACCGCCGGCGTCCGCGCCGCGCGGAGGGCTGCGATATCATCGTCGCGCCGCTCACGCTGCCGCCGCCGCACGGCGTGACGGGGTTGACGAGCTGGATGCGGCGTTGGGTTGCGACAGCCTGACATGCCGACAGGGACATACGTTTACGGTCTCGTCGAGAGCCCGCGCGCGCCCTCGCTGGCGGCGGCCCCGGTCGGTCTGGCTGGTGCCGGTCCGCCGCGCGCGTTACCAGTGAAGCGCGGCCGCTGGGCCATCGCGGCCGACGTGCCGCTCGAGCGCTACGGCGAGGAGCCGCTGGCCCGCGGCCTGCGCGATCTCGACTGGGTCGGGGCCTGCGCGCTCGCGCATGAGACGGTCGTGGAATACCTGGCGCGCCGCGGTTCCGTCGTGCCGATGAAGCTTTTCACGATATTCCATAGCGACGCGCGGGCCATCGAGGACGTCGCGCGCGCGGGCCGCACGCTCGACCGCGCGTTTCGGCGGATTGCCGGCGCCGCCGAGTGGAGCGCGCGGGTGTTTCGATCCTCAGCGGCGGCGGAATCGCCTGCGGCGGGCCAACGGGTCGAGGCCGCCTCAGGCGCCGAGTTCCTGCTCAAGAAAAAAAGGGCGCGCGATGAGGCGCGCGCCGCGGCCACGACGGCGGGAGCCGCCGCCGAGACGGCGCATCGGACGCTCAAGAAGATCGCCCGGGCGTCGATCCTGAAACCGCCCGTCGACGGCGAGGCCGGAGCGCGGCTCGTGCTCGACGCGGCATATCTGGTGCCGAACGCCCGTCGGGCGAAGTTCCGGAGTGAAGTGAAGCGTCAGGTCAGGCGATGTCGGGAGGCGGGATGCACGCTGACGCTGACCGGCCCGTGGCCCGCCTACCATTTCATTGCATGAGACGGGCGCCACGCACACCGCCGCTCCCGCGAACGCCCAGACCTTCCCCGCCGCCGTCGCGGAAGCCGCCGCGGCCGCCGACGCGCCCTCGGCACCCGGCGCCGCCTCATCTCAAGCGTCCGAGGCCCTCCAGCCCGCCCGGCCCGCCCCACGCAGTGCATCCGAGGACCGTGACCCGCGTGCTTGATGAAGGGGATCGCACGCTCCTCGACGTTGTCGACAGCCTCCTCAATCGCGGTGTCATCGTGAACGGCGAGGTGTTTCTGGCGCTGGCCGGTGTCGACCTCGTCTATCTGCGCCTCTCGGTGCTGCTATGTGCCGCCGACCGCCTGCTCGGGCCGCGCCGACGAAAATGAGACCGATACCCCAAGGTCGCTACGTCTACGCCATCGTCGGCGGATCGGCCGCTGCGCCGCAGGCGCGCGGCGTCGGCGGACGCGGGCTGGTCCGGGTGCGCGCCGGCCGCGTCGCCGCGATCGCCGAGCCGATGGATCGGCCGCTGGCCGTCGGCGTTGAGCGGCTCCGGGCGCAGGAGCGGTTGATCCGTCGACTGGCGGCGCGGCACGTCGCCATCCTGCCCGCGCGGTTCGGCTCGCACACGAAGGACGAGCGGGAGCTGCGGTCGCTCTTACGGATGCGCGGCGCGTCACTCGCCCGGGGTCTACGGCGCGTCCGCGGCGCCGAGCAGATGATCCTGCGGCTGTTCTTCTCAGAACCGCTCCCCGGCGGTTCGCGCGGACCATCCGGGCCGGGATCAGGTACTGCCTATCTTCGCCGGCGGGCCGGCGCCGACATTCCGTCGCTGCAGGCGGTCCGCGCGGCGCTCGCGCTGCAACGCCTCGTCCGCGACGAGCGGGTCGAGGTGCAGCCGCAGGCGCTGACCGTCTTTCACCTCATCAGCCGAGGGTCCTCGCGCGGCTACGCGACCGCGGTCTTCGACGCGATCAGCCGCGAGTCCGGCGTCGCGGCAATCGTGAGCGGGCCATGGCCACCCTACGCCTTTGCGCCGGGGGTGATCGAGTGAGCCAGAGGCGCGCTCGACGAGCACCCGCGCGGCCGCCGCGACAGCGGAAGCCCACTGGTGGTACGACCCTTAAGGGTCGTGCCACAAAGGGGCTTACGGCTGCGACACGCAAACCGGTCGACGTTTTCGAGCCCGACCTGGAGGCCATTCGCCGCGAGCTCGCGCGCACGACGGATGCCGGCGGCCCGCCCCGCTGGAACGCGGATCCCGAAGACGTCCGGCGCTCGGTCGTGAAGCTGGTGCTCACGCTCGTCGAGCTGCTTCGACGGCTGATGGAGCGTCAGGCCATCCGCCGAATGGAGGAAGGCACGCTGACCGACGACGAAACCGAGAAGCTCGGTACGTCCCTCATGCGGCTCGAAGAAACCATCCGCGACATCGGGGCGCAGTTCGATCTTCGCCCGGAGGATCTCAATCTGGATCTGGGACCGGTGGGGAAGCTGATGTGACCTTGAATGCGTAGCATCCCGGCGTGACGAGCAGGCGGCCATTCGCCGTGAAGAACAGACTCGTCGGCGACAGGATGCCTGCCGCGCTGAACTGCACCGTCCGCACCTTCTCGCCGTCGCTGTCATACACGTATGTGTACGGTACCGCGAGCGCGATCCACAGGTTGCCGTCGCGATCGACGGCTGCCGTGCGGACCGTCGGCAAGATGAGCGGCAGCTCGCGTCCCACGCCCGGGCCGCCGCGGCGCGGCCACGACGCCGGCATCGCGGCCAGCAGGCCGTCGAGCTCCGGCCCCTCCACGTGCCGCTGGTAGAGCAGCTTCCCCTGCGCGTCGTAGCGCTGGAACATCGGGGTGCCTGCCTGGAAGACGAAGTAGAAGCCGCCGTTCGGGTGCGCGAGCGGCATCCCGACGTTCAACGCGAGATGCACGTCCCGGTCCTGCTCGTGCCCGGTCGGACGGAGAACGCCGATGTTCCGCAGCGGCGTGCCCGACAGGCCGAACTCCATGAAGAGCGCGCCCGATTCCGGCTGGTTCATCAGGACCGACCGTCCCGTGAACTGCAGCGATCCGAGGCCGTTGAGGACGACGCTCCCGAGCGTAATGCGCGGCGCCGCCCGGCCCGGGAGCGTGAATCCGCCGGCGCGGGTCCCGTCCGGTCCAAACAGCTGCACCCGTTCGACGTTCTTCGGGGCGTCGGCGACGACGAACATGCCTCCCGGGTCGAGGTCGAAAGCGGTCGGCTCGATGATCCGTCCGTCCTCCTGGCCGATTTGCACGATCTTGGCGGCGGTGCTGAGCGATTCGTCGATGCGATAGACGGTGTGGGCCCGGCGGTCGAAGACGTAGTGCGTACCGTCGCGCGCCTGTTGGAAACCAATCGGCTCCGCGAACAGACCGGCGATGTGCGCAGGCAGGCCGCCGGAGGGCTTGAGGATCTCGACGCGCGGAGGGCCGGCGGCCGCAAGGGCAAGCAGGAGCAACGGGGTCATAGGGTCTGACCCCTCAGTACCGCGCGACTTCCAGAATCGCGGTCAGCACGTCAGCGGCCTGCGGAAGGATGGCTTCCTCCAGGTCGGGGGCATACGCGACCGGACAGTCGAGCGCGGCGACGCGGCGCACCGGGGCGTCGAGGAACTCGAAGAGGTCGCTCGCGATGCGCGCCGCCAGTTCCGCACCGAAGCCGCACGTCAGTTGATCTTCGTGGGCGATGATCACGCGGTTCGTGTTGCGCACGGCCTGCGCGATGCCGTCCCAGTCGAACGGCGCTATCGTGCGCAGGTCGATGATCATCGCGCTGAC
>Ga0187893_10011541_pt1 | contig 12804 bp, 11 predicted proteins | sample MA1701074metaG_FD_139574 | JGI IMG/M metagenome (GOLD analysis project Ga0187893, IMG submission 139574) | White microbial mat communities from a basaltic lava cave in the Kipuka Kanohina Cave System on the Island of Hawaii, USA - MA170107-4 metaG ...
ATCGGTGAATGCCGCAAACCTGCGCGGGACGCCAAGATTGCGATGAGCGCCTCAGGTCTATACGGCTTCTTCATCTATGCAACCATCCCCCTGATGCTGGTGCTGGTGCTGGGCCGGGCCGAGACCGATCCTCTCACAGCCTTCCTCGCGTATACCGAAGCGATCTTCGGCTCTGAAGGGTGGGTGAGATGGGTGATTGGTATCCCGCTCATTGTTGCCTTGCTTCTCTCCGTGCTGAACGCCATCATGGGCTGCGGCCGCTCGCTCTATCAGGTAGCCCATGACGGACTTCTTCCCAGGTTTTTCTGCCACAAGAATCGCCATGGTGTTCCAGACCTGGCGATGGCCTTTAATTTGTCATGTTCAATGATCGTCGTATTCTTTGGGTCGCCGTTTGAGATCTATATTTTCTCGAATATGGGCTATCTGCTGAGTGTCTCTCTGGCCTTGATTGGTTACTTCCTATATCGACAGAGGCACCCTCAGTTGGAGCGCCCCGTGCGTATGCCGGGCTTTCTGAGATTCGTGGCTCTAGGAATCGGGGTGTTCTTCCTGTTTGTCTGGATCTATGGGGGCTACCACGCTTCCGACATCGCGGTAGCCGCAGGCAAACGCTGGCTGTTCTTCCTGGGGCTAGGAATCATTCTGCTTTATCTGCCACTTTACCTTTACCGGCGTCTTGTGGAAGATCGAAGAACTGAGGGTTTGGCAACAGAGCTCCCGCTGGCAACCGACTTTGGATCAGGGTCTACCGAGGCGGAGACTTCTTCAAACCCGGAGAAGTAGATCGACGCCCCTAGCTAGCTAGACAGGACTTTTCTAACGGTTTGTCTTAGCGACCCAGCTGCGAAATCTGGGTTTCGAAAATCCTCGCCTTTGTCCTAGGCGGTCTGAGGTCGCTCGTTACTTCTAGTTCATGTCAGCCTTAGCGAGGACGGCCGCCAGGTCGGCGAACGCGGTTGCGTATCGCGCGACGGCGGCGATGTCGACGGAAGCTGGCCACCGGTCGGCAGCGTTGTGAAAGTAAGCAGTCGTCTGCTGCAGCGACAAGTACCGGCCACCCCGCTCGCGGACGTTTCTCACTTCGCCGGTCGGCATCGAGTCGCGCGGCCGCATTCGGTCGACTTTCGTGCCGGCGCGGGTCATCGCCACCACGGCCAATTCTTCGAGCTCGTCATCGGATGATTGCAGCAAGCTGCCTGTACTCTGAGCGGCACCGATGCCCGCCCCGAAGTGCAGCCAGGCAAACGCACCCTTCTGCAGTTCAGGACGCCTGGCGAGGAACGCCTCAAGGCCCATGTGGCCCAACTCGTGGCCACTCGTCGCCACGAAGACCACGCTCCGGGCAAGTCTCCTCTGCCGCAGGGCGCGAGCTGTTTCCAGCCAGCATGCAATTCCGCTCGCCCGTTCGGCCGCACAGGTCCACCACCCGCTACGCGGCGTCATTACAACCAGCGGCAGCAGCCTCGGGTCGTTTCCCCTAATGCGCGCCACCACGTTGTACGCTTCCTCAAACGTACGCGTCGCGTGCACGACAAGCCGGATCTCCTGGCGTTGCGCGGCAAGTGCGTTGAGCCACTCGATCTCATCGCTGCTCACCTGCAGCACAGGCGGGCCGAACTGCTGCGCGAAGTGGCGAGCGTTGATCGGCGAGAGGCCAGCACGCAGCATTTGCGCGGCGATGACGAAGGCTTTGTGTCTTCCTGAGCGCCGAAGGTCAACAAATGGCTGCCCCTCGGCCTTGACGGCGGTTTCGTCGGCGACGATAAGGCCGAAATCTGTGTTCTCGCCGGCGTGGCCGAGCCGGCCGACCAGTCCGTCCGCGCCGGTGAAGGAAGCATCGAACAGTGGGAGACCATCAATACGCCGCTCGCCACTGCGTAGAAAACACAAGCGAGGGTTGACACGCCTGAGGCGGAACGGCTCGAGACTGGCCCTGAGGCCGAGTCGCTCCAGCCGGTGGGCGAGCCAGCGGGCCGAGCGGACATCAGTTTCTGTCCCAGTCCGGTGATTGCCCTGACTGTCGTATTCTTTGATCACCTGCGCGATGCGCTCCTCGAGCGACGGAGTGCCGGCCACATGCCGCTGATCGAGCGCAATGACGCGGCGAGCGAAGCCAATGGAGGAGAGCAAAACGAAATCCGCCGACGCTTGAGCGGCTAGATTGAGAAACTGCCTGCGGGTCAACATAAGGCTTGTCTCCAGGCAAAGCGGAACTCCTGTTTTACGGCCGCCTTTGCCTGGTGCAACTGCACGACTGCCTGAGTGTCCTCCCGGTCTCGGTAGATTGCCAGTTGGAACGGGAGAAACTGCGAGAGTGTGTCGTTCTCGCTCTCTCTGTATTTTTGGTCTGTCGGGGAGATTGCAAAGACAACGCGTTCTAAGGTGTGAGGATCCTGAGTTCTTAAGGATCAAGGCTTTTCTGAACGACCATTGCGCTTTGGAGTTTCTTCACCATCGCCTCATTCTGGACAGCTAAGTTAGTGCTCTCTGTTGCATCTTCAGAGAGATGGTACAACTCGACCTCAGATGGTCGCTGGTGGTGAACCATCAACTTCCAGTCGTCTATAAGCACCGCCATCGCGCTGCCGATGTTCCAGTAGAGAGTTGAAGCTGGCAGAGTCGTGTTTTGAGCGGAGAGCAGTGACCAGATGTTTCGACCCTCCAGCTTCCAGTCGGCGGAAGTCTTGGAATCCGCCAGGTGCGCGAACGTGGGAAACCAATCGAGGTAACTGACGGGCGCCTGGAGCTGCGACGGCTTGAGCCTGCCGCGCCAGTAAGTGAACGCTGGCACTCGAACACCACCCTCGTAAAGCTCCGTCTTCCAGCCTCGCAACGGACGGTTGTCGCCGAGCGTAGGATAGGGCCCGTGCTTGCCTTCGTAGTCGGTCTCGGAACTGTACCGGTCCGGACCGCCGTTGTCACTCATGAAGAGGATCACCGTTTCGGAAAGTTGCCCCCTCCTTTTCAACGCTTCGACGATACGACCAATGGCATCGTCCATGTGGGTGACGCTGGCCGCGCAGAGACGGCGGGAAGGATCCTTGATCGAGTCCGCGTACGGAGCGGTCCACTTGTCTTCTTCTTGAAGGGGAAAGTGGGGGACGCTGAAGGCAACCCACAAGAAAAACGGCTCCTTTCGCGACGTCCCAAGGAAGCGTACGGCTTCGTCGGCAATCAAATCAGTGGCGTGACCGGTCTCATCGAGGAACATGTCGTTGCGATGCCAGCTCCGATCCCCGTTCTTGTAGCGGTGCGTGTACTGGTCAATCTGCCCGTGCAGGTAACCATAGGTCTGTTCAAATCCATACTGACGCGGCCCTGCTTCTGGCCGAAGTCCCAGATGCCACTTCCCGAAGAGTGCCGTCGCGTAACCCCGCGCTTTGAGGACGCTCGCTAAGGTAGGTGTAACCGCAGGAAGGGTCTGTTCGCTTCGCCCGGCGATGGGGGCATGAATGCCGAATCGGCTCGGATTGCGGCCGGTTAACAAGCCAGCTCGGGTAGGAGAGCAAGTTGGGCAGACATAGTGCCGCTCCAGCCGAACACCTGCAGCAGCCAACTTATCCAAGTGGGAGGTGCGGATCTCCGAACCGTGATAGCCCACATCGCGCCAGCCAAGGTCGTCAGCTACCAGCACCAGGATATTGGGTGGATGCTTGCCTTGACTGAAAGCCGCCAGCGACATGCTGTAAGCCATCAGGAAGAAGAGTGTCCCCAACTTTGGCCAGAGGTGAACAGTTCTTTCGATTGATGTCTGCATTTCCATCCCCATTGCCGCTTTTAGCCCAGAATTCTCTCCAACCATGGGTAGGCAACTCCTCCGTTCCATTCATGCCCGCCCTGAAACCGATCGACAATCAAGCGGTCTTCTGCGTCATATGCCTTGTAGGCACGTCGTATCCGCGTCAGGGCCTCTTCAGCCCACCTGGCTGAGATGAGTTCGTCTTTGGCACCGACTTCCCAAAGGCATGGGCGCGGTGCGATAAGCGAAGCGATCTCTGGCGTATCGCCATATCGGAGCAGTCCAGGAATGACCTGCGCGCCGCAACTGTAAGGGACGCTGATGCGCTCCTGCATCACGTTCAGAGCACCCGAGATGGCGGCGGCACGCACGCGAGGTTCTAGCGCTGCCGTCAGCATTGTCATACGCCCGCCATACGACAACCCGACACATCCCAAGCGATTTGAATCGACCCGTGAGTCGCGCGCGAGCAATTCCAGCGCCCACAGGCTGTCACGAAGGTTCTCGCCCATCAATAGCTTGCCCAGAATCAGCAATCGAACAAAACTGACGGCGCAAGGATCTTCACCTTTGTAGGTATCCAACTTCCCTAACCGGTCTCCAAAAGGAGTCAGACACGGGACGGCCACGACGTAACCACGGCGGACAAGCTCACGTCCATAATCGTAGTTCGCCTCGCGAATCGCGGCGGCGACTCCAGGGAGGTCTTCACGTCCGGCCACTGGATGGTGGCCATATTCACCGTGGCCATGCAGAGCCAAAATGCCTGGCCTGGGCTTACTGACTTTTCGTGGTGCCAGCAAGCAGATTGGGAGTGGAGAACAGCCCTCCGCCGTCAGCACCAGTTCCTCTCGGAAATGATCCTCCAATTCCGTGACGTGCCTGACAGCCGTTTTCCAGGTTTCGGGAGGTTGGTGTGGGCCCAGCAGCGACCGCAGTTTCCCGGCAAACTCACGCTGCCAGGTGCGACACTGGTCGCGGGACGTTCCCTGGAACTTCATAGTCAAAGGAGCTTCCGCCGCAAGTGTGCGTAGGCGCTCGTCTACCGTGGGAACTGTCAGAGTGTCCTTGGCAGGAAAACCCCGACTGGTAAGGGCCAGCGTCGAGAAAGTCGCCAAGAACTTCCGGCGGGTGCACGAAATCCCTGTGGCCGATTCTTTCATCGCGAACTACTCACGATCCGCATCGATCCGAGTGACTGAATGTGGCCGCAATTCGATCCTAAGAAGTCCCTGCGGAGCATCTTGCCACACGGACTTTTGATCCCGGTACTCTTCTGGGTTCGCCATCGCATTCCAAACAGTGGCCTCATCCAGGCTCTTCAGCTGGACTTGAGTCGGCAGGTCTCGGACGCATATCTGAACCGTTTTCCCGGTCATGTTACCCACTAGGACACGTCGCCTTCCGCTCTTGGAAATCGCCATGCACTCGACCTCTAATGGTTCGCTGGAACGGCTGGGAAGAACAACTCCTCCAGCAAACTCTCCTACATCGGCTAACACGTGGTACAGCGGGAAGACTGCACCCGGCAGCGAATGGAAGTTCTCTGGTAGCGGTGAGCCAGCCGCTCGTTCCATGGCGCCGCGCCAGCCCGCAGTCTCGTAATAGGTAATGCTGCTTGCTCCACCCTCACTCAGGTATTTCAAGCTCCCCAGTGTCCAGCAGGCACCAAACAGCGACATCTGCCGGACATCAACTTGAGAAGGCAATTCTCCCGGGTTTGGCGCCGGTGGGGGCGCCGTTACATAGGGATTGAAGGGCGGCTTCAGCGTCACCGGACTGATCGCCACTGGCAGCGAGCCACCGAGCTCACGGGCGTTCAAGACGGTCTCCTTCTGCATTTCGAGTGTCTCGACCAGCGAGGCATTGTCGAAGGCATGTCCCTGTGGATTCATCGAATAACAGATGAAATCAATTCCTGTGTAGGCTGGCCGCGAGTTATTCAACTCGCAGAAGTAAGCGTTTGTTCCGGCGCCGAATCGCGCCTCTGGTGTGAGGTGTTGCAGCGATTCTTTGGCGAGGGTGGCAAGGGTGGGAGGCGTGACCCACTCGTCGCGTGAAAAGATCAGCCAGGTGCGCACTGGGTACCGCTGAGTCCTGGCCAGCTCGCCCACGTGCCGTAGCTCGTCTCGTGCCTCCGTCGACAAAAACAACGCAATTTCTAGACCCACCCCCAAGGCATGAGCTTCAGTTGCCACTCGTGCCAGAGTGCTTTCGAAACCAGCCTCTGACGGGATCACATCAACCCTCAGGTGAGACAAGTGTAATAGCTTCAGCCGTTCGATTTCGCGTTCGCTTAACTCCTCACCATTGCTGGAAGCGCACAGCCCTACCTGCGGAAGGCTGCTCTGGACGCCGAGGTCCAGCGAGATCATCACCGCTGCTTGTGAAGAGGATTGTCGCGATACTGGGGCCTCTCCCTCCAGCGTCAGAGTGACTGACTGGGAAATTCTCGTCCCCTGCGCAACCTCCACGGGATACGGCAGCCGCAACGGTGTGCCGAAGGTCTTGAACGAAGCATCGGTCCAGTTGCGCTGATCCTCAGTTTCAAAGAGGTCCCCGCTGAACTGAATCCTGGCTGTCAGCCCCGGCAAAACCGGATAGGAGAGGGACTTCATTTCCTCCATGCCAGGGACGGACTGCAGGGAACAGATGGACCTGGGGAAGTGCCCTTCAACCCGGTTGCCATCACCTCGTTCCACGACGAAAGCAGCGCCAGCACACTCGTGGACCGGGTGGAGCACGCAGAAGCCGATGCGACTTCTCAAGAACGTCGATCGCGCCAGGCCATCCATACTGAAACGGATCGTTCCATCGCAACTTCCTTCAATCTGGCCTTTCCACCAGAAATTAATCTCGGCTTGGCAGTGCTCGGCTTCAAACGTGATGGTGAAGTGATCAGGCTCCGCATGGATCTGCAAGCCAGAGAAGCGGGGTGAGACGGTTCCCCAATTGCGGTCGCGGACTGCTGCGTAGATTCCCCTTACCACTTCGCGGTCACCCATTCGAAGATAGCGCAGGCCCCCCTCTTCAAAGACCAAAGAGAACGGTCCTGCTTTCAGTGCCCGTGCGGCCGGCAAGGAACCTTCCCGGCCGTAGTAAAACAGATTCTTGTTGAGCATCGGTTGTCTTAAGTAAGAGTCGTTGGCCACTTGCTCGGCAATTCCATCGATGGGTTAGATCTGTTTCCCGCTGAGCTTGATCAGGAGGCTGACTGGAAATCGGCTATGAGACGGCGTGCTCCGGTGTCGATCAGGTCCACTTCGCTGGGAGCTTCAAAAAACCTGACACCCTTTTCAATCCAGGGCTTCGCCGTCGCATAATCTGGACGCCACAGGCCCACCACTTTGTCCCGCTTCCGGGCTGCGGCCATAACCTTCTCAATTGCCGCCTCGACTTCAGGATGGGTGAACTCCCCAGGATGGCCATAGCTGATCGTCAAGTCATACATTCCCACGAAAGCGACGTCGACATGGGGATTGGAGAGAATCTCATCGATAGACTCTACCCCTTTGCGGGTTTCAACATGCGCCAACACTACGGTTTCGTTGTTGGCCTGTTCGATGAATTCCTTACCATTGACGTGGAGGTCATAGTCACAATTGCCCATACCCGGACACACCGCACGAATTCCCAAAGGGGGAAATTTGACATAGGAAACTAGCTGTTCGATCTGCTCGCGAGACTCTGTCCACGGGAGTTGAATCCCGGTCACCCCACAATCCAACAACCTGGTGACGTGAGTCCGGCTGCACTCCGGAACCTTGGACACCACGGGCAGATCCTCTGCCCGGCAGCACAAGACAAAGCCAGCTAAGTCGGCCTCGTTCCAAAACCCGTGCTCGTATTCCAGATAGACAAAATCGGCGCCACTGCGTTTCCAGAGTTTTACTAGCCAGGGTGCGATGATGTGCTGAGTTGTCATTCCCACAATCACGCGCTTGGATCGCAACATTTGCTTTAGGCTTTTCATAGAATTTCCTCGATTGCAAAGACATCCGTCATAGTTGAGCCGTTTCTTTCTAGCGTGCTCTGCTACGATGATCCCACCGTGACTGATTTGAAGCTGGTCAAAAGTTTACCCGCACTTCCAGAAACCAATTCCCACAGGAACGAGTCGTCGGGCAACGCTCCGCAGTCAATCATCAACACGTCGCGCCAACACGGCGTCGCCAGATAATGCGCCGCGCGGCAACCAATGATGTCGGCACCGATGAAAAACTGTCGTGTGGGAGAGTTCATAGTTGAACAACAGTGTTGGTCGCCGCGGATCTCAGAGTCGCGAACAGGAGTTTCATAGTCTTGAGATTGTCGTCGCCGGTGGTTGCTGCCGCGGCCTGGCCCCGCAGAGCCGCAAGCAGAGCGGCATTCGTATCAACAATGCTCGGGTGAGCGAAGCCGTAGCGGGGATCGCTCCAAGCATAGTGGCGCGGCGTGAGCACGTCGCTCGTAGTGCCCGCTTCTGTCGAAATCGTAAGTTTCCCGTCGGTGCCCCATTTGACCGTCCCAGACTCCCCTTCGACAAACACTTCGTAGTCAGTCGTACGCCAGCTGAGTTCGCAGTGGCAGGTCAGTCGGTCGTAGCCGAGCATCACCGACACAATGTCATCGCCCACGAGGCGCTGGTCCACATGAAACTCGCGCGCGTAGAGTGTCCGCGGCTCGCCAAAGAAAAATCGAGGCAGGTCGAGCAGGTGGGGTCCCATGTCGTAGAGAGCAAAGTGGGGCTGTGTAAAGAGGTAGGGCTGAGATTCGAACAAGGTGATGTCGCCGTGGCTGAATTGTATGTGGGCGCGGAACGGGCGTCCAATGATGCGAGAGTCGAGAACGGCCTTCACGCGAAGCATCGGCGTTTGCCAACGGAAGTTCTCGTGAATGAGGAACGGGATTCCGGCGTCCCGGCAAGCTGCAACCATGCGCTCACACGCGGCCAATTCGAGCGCCATCGGCTTTTGACAGATGACGGCCTTCTGGTGCCTCGCCGCCAGCAGCACAAGCTGCTCGTGGCCTTCGGGGCCCACGGCAATGTCCACGAAGTCGAGCGGCTCGTTGCGCAGCATCTCCTCGGCGTCGCCATAGACCTTGGAGACACCGAAGCGCTCAACCGCCGCGCGAACCTTGGCGAAGTCTCTGTCGCACAGCGCCACAAGATGCGTATTGGGCAGTTCCTTCCATGCGGCGATCTGGAACTGCGCCCAGAAACCCGTTCCGATGACGGCGAACTTGAGTTCGCCAACTTGTAGCTGGTTACTGGTCATTGAGAATTAATGATTCCTGATCCAAAGAACCTTTCAGTAAGTCTTTTTCTAGGTGAAGTGAGTCCACCGCCTGCCTACCGCTTCGGATGGCGGGCGCGAACGGAGTGAGCGTCCCAGTTGATGCGCTTATCAGGCGGCATAAGCTTCAATCTCCTGTAAGGTTGAAAGCAGATAATCAACGCTCGGATGAGGCTGAGGTCGTGGTGTAATCCATGCGGTGGAGAGGCCAACCCGCTTGGCACCCTCCATGTCGTGGCGGAGGCTGTCACCGACGAACAAAGCCTCATGCGACTGCGCACCCACACCCCGTAGCGCCTCTCGGTAGAGCACAGGCGAGGGCTTGATACTGCGAAAGTCCGAAGAGAAGGCCGTATACCTAAACATCCCGCTGATACCTACGCGGTCAAACTCCTCCACCCATGCCTGCTTTGGTGCACAGATGTTGGCAACCACAGCCAGCTTGTGCGTGCTCGCTAGGCGGCAGAGCACCAAGGCTGCCCACTCTGGCACGACACCCAACTCGTGCAGCGTGAAGACACGCTCAAGCAGCGGCAACTCGCTCTAGGCGGACGGGTGTAGCGTTGCAACCCCTCGGTTAGGCTCGGGAAGTCGTCGTAACGCTCTGGGTTATCGTAATCCCGGCTCATGCCGTAGTAGCAGGCACGAATAAAGCGCGTCACCTCTGCAGCTGAAAGCCTGCGGCCACCAACGGAACGATAGGTTGTATGAAAGTCCTCGTCCGCACCGAATCTATCCTCGCCAAACATGAAAGTGCCGTTCATATCAAGGAGCAGCACTGGAAATTTGTCGAGAAGTCGCATGACTCAGTAGGTGTTGCCGCCAGCCATAGTCAGTTTCTGTGACGAAACTCGCAAAGCTAGTCCCCATACGGCTTTGCCGCTCGAAATGTGAGCGCTGAGTAACGCTGGCCACCCTGCCGGGATCTCGTTTTATTCGCTTTGCGGGTCGCGTTGCCACGGCCATTGCTCATGATAGCTTGCGATCGGGTGAGGAGGATTCGCCCATCATCGCCAGGTAACTCGACCGCCACACTTCCAGGGCGGGCTCCTGGTCTAGGTTGTTCGGCCCCGGGACGAAGTGCCTCGAGCGGACACCCTTTTGGGTCACCTCGCAGAGAATCCAGTCCTGACGGTTCGTGATATCCCACAGCGCGATCACCGACTCAACGTCGTAGTCGCGTCCCTGCTCAGCATCACCTGCAACAAGCCACTGGCAGCGAACTCGCGTCTCGGCTAGAGACACTGGCTGAAAGTCGTGCAGGATTGCATAGTCTCCGAAGAAAAGCCCAGCGGTGGTTGGGCGGAACGTCAAGCCCACGCCTGCGGGCAGGCCGTCTTCAGTCAGGTTTCCCATTAACCTCTTACATACAAGTTCCCCGGTCATCGTGAGGGATTTTGCGCCTTGCTTCAGGCCGAAGTCGCCGAAGTCGACCAACGCGTTGGGGCCCGGAGTCAAGACGCCGCCCGGATTCTGGTTCAGGTCGAATGTACGACTAAACTCGGGGTGAGCGCCGAGGCAGTGATAGCACTCCATGAAGTTGTCCAGGACCACCTTCCAGTTCGCTCCAACGGCGTAGGTAATGGCATGCGCCACCTTGCAGTTGGCCAGGTCAAACGGCGCCAGCCCAACCTTCGCCGACTCGAGCATCTGATCGAGCGGCTCGGGCATATCTTCAGAAAGATTGATAAACACCATGCCGTTCCAGGAATGAACGTGCGCCCGGAATAACGGGTAGCGCTCGGACTCGAACGTGTCAGGCATTGCGGGGGCAGCGATCAGCCGGCCGTCGAGGTCATAGGTCCATCGGTGATAGGGACAGACGAAGCGCCTTAGGTTCCCATCCGATTGCTGGCACACGCGGGCGCCCCGATGCCGACAGACGTTGAATAGGGCATGGATGTTGTGTCCGTCGCGGGTCACCAGAATGCTTTCGTCACCAACTTCTCGCGTGATGAAGTCGCCCGTGTTAGGAATCTCACTCTCGTGCCCGGCGTAAAGCCACTGGCGCGAGAAGATAAGCTCCATCTCGCGCTCGAACCTTTCGGCTGAGACATAATACTCGCGCGGGAAGCTTGTAAGAAAATCGCCAGCGTGACCAACGGGTCGCAGTTTGGACAGGTCGAGCATAGGGTTCTCCTTGCGAATAAGATGCGTGAACGCTTGGTGCGACAGAGCAGAGTCCCTAGATACGGTCACTATGTCGGTCGAGTGGTTGCTCTTGTGGATTTCTAGACCCCGTCAAGCTCAAGAGTCAAAGGTCTCCTCCAGGGACTTTACCAACCAAACCATAACCTGATTGTAGGGGGTGGGGATGTTCACGCGCTTTCCAGCCTCAACAATCGCACCACTAATGACGTCAATCTCGGTGCGCCGCCGATTCTCGATGTCCTGTACCATGGAAGCTTTTGAGCCCGCATATTTCTTTTCTGTGTCCACGATGATCTGCCAGTGTTTCTTTTCATCTAGGTCTATACCTTGCGCCTTAGCCACAATAACGGCTTCGTGCAGAAGGCCTCGCATCAACTGGAAAGTTCCTTCATGTTCAATAAGCTTGCCCACCTCAAATCGCAACAGGGCCGCGGGTGGCAATTCACAAACAGTCATCAGTAGTTTTTCCCAGATGTCTTTGGTGATGTTTCCGCTCAAAGTGACTTCGAAGCCAGCGCTGTTGAGAAGCTCCTTGATTCTTTCCAGACGGCGAGTGATGTCCCCGTTTAACTCGCCAATGATTGTAAGTCCCTCCACAGTGTGGTGAATATGCCCAGGTCCGAGCAGCGTTGAGCTTTGATAGGTTAGTCCGGTCACTATGCGCTCTTTGCCAACGATCTCGCCGAGGCGCGCGGCATTTCCCCAGCCATTCTGCAACGTCATCACAACCGTTTCTGGGCCCAACAGGGGTTTGGCGCTCCGGATTGCCGCTTCTGTGTGCATGCACTTGACAAAAACTATGACAAGGTCCACGGGTCCAACCTTAGCCGGATCAGTCTGCGCATGCACCGGAACTACCTGCGAACCGCCTGTCTTGTCATCAATACGCAACCCTTTTGCAGCCATGGTTTCTATGGCATCGCGCTTAACATCGATTAGGAAGACTTCCTTCTTCGCCTTTGCCAAGTAGCCGCCGAACAGACCACCCATGGCTCAGCACCACCAAGGACTGCAATTTTCATTTACAACCTCCAGATGAACAACTCGTGCGCACGCAGAAATCGCTCAGCGTGGCGTAAGCCAGCGCTTTCCATCTCCACTAAAGACAACTACGGCGATCTCTTGACGTATAAGATCGCGTCACCGCTAAAAGGAGCACTGAAAGACTTATTCTCGCCACGGGTCGTAAGCGAGCCAGTCGAAGCCACGCTTCCGCGGTCCGGATTAAACCACTCATAGGCATAAGTCCCGGCAACTAATTTCACCGTGAAAGGCCCACTACCAGGTTGGTACACCAGATATTCCGAACCAGGATTGGCGAGGCAGTAGGCCGTGGAAGCCAGGTCCGTGCGTGGAGTCATCGTGGCAAGGTTCATCTTGCTTGCATAGGTACGCGTGTACCCCATCGCCCGGCGTGGCGGTTTCCACGCCGAGTCGTCGGTGACGACTTTGCCTAGGTTCCAGTCGAACGGGACAAGACCCCAATCGAAAATAACCGGATTATTGCCGCGGAGGAAATTCTTCCAGACGAATCTAGTATCCGGCTTCGTCCAAGCAATGTGGTCCGCATCCGCAATGACAACCTTTCTGCCGTCCGCCGCAGGAGGATTGTTCCAATAATCTTTCATTCCTTCC
>Ga0187893_10011542_pt1 | contig 12804 bp, 13 predicted proteins | sample MA1701074metaG_FD_139574 | JGI IMG/M metagenome (GOLD analysis project Ga0187893, IMG submission 139574) | White microbial mat communities from a basaltic lava cave in the Kipuka Kanohina Cave System on the Island of Hawaii, USA - MA170107-4 metaG ...
CGTAATCGTCTTCTTCGCGAGTCACGGGACGCCTGACCACCGTTTGGTGGCCCATGATACAGCGCGGGCGCGGCTGTCCGAGACCACGATCGAGATGGCGGAATTGGCGCGCCGGTTCCGTGAAAGCAAGGCCAAGGCTGTCCTCTGCATCCTGGACTGCTGCTTTAGCGGCGGCGCACCGGCGCGGGTTCTCGATGACGTTCCGGCGCCGCGCGCGAACCCGCCTCCGTTGGATATGGTGGCCGGGAATGGCCGCATCCTGATCGCCGCCTCCGGCGTGAACGAACCGGCACTGGAGTGGCGACGGCACGGTCTCCTGAGCCGTGCCCTCATTGAGGCGCTCCAGACGGAGGCCTCCTCCGTCAGCCTACCCACCCTCATGGATTGCGTCATGCAGCGCGTCCGGGCGGACGCCGCGCGCCTCGGACATACCCAGACCCCCGTCTTGTTCGGACACGTGGAGGGTGGCTTTACCCTGCCTTCGATGTCTAAGGGAAAGCACTTCTTCTCGGCTTTCCCGGAAGCGAAGGGACGACGGGTGACCGCCGACCTTGGAGATCTCTTGGGCTCCGGCCTGCCGGTGGCGCTCATCGAGGCCTGGAGGGAGAACTACCCAGGCGGCCTCAACGACCTTCAGCTCTCCGCAGTGAATGACCACCGGATCTTGGAGGGTGAGTCCCTACTCGTGGTCGCCCCCACGAGTTCGGGTAAGACGTTCATCGGAGAGATGGCCGCCGCCAAGGCGCTTACCGAGCAGCGCAAGGCGACCTTCCTCTTCCCGTACAAGGCGCTGGTCAACGAGAAGTACGACCAGTTCCTAGAGCTCTACGGGGAACGACTTGGTCTGAGGGTCATCCGCTGCACCGGCGATTATGCCGACCAGACCGGCCCCTTCGTGCGGGGCAAATACGACCTCGCAGTACTCACGTACGAGATGTTCCTCAACCTCTCCATGAGCCATCCCGGCACGCTCGACGTCCTTGGCCTCGTGGCGGTGGACGAGGTACAGTTCATCGCAGACGGCCGGCGAGGGATTACCGTGGAACTGCTCCTGACGCACTTACTGGCCGCCCGTCAGCGGGGAATTTCGCCGCAACTTGTTGCGCTCTCCGCCGTGATTGGCGGGCTGAACGACTTCGACCTCTGGCTGGGGGCGGGCAAGCTCGTGTCCGACAAGAGACCCGTGCCGCTGGTAGAAGGGGTCCTTGACCGCTCGGGCGAGTACCGGTTCGTAGATTCCGATGGCAAAGAGTCCCGCGTCCAACTCATCCCGGAGCATGGGATCGTCCAGCGAAAGGAAAAGCCCGGCGCGCAGGACGTGATTGTGCCCCTCGTGCGCAATCTCCTTGCGGCCAACCCCGGAGAAAGAGTGATCGTCTTCCGTAACGCCCGTGGGCCGGCGGAAGGCTGCGCCAAATACCTGGCAAAAGACCTCGGCCTACCGACGGCTGCCGCATTGGCGGAACGGCTCCCGACCCGGGATTTGTCCTCGACCTCCCAGGCATTGCGGGAGTGTCTCGCGGGGGGAACGGCCTTCCACACGGCCAATTTGAACCGCGAGGAGCGCGTCGTGGTGGAGCGGGCGTTTCGTGACCGGGCATCGGGTGTCAAAGTCCTAGCCGCGACGACAACCGTTGCCGCAGGAATCAACACCCCGGCATCTACCGTGATCCTCGCGGAGCAAGAATTCATCGGCGAGGAGGACCAGCCTTTCACGGTCGCGGAGTACAAGAATATGGCAGGCCGTGCGGGCAGGCTGGGATACAACGAGACCGGACGGGCAATCATCCTCGCGAACACAGGGATGGAGGCGGAGGTCTTGTTCGAGAAGTATGTCCTGGGCAAGCCTGAGAACCTCAGGTCATCGTTCGATCCGGAGCACCTCGAAACCTGGATCCTGCGCCTCCTTGCCCAGGCGCGGCGGGTTCCCAAGGAGGAGGTCGTGAGACTCTTGGCCTCTACCTACGGGGGATACGTCGCCTCGAAGGGCAATCCGGGGTGGCAGCCGGCGATGGTCGAGCGGCTGGGTAAGCTCCTCGGTCAGATACTCGAGCTCGGGCTCGTCGAGGAAGAGCTAGGGTTCGTGAAGCTCACGCTCCTCGGCCAGGCCTGCGGAAGGTCGTCGCTCTCCTTCACCTCCGCAATGCGCCTGGTTCGCATGCTCAAGTCGGCTGACGGCCAGGGCCTCTCGGCCGAGCACCTCATGGTCCTTATCCAGGCGTTGCCGGAACTCGACCGCGAGTACACGCCGCTCATGAAGAAGGGGCAGGCGGAGAGTCGCTGGCCCACGGCCGTCCAGCGCCAATACGGTACGCCCTTGGCGCGTGCTCTGCAGGAGCAGGCGGAGGACAGCCTCGCGTATTATGCCCGGTGCAAGCGCGCCATGGTGTTGAAGTCTTGGATTTCCGGCGTCCCCATGGAAACGATCGAACGCGAGGCGACGACAAATCCCTACCAGGGGCGCGTCAGCCCTGGCGATGTCCGCAAATTCGCGGAGGCGACACGGTTTCACCTCCGCCCCGCCTTCCAGATTGCCACAGTCCTGTTGCTGGCCGCCGCTCCCCCAGATGAGAAAGTCGATCGCCTCCTAAAGCAACTAGAGGTTGGTTTACCAGAAGACGCCGTCGAACTCCTGAATCTGGGCCTACCACTTAACCGGGGTGAATACCTGGCGCTCCGCGCCGCAGGTCTCAACACTTCCGATCAAGTGTGGCAGTCATCCGAGCAACAACTCGAAGGCATTTTGGGAAAGCGACTGGTCGCGGAACTCCGACGCTACAACAGTCCCTCTGAGCTGACTGTCGCGACTTTGCGGCCTTGATAAGCGACTGTCAAAAGGGAGTGGAATCCTCTTCAGAGAGTCTGTAGACGTCGTTATCAGGCCTTGGCTTCCGCTTGAGCCTAACTCCGATGTCTAGGAACTGTTGGCGAAGTTCGTTGACGGTACTGATTGCCCGCATGACTGCCGCCTTGAACTCCTTCTTGGTTTCTTGGAATGCATTCCAGCACTCCGTTTGATGCCGCATAGGATAGGCGAGGATGGCGGCCGCGTGCCGCTCCCAGAGCGTGTGATGGGAATTCATGCTGCCGAGTGTTGCAGTTTGATTGATCAATAGAGACACAACGAACGGAATGTCGGGCTGTAGGCCCAGTGGATGCGCAAGAGGGTGCAACGTGATTTGGAGATTACCGTCCTGCTGGAGCTTGTTCGCGATATCAGAGAAGGCGTCGCCCAATCTTCCACATGCTTTGTCGTGCTCCTCGATCGTCTCCAGAACCTTTAGATACTTCGTTCTGAAGACCTCCCTAAGAGGTAATGGGGCGTCAGCGTATGTCCCTACCCCGCTCTCGAGGTAGGCCACTCTCCGCGAATTGTACTCCCACAAAGGATATTCGCCATCAAGTGCGTCAAGCTCACCCTGGAGCAACTCGCTGACGGGGCCAGTAATCGAGTCTTCAAGCTGTTGAGCTTCTGGGAGGGACGAAGGTAAACGTGCTTCAATGGTGCGGTCGTTGCTGGCTTCCTCCTTGTTGGAGTCCTTCTTGGCGGCCCCCTCTGGTGATGATGCGGACTCGCTCGATCCAGATGTGGTGCTGGGTTTTGGGCCCCGAGACCTCCTGACAGGTGGTGTGGGTGAAACCCAGATTAGATAGACGATTGCAAAGAGCGCCATCGCTCCTACAGCGTCAATGCTGTATTTTCCAACACTTGGAATGTCGCCAGACATAGCAACCGTGATGTCTCCGGTGATGAAGAAACCGATGCACCCAGCCGCAAGTGCGCAGATCACTCTAATAATCTGGTACTGCTGAGGAGGTATTGATCGACGACGAAAGAGAACGATGCCGATTAATGGCAGGAGAAGTCCGGACCCGATTCCCAAACGCGCCCAAGGGAACGTCGGCTGGCCAGTACTGGTTGATTTGAGCGTTCGCAGTATCTCACGCATAGCAGCGGCCAATGGAGACCCGACCGATTCGAGAGAATCGACCCAAGCCTGGATGAGCCTAATCTCATCTGGGTCTCCCGTCCATCGCACGCGGCCTGCTACCTCCGCCGCGCGGCGGGCGGTGTCTTCGCGAAGCCTGGGATTGCTGCTGCTTTCCTCCCAGACTTCTTTCAGAGCGTTTACCAAGGCAAATGCCTCATCTCGTGTGAACGCAGGCTGCGTAATGCCAGTGGGCAAACCCAGACTGGGGAGTGCAACCAACAAAGTGGCATCGTCTGAAGCCGAGGCGTATGCTGCAAATCTAAGTTCGGATTCTCTTAGCTCATCACCGTAGGCGGCTTCCAGTAGAACCAGTACTTCGGGCCGCTCGAGAATTCCCATGGACATTAGCGCTTGAAAGGAAGCGGTAGCCTCATCCCACTCCCGTCCCCGGATCTGTTGCGCGACCGCCCGCGCGTGGCGCCGCGCCTCCTTGCCGATGAGTCCGAGAGTTTGCGCAGCAAGCAGTCGCTCGAAAGAGTCCGCTGCTTGCAGACCTTTGGCGATGCGGTCGCTCTCGATTCCAGCAGCAGCGCCCAAGTCACCCAACGCCTGATAGGCTGCCGAGCGAAGTCGGTCCTCCTTTTCGTCCAGCAACCTGCCGAGTGCAGAGATATGCTCCGGCCTCAGATTTCGGATTCGTCCGAGGGATCGTGCAGCGGCATCCCGTACAGCTAGGTCTTGGTCCTTCAACAGTTCGACCATCGCACCAACGTATCTTTCTGAAGCGCTAGTCCAGTTGCCGAGGGCTTGGACCGCAGCTTCACGAACCAAGGCATCGGTGTCTCGAAGAAGAATTGCTGCCTTGTCGGCAAGGTCGGATGGGGGTGTCCGCAGCCATCCCGCGACCTGAACAGCTGAGATACGCTTGGAAGCGTCAACGTCCTCAAGGTCCTTGGCCAACTGGTTGAAGTGCTGTCTTGCTGGTAGACCAAGGCTTCCCAGAGTCTCAGCGGCGGCAATCTTGGTGGAGAGGTCCGTCGACCTCAGTCGGGCAACAATGGGTGCGATGTCTTCTGGCTCGAGCGCGCCAATTGCAGCGAGAGTAGTCGCAGCCGCGACCCCAAGCATCTGGTCGTGAAGCAAAGGTCGAACTTTGCCTGCATACGTCTTGCCAACTGGACCCAACTCCGCGAGCGCCATCATCGCAGCTCCTCGGACTCTCCAGTTCCCGTGTTGGAGTTGTGCAACAATGAGTTCTGTTGCCGGAGGGGAGCCCTTAGCGATCCGCCCCAAGGCGCGTCCAGCCTCGGAGGATACCGCTGGGGAAGCATCGTCAAGCCGGTCAGCCAAGGCTTCGACTTCGGGCACCGCTGCCGAACCGAGCGCACCGAGGATCTTGGCGGCATCAACGCGCACATTCTCATCCGAATCCTTCAGCAACTTCCCGATTGAGGAGATATCGGCAGGTTTGAATAGACTCATGGCCGCAAGCGCGGATGCTGCGGCTACAGCGACCCGTGGGTTGGTGTCATGGATCCGTGGGAGAATTTCGCCAGAGTATTTAGATCCCGCAACCGACATCGCCTCGAAAGCACGGCAAGCCGCGCGCCGGAGGTCAGGGTCATCGGAATTGAGGAAAGGAACAATGACTGGAAGTAAATCGACGGCTCTCATCCTTTCGAGAGCTTCCAGGGCTCGAAGTTGCACTCTCGCGTCTATGTCGTTGAGCGCTGCCAGAATGCCTTTGCGCCTGCTGCCGTCCTCCGATTGATCCCCAAGTGCGGCATGTGCAGGAAGGAGGAGCCCGGCTACCAGTAACCAAGCGAGCAGTCTGAAGCTGACCATGGGCCACCCTATACCTCTGACGCCGCCCTACACCCACGGGCCCCGGTCGTGGAATCTAACGTGCAGAGTCTATGGGTCCGACGCGAACTCGTCAAGCTCATTGCTTCAGTATGCCAAGTCGGAAGGCCGGCATACCTAGATAAACACCCCGGGAGCTAAACCAAAGGGGGCCCGCAACCCTCTCCCGCCACGGCGGATATCCTAAGGAGGCTCCCCGGTGGTCTTCTTCCTGAAATCGTATCTATTTTTCGCCAATCCTCATCCGGTTTGGGGGGTGACGGTGCCTTCAGGAATAGAGGCCGAGAAAAGGAGGCACGGATGGCGGACGCGAAAGAGAAGTGGGTCGTGCGGGAGGGAAAGGATTGGATGGAACTCCAGAGGGTCGACCCACAGAGTCAGCTCTGGTTGGTTCTGGACGGCACCGTCGGCATGCCAGGCGACATCGTCCGCCTGCCCCGCCTGAGGAACTTCATCGGCGCCGGGGCGGCCGTCCGCGAGGACCACATCTCCCCGTTCGAAGCCGAACTCGTGGTCGACCCGGTCACCCGGAGCGTGCTCCTCCCCGAATCGGGGAAGCCCTCTGACCCCCTGGGCCGGGCCGTGGCGCTCCTCAAGACCCTGAAGGCCGCCGGGCTCAAGGACCAGGCACGGGTGGTCTGGGACTGGATGACGTCGATGATGGGTGACAGTCGGCAGGAAGAGCGGGACGCCGCATAGCCAGAGCCTGCCGGGTCGCGCCTCCCGCTGGGGGCGCAGGCCCAATAGGCTCGTCCCCCCGGCCTCCGGGCAGGGGGGACGGCGAGATCTTTGAAAACCGGGCTCATGAAAACTTCTAATCCCTTACTCCCTTTACCACCCCCCTTTCGGGCGATCCTCCGAGACGCCCGAACCAACCGGCGGCCCGTCCTGATGTCATGCCGCCGCCCCTTTGTTGACCGCTCCTCCCACCAAGTCCGGAGGGGCGTTGCGGATAGATCAAGTCCGCATCGTCCCCGTCCAGGACGATGCCGTTCCGCCCTTCGGGGCAAGGAGGCGCGTGCCGACGACTTCATGATGTTTCTGGCGTGCAGTCTCAAATGTCCGACGCCGGCTCCGTTGCCGTCGTTCCCGACCCGCGAGGTAGCCATGAGGCAGCTCCTCAGACGGATGCTCCGTGCCCTGTTCCGGCCGTCCGGCGACGATCTGTCGTGCGCCGGTGTGCCGAAGACGGAAGCCCAGGAGCTTCGCGAAAAGATCCTGAAGTGGGAACGTCAGGCCGAGGAATACGAGGCGATGGGCCTTGTCGAGCTCGCGCGGCGGAGCCGCGAGAGCCTGCGGTCGTACCGCCTCCGACTCCAGAGCCTCGAGGACCCCACATTCCGGCGGGTTGCCTGAACTCCAGTCCAAGGATCGTGACATGAACTTCTTCGCCGAACAACTGACCGCCTGCCGCGTCGACCGCATCGTCGATCTGCGGCGCCGCCTCTCCGAGGAAGCCGATCCCGCGCTCCGCGAGCAGCTCAACGCCCAGGTCGGCGACGAGCGCCGCGCGCTGGCGCTGCTCCTGGACCCCGACGAGCAGCACTGGGATTGGTTCTACGTGAGGCGCGACGAGTACGGAACGCTGAATCTCCACCTGCGCCGCGTGTGCCTGCCGGTGACCTCCGCCTATGTGGAGCACCTGCTGGGCGGACTCAAGGTCACGGTCCCGCCGAAGGGGCTGGCTGTCGTCAGCCCGGCCTTCGCGATGGACGCGATCGAAGAGGCGGTGGCCCAGGTGAACCACGACATTGCCGTAGCCGGCGATCTTCGCCGGCGGCTCGCCTACTTCCACCGCATCGCCGAGACCCTCGCCCCCGAGACCGGGGACGAGAAGGCGTGCGCGTGAGAGGGCAGCCGGAAACCGACCTGTAGTCTCCAGTCAACACGGACTCTCGTTCCCGCACTGCTTTGCGGGTGGTTTCTTGAACAGACCGCCCCGGAGCAGCGGGGAGGCCTTTTTGCCCCGAAGGGGCAGGAGGATTGCCGTGGAGAAGCCGACGTCGGTCCAGGTGCTCAAGATGTTCTTCGAGGCGGACGGCGGACGCCCGTTCACGCTCGCGGAGCTCAAGGAGCTCTCGCCCGCGGAGCGCCGCGAACTCGCCGAGATGGCCGCGAAGGCCCTGGGCATCGAGCTCGCCGAACCGGCCGCCGCGTAGTCCAGGCCCCCCGTTTCCCGCACTGCTCTGCGGGTGGTTGATTTAGACCGCCCCTGAGCAGGGGGGCGGTGTGCCCAAACATCGCCCCTTCGGGCGGGAGTCTATGACCATGTTCAGCAAGAACGACGCGTACCTCACCGTTTCCCTTCTCCAGATGGCCGAGCAGAGGTTCCCCAAGTTGATGCGCCACCGGACGAACCGCGAAGACGCCCTCCAGGTCCTGCGCATGGTGCAGTGGCAGACCTGCGGCATCAACGCCCTCCCCATGGCCTACGACGAACTCGTCCAGCTCGAGATCGATCTCGGAATCCGCATCCCCTCCGCCGACGTGGACGTCGCGCGCCAGGCCGCCTAGACGGCGGTCCTCGTCGCTCGCTCCAGGATCCTGTCGGATCCCGGGGCGGTGTGTTTCGTTCCCACGAACCCACCGTCCCCACCGACAGGGGGACGGTGCATTCCCATCCGGAGCGAACCATGCGCAACGTCTACCCAGTGGCTCTGCCCAAGGCAAACCGGCGGTGTTTTCAGTACTTCCTTGCGGGGATGTACGACCGGCTGTACCAAGGGGCGGTCGGCTACCGAGGCGAGGTCGAGGACTACGTCCACCTCGCCGCCGACAACGGGAAATGGTGGGCCGTCATCAAGCCCACCACCAACCGCTCGGGCACCGCTCTCTGGAGCAACTTCCTGAGATGGGGCTCGACCGTCCGCTCCAAGTTCGGCTGGGACTACGCCAAGCGTCGGCGCCACTCGGGGACCATCGACACGATGGTCAACCCGAAGTGGCTCACGACCTTCTACGTCCCGCCGAAGTACGTCCCCCTGCACTCTCTCAGGCGCGCCGGCTAGGGGGCCCTATGACCCCCATGCAGGCGAACATCAGACGTCGACGGATCAGGCGCGTCGTGTGGGGCACGGTCCGAATCCTGTGGTTCGTGATCGCGACCATCCTTACCCGGCGGCTGTCCGTCAGGAAGCTCGCGGGACTCGTTCCCGTGCGCTTCATCAAGAGGACATGAATGTCCGACACCGTGAAGTTGCAGTTGCAGTCCGTCAAGGGCATGGTCGAGCGGGTCAACCAGCGCGGTCTCAAGATCGCCGGTACCTGGTACGACTACGACCGATCCTTCCCCCAGGGCGAGAGGCCCGGCCCGGAAATCGTCGACCAGGAGGTCGAGCTCGCGCTCGCCGAGTCGAAGAGCGGAAAGCAGTTCATCCGCGCCTTCGAAGTCTGCGGCGAGATCGCGGGCGACCCGGACGACGGCGACCAGCCGGCCGAGGCGCCGGCCCCCGAGGGCACGAGCCCCGGAGAGGATCGCGCCTCGCCCAAGCAGGTCAAGTTCATCGGGACCCTCCTCGAAAAGGAGGGGCTCACGGACGACGAACTGGACGGCATGACCCAGATCCGGTTCAAGAAGGCGTTCGCGGACCTCACGAAGCGTGAGGCGTCCAGGACGATTCAGTACCTGGGCGGCGAGAACTCCGCCAACCGCGCTCGCCAGAGCAACTAGTAGCACGCCAGCGACGGCCCCGCCCGTTCTTCGGAACGGGCGGGGCGTCCTTTTCAGGTGCCCTACGATCCATCTCACCAAAGAGAACCTGAACCTCCATCGAATCGCTTCGGCGGACCCCAAGGTTCCGGCCCTCACCGGCATCTCCGTCAACCCCCGTGGCAAGTTCACGGCGGCGACCAACGGCTCGATGCTCGTGGAGGTGACCGCGCTGGCCGAGGGTCCGTCGGACAAGGATCCCGAGCCCTTCATCCTGCCCACCAAGGTGGCCCAGCAGTTGGCAAAGGAATTGGGCGAGGGCGCGACGGTCCAGGTCGGATGCAACAAGGTCGAACCGGCGATCACAGTCAAGAACGGCAAGAAGGCGACCCCCGTGCCGTTCGATCCCATCGAAGCCAAGTATCCCGACACCCAGAAGGCCAACCTCTGGAGCGGCAAGGGCGATCCCATCAGCCTCACGTGCGATGCGGAGTACGTTCAAGACGTCCTCCGGGCGGCGGCGGTCGATAAGACGGTCCGGGTCACGCTCTTCGCGGACCGGGTCCGATTCGAGTCCGAGCCGCGCGACGTGAACATGGCCGTCGGGACGCCGGCTCCGGAAATCGAAGGCCGACGAGTGGCCTTCAACACCGAGTACCTCCGGCAGATCCTGAGCGCAGCCGCGATCGGGAAGTCGGTGACCCTCTCGCTTTGGGGCGACCGGCTTCGGATCGAGTCGAAGAAGGACGACGGGCAGTCCGCCCGCGGCGTCCTCATGTGCTGGGGTCCGCCCACGACGGGCAAGGTCCAGGCGTCCGCGCCGGCCAAGGCCAAGGCGCTTGCCGCGGAGCCCAAGACCGAGGTCCAGGCTCCCGAGGCCAGGAAACCCGACCCGGTGAAGGCGAAGCCGAAACCCGTGGTCGAGAACCCGTCGCAACCCGCATCGTCCGGCTTCCGTTGGTGGGGCAAGCGTCGGAAGACCTTCGCACCGAAGGACATCGACCCCAACAAGCCCGCCACGGATCTTCAGCGGATGTTCTACACCTTCCTCCTGCGGCGTCACGGCGAGGAGATCACCCCTGAGATCCTCCGGTCCACCGACTGCGTCGGGAAGATCGAGGAACTCAAGAAGGGACTCTCCTACGACCAGAACTTCGCGACTTGGCCCCAGTGGAAGAAGGTCAACTACCTTCTCCTGGAGCGCAAGGCGGAGCCCGAGGCGGCTTGCGAGGTCCTGAACGGGATCTCGGACATCAAGACTGCCTCCGAGGCGATCGAGGCCTGGTCCAAGAAGGCCGTGCCCGTCGCTGCCTGATCCGATCCTCCAACGCGGGCGGCCTCCCCTTTGTGGGGAGGCCGCCCCGTTGCCTTCGAGGTTTCCGCATGACACGAACCGAAGTTCTTCGCCGGTATCCCCGGCTGGTGGCCCATGTCATCGCCGAGTCGCTCGGGTACGCCACGCCGGACCTGGCAGCCAAGATCGTGGCCGACGCCATCCAGGGGCAGCCCAACTACTGCGAATGGATCGCCTCCTGCTACGGAAGCGATCCCCGCAAGGCGGTCCGGGACGCAGTCGCACGTCGTCAACGCCACCAGGGCTACATGGCGAGTTACCGACAGGCCCTTGAGCTTGTCCGGCAGTACGCCGCGACCGGAGAGCAGCCGCTCTTCGCCTCGTGGTTCTAGGAGAACGCCTTGAGACTGGCAGGACAGATCAAGCTCGGCCACTATCCGACGCCCCCGGGCGTCGTGGAACTCCTGAAACCCCTCATCAACTTCTCCGCGTACGCGGAGAACAAGACGTGCGCCCTCGATCCCTGTTGCGGGGAGGGGGCGGCCCTGGGGACGCTCACGGCCGGTCAGAACGTCGAGACCTTCGGCATCGAACTCGACGCCGCCCGCGCCAAGGAAGCCCACTCGCGGCTCAAGCACGTCGTCCACGCCTCGTTCGACCAGGTGGATATCTCGCCCGAAGGGTTCGGGCTCCTCTTCCTAAATCCTCCCTATGACGATGAGGAGGGCGAGCGGAAGGAGCTGATCTTCCTCCGGGGAACGTTGGACTGCCTGGCGTCGACGGGCGTCCTCGTCTACATCATCCCCCAGAAGCGGTTCACCCGTCCGATCGTGGAACTTCTCGTTTCGAACTTCACGGAGCTGAACGTCTACCGTTTCCCGGACGGCGAATTCGAGCGATTTGGCCAGATCGTCGTTCTTGGTCGCAGGAGTTCGTGGCCCCAGGACAGGCCGGATCAGGTCGAACGGCTCCTGAAGTATCGCGCCGACGATGTGCCACCGCTGAAGGACGGGCTCGTCTGCCGATACTACGTTCCCGCCTCCACCGGAGCCATGATCCGGGAGCGGGAGGTGGACCCCCTCGAGCTCCTCAAGCTCGTCAAGGGATCGCCCCTCGTCCCGCGCCTCCAGGATCTCCTGGAGCCCCGAGCCTTGGCGGAGGTCACGCAACCCCCGACCCGTCTCCACGTCGGCCACCTGGGACTCCTCCTTGCCGCCGGACGCCTGAACGGCGTGGTCGGCGAAGGCAAGAACCGCCACCTCGTGGCGGGGAGGCCCGTGAAGCACATCGTCGAGACGACGGAAGTCGAGAGCGACGCCGAAGGCAACGAGCAGGAGGTGCAGAAGCGCCTCGAGACCTTCCGCGTCACGATCAAGGTTCTCCTCCCCACGGGGGAGATGAAGAAGCTAATATGAGCGATTCTCGTCCCTACTGCATCGCCTACTACAAGGACCTGGAGAAGGGATACCACGTCTCAGCCGTCGTCGACCGCCTCCTCTTCGAGGGGAGCGACGATTACGGCGGCCAGATCGTTCTCGCGTCCGTCCTCGGGCCCCATAGCGCCGTTCGCGGCCTCCTGGCCGCGATGGCAACGGGGCGGGAGATCAAGATGGATCGGTACTCCCGCGCGCGGTTCTACGGCCGGGAAGGTGGCCGCATCCTGACGGCAGCCCTCGGAGGCAGCGCGGTCCACGGATGTTTCGTGGGGCCGACCCTGCTCAAGACCGATGAAGGTCGCGCGGCCCTCCTTGGCGACGAACCCCGGAAGGTCCTCGACCGGCTCTCTCAATCCATGGCCCTCCCGGCCCTGCCGGCATGGGCGCAATGGATTTGCGACCAGCTTCGGTCGAAACGCCTCCTCACGCCCCTTGCGGGCATGGGGGCGGCCGGTTTCACCATCAGCGCCGGCGAAGAGGACCTCGATCGCATCCTGTGCGACGGGGTCCGCCGCGGCGCGCTCAAGTTCTGACCGACGATGACCGCATCCATCGACACCACCAAGTCCGTCGACGACTACATCGCCGGATTCGTGCCGGAGCTCACCGCCCGGCTCAATTCGGAACTCC
>Ga0187893_10011543_pt1 | contig 12803 bp, 13 predicted proteins | sample MA1701074metaG_FD_139574 | JGI IMG/M metagenome (GOLD analysis project Ga0187893, IMG submission 139574) | White microbial mat communities from a basaltic lava cave in the Kipuka Kanohina Cave System on the Island of Hawaii, USA - MA170107-4 metaG ...
AGCAAAATATAAATCAACTGGTCGGCCATCTTTTTCGACACGAGTCGGGAAAGATGGCCGCTGTGTTAACGCGAATCGTTGGTTTACAAAATTTAGACCTGGCTCAGGATCTTGTGCAGGATACACTTCTTAAGGCCATCAATACCTGGAAGATCAAAGGCATTCCAGAAAATCCATCGGCCTGGCTTTATACGGTAGCTAAACGAAAGGCCATTGATGCTATTCGTCAGAAAAAAATACACGCTGAGATTGAACGTGATTTAGCAAGAGCTTTTCGATCAGAGTGGACATTAGCCCCAACTGTTAATCATTTATTCTTCGATCACGAAATAGAAGACAGTCAGTTGCGAATGATGTTTGCGTGTTGTCACCCATCGATTCCGTACGAATCTCAAATCGCGCTTGCACTCAAAACATTATGCGGGCTAAGTGTTTCAGAAATTGCTCATGCCTTTTTAACAAATGATGAAACAATCACCAAACGTTTATACCGCGCCAAGGAAAAGATAAAAGAAGAAAAAATTGAACTGGAAATACCTTCCGCTAACACCCTGATTTCCCGGATAGAGACTGTCTTGCATAGTCTCTACTTACTTTTCACAGAAGGTTATAATTCATCTCATTCCGACCAACTCATTCGTCATGATCTTTGCGAAGAGGCCATGCGCCTTTGCCTGCTCCTTACCAAAAACCCGCTGACCAATCTCTCCAATACAAAAGCCTTAATGGCTTTAATGTGTTTTCAGGCTTCGCGTGCAGATGCCCGGTTAAATTCGTCCGGAGGCATTATTTTATTAAAGCACCAGAACAGAAAATTGTGGAACAGGCCCCTCATTGAAAAAGGAAATGAATTTTTGAATGCTTCTTCAGGCGGTGATGAGTTTAGCGAATACCACCTGGAGGCCGCTATTGCAGCTTGCCATGCACAGGCGCAAGCCTTTGAGGATACCGATTGGAAAAGAATATTGAGTTTGTATGAAATTCTCTCTTTAATCAAGTCGGACCCGATTGTAGAAATGAACAAAGCAATTGTGCTGGGGTTAGCGGAATCGCCACAGCAAGGATTAGAAAAGCTGAGAATGATAAAGGGGCTTGAAAATAACTCCATCTATCACGCTGCCGCTGGTGACTTTTATCACCAACTCAGAAAACCAGCGCAGGCGAAGCTTCACTATAATCAGGCTATCGACTTGACAAAGTCAAAATCAGAGATTGAATTGCTCCAACAGAAAATTACCTCATTAGTTTAGTTAACGCTCTCTGAATCGTTTTCTCCCGTTCGTCCCATTCCCCCTGAACGCTCACATACGAAATGTTTCTTCGTTCTAATTCATTTTTAAAAATCCCGTACATTTCTTCTCTCCTTTTTTCATCACCGAGGTCGCGCAATCCATCTTTTACCCACGGCACATCAATATCGAAAAGGAAGTATTGATCATACTCCACCATTTTTTCGAGTTCGTACAATACAGGTGGTACAACTTTCAGATATTGCCGTGAGTAAATTTGCGTTGTAATTAAATCGGTGTCGCAAAAGAGAATCTCGTTGGCCTTGCGTGCCTTTTGAAATATTCTTTCTGTTTGCGCCCTCCCGATCATGATGATATCCTCCCGATTAAAATTATTAGAAATAATCAGTTCACGGGCCACTTCAGGTACAAACTCAGTCTTATACTTCTCAGCCAATCTTTTGGCCATGAAGGATTTGCCCGTACTTTCAGGTCCGTAGAAACAAATTAATTTAATGTCATTGACCATAAAATTGTCTGCACTATGATACGTGTGATTAATGTGATTGGCATGATTAATATATTCTTATCATGGCAATCAATTAAATCAAAATAATCACAGTTTAAGATAATTTTCGATGTTCGTTCGCCCAATTCCACAAACCAAAAGCAGCAATAAAACAAAACACAAAGTATTCGATGCCAACAAATTTTATTCCTTTTGCAAAATAGAGATAAGTTGCCAGCGCATCAATCACGATCCAAAGAATCCAGCATTCCACTTTTTTCTGGATCATTAAATACGTTGCTGCAATACTCATGACCGTTACGAAAGAGTCGAGATACGGAAATGCACTGGGTTTACTGAAAATAACGGGGAGAAATTCATGCAGCCTGCTCGCAAAACTTCCGAATAAAAAAGTACACACGATGCCCACAACTAAAAGCCAGATCATTTGCTTCCATGGCATATAGCTCACTCTCAATTCATGCTTACGATCTTCCTCTCCTGTTTTAGGATGTTTCCATCGCCACCAGCCCATCAGGTTGGTAACAAAAAAGAAAAGCTGCAGGAACATATCCGGGTAAAGCTGTACCTGATAGAACAGGAAAAAGAATAGAGTTACATTAATCAAGCCCAGAGGCCAACTCCATACATTCGCTTTCGCAGAAAGCCATACCGCAATTGCCCCGGCAATGGTACCGAAAAATTCGAGGTAACTCATCTGGTAGCCCCGGATTTCAAAAAAGATGTTGTTGATGTCGAAAAAAGTCATTAGAATTCCGAAATAAAATAACGTCAGCTTTAAATATAAATGAAAAAAGGATTCATTTTAATTGCTTTCGCAATGGTGCTCTCTAATTCCATATTCTCCCAAAATGTGAGCGAATTGGGAATGACTCCCAAATGGAGTGATGGGAAAATAACTCTAAAAAATAAAAGCACCTATGAAGGACCGATTTACTATAACACACATTTTGGTACAATTCAATACAAATCAGATGATGAAATAATTTCGCTTCAGGAAAACAAGGTGTTGAGTATGACCTTTTTTGACAAAGATTTAAAGGATCCTAGAAGCTACTATACATTTACATATCGCGATACACTAACTGATAAGGATCACGAGTTACTTTTTGAAATTTTAAAAGATTTTAAAACTTTTGGAGTTCTCTCAAGGTTAACGAAGGCGTCTATATTCCTTCCTTCAAACAACTCTCCAAATCGAAATATACTTCACGACTTTGGAGTTCCTCCAGATAAAATGTTTATTCAGGTTGAAGGAATCTTTTTTGTAAACGAGCGGAATAAGCTTGAGCTATTCTCTCTTATTAAAGATATGGACTATGATGGAGTTCTTTACAATTATTCAAAAAGCAAATCAAAAATTATTAAAGAAAAATTATTAAGAGAGTATACTGGCAAGTATTGGGAAGAAATTAAAATTTATATAAAGCAAAATAAGCTAAAATTAAAAATGAAGCCCGATCTACTTCGCATTTTAGATCATTATGAACAACTGACTAAAGCTTAATACACACATTCTTTTCCTCTGTAAAAAACTTCAGCGCTTCAAAACCACCTTCACGCCCAACACCGCTTTGTTTCATGCCCCCAAACGGTGTGCGTAAATCGCGGAAGAGCCAGCAATTCACCCAGATGATTCCACTTTTCACCTGAGCCGCCACACGGTGCGCCCGTTTTAAATTTTCTGTCCAGATCGTGGCAGATAATCCGTACGCTGTGCTGTTTGCATACCCGATCACTTCCTCTTCGTTATCAAATGGCATGATGGTGACAACGGGGCCAAAAATTTCTTCCTGGTTCGTTCGGCATTTCTCATCCAATCCAACAATTACAGCTGGCTCAACAAAATAACCATCCGCACAACGGCCATTTAGTTTTATTTGTTTTCCACCGGTTAGAATTTGTCCGCCTTCTTGCCTGGCTAATTCAATGTAGGACAAGACTTTTTTCATGTGAGGCTCTGAGTTGAGCGGGCCCACGTTGGTTCTTTCTTCGAGCGGATCGCCAACAATCAGTTCTTTTGTTCTCTTTACAAACTAATCCACAATTTTTTGATAAAGAGGTCTTTCGACAAAAATTCGTGAGCCACATAAACAAATTTCTCCCTGGTTGGAAAAAGATGAATGAATAGAGGTACTGATAGCATTTTCAAAATCGCAATCAGCAAAAATGATGTTGGGGTTTTTACCTCCAAGTTCCAATGATAATTTTTTAAACATGGGTGCTGCCGTAGCTGCGATTTTTTTCCCGGTAGCCGTTCCTCCTGTAAAGGAAATCGCCACAATTTCAGGATGCTCGATAATAGCTTGTCCGGCTTTCGGACCAAGTCCGTGCACGATGTTTAACACACCTGCGGGTAATCCTGCTTCCATGCAAAGTTTTGAAAACAAGTACGCAGTCATGGGCGTAAGCTCCGAGGGCTTGGCTACCACGGTGCAACCTGCGGCAAGCGCGGGCGCAATTTTCCAGGTGAACAGATACAAGGGAAGATTCCACGGAGAGATACAGCCAGCCACACCAACCGGCACATGCTGCGTGTAGTTGATCGCTTCCTGATCGGTAAGGTGTGCCTCAGAAGAAAAGTGTAAACTGGCAGTAGCATAAAAACGCAGGTTAGCTGACGCACGGGGTATGTCTACCACCTTTGCCAACTTCACTGGCTTCCCCTGGTCAATGCTTTCTGCCAGGGCAAGCTTATCCAGGTCACGATCGATGAGGTCGGCAATTTTTACTAGAAAATCAAAACGCCTGCTCACGGGCATGGTCGACCAATCATGAAAGGCTTTTCTGGCTGCCTCTACCGCAAGTGCAACATCTCTCTCGTCTGAATCAGGAATAAGGCTGTAGGGCTTTCCTTCTGCAGGATTAATATTATTGAAATATTCAACACTTACAGGTTCACCCAATTTTCCATCGATATAATTTTGAATTTTTTCCATTCTAACGTTGTGAAATCAAATTGTTGTATTGTTCGTGCGTGCCGATCCAAAACCAAACAACCACATTTGTATCCTTCACACCCAATGCCCGATGATATAAACCTATGCGAACTGAATAAATCGGGCTTGTTTCATGAACCTGTTTGAAATGTAATGACGGGTGATGAGGATTTTCCACCCAGATTCGATAGTAACGCTTTGCCTTTTCCTGAATATCCGAAGGTAACTTTTCAAAACATTTCCAAAACCTTTCGGTTGCATGCGACTTCATGAATCAAAAATCGAGCGGCCTTGTCTTACCAGATTTATAATCAGCTAAGGCTTCATTTGCCAGTGTTGATAATTTTTCGGACGAAGATTGAAAGGAACGATCCCACTCTATTTCATTCAAAATTAATTTCGCAAGAATTTTTTGCTGCTCGTCCGAAAGCCTCTCTGCCTTGTTCACTGCGTCTTGCAATTCTTTTACCATAAACAAAGATAAAAATTATACGGTTAGTAGTCTGACTAAAGCTGATGATTTTGAAAAAGAAAGTACTAAACAATTCCACATACCTGCTTCTAAATCCTGACCCATCCATTGTAAATCCTACATTACCAATTCTTAATTCTATAAACTCCCTGTTCTTCCTCCATCAACCGGAACGTTAATTCCATTGATGTAGCTCGCAGCCGGAGATGCTAAAAACGCAATTGCTGCCGCCACTTCATGAGGTTCTGAAATTCTTCCCAGGGGAATTTCCCTGATCATTTCCTGCTTTGCTTCTTCAAAAGTGATTCCCTTTTTCTGAGCATTGGTATGAATGATGGATTCTAAACGACCAGTCATCGTAGCGCCCGGCAACACATTATTTACCGTTATACCGAATGGTCCCAACTCCAGCGACAACGTCTTCGACCAGTTTGCCACCGCTCCGCGAATGGTATTCGAAACTCCCAACCCGCGCAACGGAACTTTCACAGAAGTTGAAATAATGTTGATGATGCGTCCGTATTTTTCCTTTTTCATTCCCGGAACCACCGCCTGCGTTAATAGTTGATTACAGATCAGATGATTTGAAAAGGCTTTTAGAAAATCATCCGGGCTTGCATCAATCGCTTGTCCCGCTGGCGGGCCTCCCGTGTTGTTCACAAGGATGTGCACCGTGTGTTTAGAAACAAATTCTTCAATCTTTTTCCTCACATCTTCCGGATGCGCGAAGTCAGCAGCCAAATAGTGATGCAACTGATGGCCGTGATGCAGTTCGCCCCATACGCTTTTCAGTTTTTGTTCATCGCGGGCAACCAGCGTTACGTTAGCTCCCAACAACGACAACTCAATGGCCGCGGCTTTTCCAATTCCCTGTGTGCTCCCGCAAACAATGGCTGTTTTGCCTTGTAAATCTAAATTCATAATTCAATGTAAAACTAAGCTCCGACTCCAATAAAATGTTATTAAATTAGCACATAATCGAATCTTTTACTGAAATAAATTCAAGAATATGCCTGTTCGCAGACCGTTTAATCTCAAACAATGGATTACTGAAAACCGTGATCTGTTAAAACCACCAGTCGGCAACAAAAATTTATATGCCGATGCCGGTGACTACATCGTGATGATTGTTGCCGGGCCAAACGCACGTAAAGATTATCACTTCAACGAAACAGAAGAATTGTACTATCAATTAGAAGGAGATATTACGGTGAAGATCCAGGAGGACGGCAAGGCGGTTGCCATACCATTAAAAGAAGGCGATATGTTTTTACTGCCCGCACAAACACCACACTCGCCTATCCGGCCTGCGAATACTATTGGCCTCGTAATTGAATGTAAGCGTGCCGAAAGTGAGGATGACGGACTGATGTGGTTCTGTGAAAACTGCAACAACAAGCTGCACGAATACAAATTTCACCTGAACAACATCGAAAAAGATTTTATTCCGCGCTTCCGCGATTTCTACGGTTCGAAAGAGCACCTTACTTGTAAGAAATGCGGTACAGTAATGGAAGCCGATCCACGCTTTGTTTGATATCATGAACAAAAGTGAAATTCAAAAACAATTACTCGACAGCCATTCGCGATTTATCAAAAGCATAAACGCTTTACAGGATTCTGATTTTTTACAATCCAATAACGGGAAATGGACAGCCGGGCAACAACTCCACCATATCATAAAAAGCGCAAGCCCGGTAAATCTGGCGTTTTCGTTGCCACAGTTTTTGTTGAAGATCGCTTTTGGAAAAGCAAATCGTACTTCCCGGAGTTATGACGCGTTGGTGGAAAAGTATCAATTAAAATTAGCTCAGGGCGGAAAGGCACCCGGTCGTTTTGTTCCACGCATGATTTCTGTCGCTGACCGTGATAAACTTTCAAGCAAACTTCATTCGTTAATTGATTCACTCATTAACCGGACTAATTCCTTTTCTGAGGAACAATTAGACCTGCTCCTTCTTCCGCATCCTCTTCTTGGTAAACTGACACTTCGCGAGATGCTTTTCTTCACGATTTATCATGTCGGGCATCATGAAAAACAGGTTGTGCAAAACTTAAAGGTGTAGGTCATTTATGAATGGTCTTGCATACTATTCATCACCCGTAGGCGAACTCGAGATACAATCGGAAGGCGATGCGATTACGTTAGTGGGATTTTTACGGAATGAAAAACGATATGAGAATCGAACACCTGTTATTCAAACGTGTTTCCAGGAATTGGACGAATACTTTTTTCAGGGAAGAAAATTTTTTGATGTCAAGCTACAATTTCATGGCCCTACCTTCCGGCAGCAGGTGTGGAATCAACTTTTGAAAATTCCTTACGGAAAAACAACCTATTATGCGGATATCGCTGAAAAGGTTGGCGACATTCAGTCTGTGCGTGCAGTAGGCCTTGCTAACGGGCAAAATCCCATTGCCATTATTGTTCCTTGTCACAGGGTAATTGGCAAGGATGGAAATTTGGTTGGATATGGTGGCGGCCTTGACCGAAAAGTCTGGTTACTCAGGCACGAAGGCGCATTAAATCAATTGGAATTATTTTAACGCCAACTTATTACTTTTGCGTCTATGAAGTTTCAAAACTCACTGGCTTTTGCCAAACAACTCGATCGCGCTGATGCATTAAAGTCGTTTCGTGCAAAATTTCATATTCCAAAAGTCAAGGGAAAAACTTCCATTTATTTTACCGGCAACTCTCTAGGCCTACAGCCAAAAACGACAAAAAAATATGTAACGGAAGAGCTTGAAGACTGGGCTAAACTGGGTGTTGAAGGTCATATTCATTCTCGCAGGCCATGGTTGTATTACCATAAGTTCACTAAGAAAGGGTTAGGTGCACTTACCGGAGCAAAACCATCGGAAGTAGTGGCGATGAATCACCTTACGGTTAACCTTCACCTGATGTTGGTGACATTCTACAGGCCAACAAAAACCCGCTTTAAAATTATTGCAGAGAAAGGCGCCTTTTCTTCCGATCAATACGCTCTCGAATCACAGGTAAAGTTGCACGGACTAAATCCTGATGAAACAATCATCGAGCTTAAACCGAGAAATGGCGAACACTCACTCCGCACAGAAGATATTATTACAACCATTGAGAAACATGCGAGCGAACTTGCACTTGTCATTATTGGTTGCGTTCAGTATTATTCAGGGCAGCTTTTCAATATCAAAAAAATAACTGAAGCCGGGCATCAGGCTGGCGCGATGGTAGGGTTTGATCTTGCGCACGGTATTGGAAATGTGCCCTTCAACCTTCACAAAGACAACGTTGACTTTGCTGTTTGGTGCGGGTATAAATATTTGAATTCAGGACCAGGCACGGTTGCTGGTGCGTTTGTGCACGAACGTCATGCTACCAATGTTGACTTGCCTCGCTTTGCTGGGTGGTGGGGCCACAACGAACAAGAGCGGTTTCAGATGAAGAAAGGCTTTAAGCCCATGAGCGGTGCAGATGGCTGGCAGCTTTCTAATTTCCCCGTATTACCCGGAGCTGCCCAGCTCGCATCCTTAGAAATTTTTCAGCAAGCCGGAATTAAAAATCTCCGAAAGAAAAGTTTATTACTAACAGGCTACCTCGAGTTTCTATTAAAAGAAATCAAATCTGATTCTTTTCAGATTCTCACAACCAATAAAAAAGAAGAACGTGGGTGCCAACTTTCAGTTTACATGAATAAGAGTGGCAAAAAAGTTTTCGACATCATAACAAAAGCAGGCGTCATAGCCGATTGGCGTGAGCCCAATGTAATTCGCGTTGCTCCTGTTCCGTTGTACAACACCTTTGAAGAAGTGTTCAGGCTTGCAAAAATTTTCAAGAAAGCGCAGAAACAGAGATAGAAAACTTAAATGCAATGAAATTCAGCTCAAACAATTTCTATCACGTATTTAATCGAGGAAATAATAAACAAAATATTTTTCCTCGTAGCCCGAATTATGATTTTTTTAAACTCAAAATAAAAAAGCTAATTTCTCCTCATTGCGACTTGGTTGCTTATTGCCTTATGCCGAATCATTTTCATATTCTCCTTTATATTAATGAAAGGGATGTCACCTTTCTCCCAAATGGAAAAATGCAAGTTTTAGAAAGGCAGATTGGCACCCTTCAAAGTTCGTATTCGCGGGCTATTAACATTCAGGAAAAGAAGACGGGGTCATTATTTCAAGCCAAGTGTAAGGTTATTGAGTTAAGGGATCGGCACCCATTCACGGCTTTCCATTACATTCACCAAAACCCAATAAAAGCCGGGTTAAGCAAAAAAATGGATGATTGGAAATATTCATCCTACGGAGAATATTCTCTAGGCTTGGATGGAATTTGTAATAAAAATCTTGCCTACACCCTTCTGGGCATCCCGTCAGATAAGTCATTATTCGATAAACAATCCCATTCTGTAATAGCGTATGAACACCCAAATGAAAATAGTCGTCAGACCACTTAAAGTGGTCAGACGACTAGATATCAGATTTGCAGATATTTTTAAGAAAGCATTAACGAAATGAGTAAGACTTCCAATGTTGCCGTTGTAGGGGCCGGATTAGTGGGGTCACTCCTTTCTATCTACTTAAAAAAACGAGGCTATCAGGTAACTGTTTTCGAACGAAGACCTGATATGCGAAGAAAAGGCTACGAAGGTGGCCGCTCCATTAACCTTGCGCTTAGCAATCGTGGGATTCGTGCTCTTGAGGAAATTGGATTAGCAGAACCTCTTAAACAAGTAGCTATTCCCATGCATGGCCGCGTCATGCACGACCGCAAGGGAAATCTCACTTTTCAACCTTATGGCAAGGAGGGTCAGTTTATCAACTCTGTTTCGCGTAGCGGGTTAAACATCGTGCTCATGGATGAAGCGGAGAAGCTGGGAGTGAAATTTCTTTTTGAACAACGCGTTGAAAAGATTGATGTGGAAAATACGGCTATCATTTTTCCGACCGAAAAAAAACAATTTGACCTGATCATTGGAGCCGATGGCGCATTTTCTGCAGTACGAGGTTCTTTACAGATCACCGACCGATTTGATTACTCCCAAGACTATATTGACCACGGGTATAAAGAATTGAGCATTCCGGCAGGAGCAGGTGCACGCCTGCCTGCCGGTCAGGCAGGTTTTCAAATCGAAAAAAACGCCCTGCATATCTGGCCGCGTGAAAGTTTCATGTTGATTGCCCTTCCTAATCCTGATGGAAGTTTCACTTGTACACTGTTCTTTCCATTCGAAGGAAAAACTTCGTTCGAAAAATTAAAAACAGATGCGGACGTAAAGCAATTTTTTCAGGAAACCTTTCCGGACGCGTTAAGGCTCATGCCTGATTTGCTGGAAGATTATAATTCCAATCCAACGTCATCATTAGTTACTGTAACGTGTTATCCATGGGTTCGTAACAATACCTTATTAATTGGTGATGCCGCTCATGCCATTGTCCCATTCTTCGGTCAAGGAATGAACGCGGGGTTTGAGGATTGCAGGATACTACATGAGCTTCTGGATAAACACCAGGACGACTGGTCGATTGCTCTCTCTGAATTTCAGGAACAACGTAAACCCGATGCTGATGCCATTGCGCAACTGGCGCTCGATAACTTTATTGAAATGCGCGACCTCGTGGCAGATGCCGAGTTTCTCTTACGCAAAAAAATAGAAGCTAAACTGCACGAACTCTTTCCAGACAAATGGATCCCGCTATACTCGATGGTAACTTTTCATGACAGCATGCGATATTCTGAGGCTTATCAAATTGGGAAGCGGCAGAGAAAAATTATGGATGAAGCGATGAAGACACCGGGCATTGAAACTAATTGGGGTTCATTGGACTTTGAAGAGATTGTAAGTAGACTGAAATAGTTGCCAGTTTCCAGTCACTGGTTACCGGTGACAGGCGACCGGTAACCAGCAACTATTTTTCACCCGTCAATATGCAACTTATACTCCTCGTATCGCTCCAACACGTTTTTTACGTAATTAACCGGTTCTTCGCATTTACAATATCCAGCAGGAGCTGTGGGGTCACGATAATAAACCGGGTCCGATTTTTTTAAGAGATAATATTCCACGTTATCATTCCACTTTACCGGATTTCCCTTATATTTTTCTGTTAACCTTCTCGCATCAATAATATGTGACAACCCCACGTTGTACGAAGCTAACACAAATTTTAAGCGTTCAGTTTGATCTGTAATATCCTTTGACCAGTAGTTGTCCAGGTACTTTAAATAATTCACGCCCGCTTTAATATTTTGTCTGGGATCGTCCGGATTGGTAGCGCCAAATTGCTCTGCTGTTTCAGGCATCAATTGCATGAGGCCCCGTGCACCGGCCCAGGATTCATCATTATTAACAAATCGCGACTCCTGATAAATGATGGCTGCAAGCAAACGCCAATCCCAACCAAGTTTTTCTGAGCCCGTTTTTATCAGGTCATCGTATGGTGAAATTTTACTTCCGCCAATGGATGAGTAATCACTTTGTATCCGCAATAAGGAAGTACGAGGGCTTTTAAAATACCGGTTATAAATAACCATGAATGTAGACTCTTTCTTAACCTTCGCCAGCCAGGCATTCATGGCACTTAGAAGTTGAGGGGAATTTTTTCTTACCGCCCAGGCAATTTGCTGTGGCAAACTCAGGATAGTTCCAACATCAATGTTGGGATAATACGCAGCATTGACAACCGCAATGGGATGATCCGCAACAGTGTAATCAATTTCACCCATCACTACTCGCTTAATAAGAGATTCACTCTCAGCATCTGCACTGTCCTCCCGAATGATGATGTCACCTCCGATCTCTTCAGATAAATTCTTCATGCGTTCAGCAAAACTTGAACTCTTCATCACGTGCACTTCTTTACCAATCAGGTCAGAAGCATTGCGGATCAGCTTACTATCAGTCTGATCCCGGGTAATACTTCGCCAGTTTTCAGGTTTGCGTTGCACCAACACCTGATATGAATTGAAAAGTGGTTGCGTAAAATTTACATATTGAGTTCGTTCTTTGGTAATAGTCAATGGAAACGCCAGAATATCTCCTTCTCCGGAGTTGAGTTGCTCAATTGCTTTCTCGACACCCGAAATTACTTTGATTTTCAAATCAACTTTTAATTGTTTGGCCAGCAGGTTTAGCAACTCATATTCATACCCCATAGGCCGGCCTTTATAAATAAAATAACTGAAAGAATTATTGTCCACCAGTGCGTTGATAAAGCCGCGTTTTTGAATGACGTCCAGATCAAGCGTCACCGCTGGAGTGAGCAGCTTATCTTTGTTCGGCTGACTGCAGGAAAAAAAAAGGGAAAACAACAGGGTACAGCTGCGTAGACAATGCATAGGTATCAGGAAAATACAAAAGCCCGCTGAAAATAAAAAGAGGCCTCGTGGGTCTCTTTTTTGTTGAATTCCGTACTCTTTCAGTTACCAAAAGTATACCTGAGACCAATTTGCATTTGCCATCGTGAACTGCGGAATCCAGAATCGGTTATGTTATTATCCCAGGGATCTTTACCTTCTAAAATATTAGTATTTACTCTGTATTGAGGGGTACCGGTTACTGCAGCATTATTAGCTAATTCCAAAATTCCAAAATTGCTGTTCGTAATGAAATATCTTCTGCCCCAATCCTTGTTCAGGAAATTACTAA
>Ga0187893_10011544_pt1 | contig 12802 bp, 9 predicted proteins | sample MA1701074metaG_FD_139574 | JGI IMG/M metagenome (GOLD analysis project Ga0187893, IMG submission 139574) | White microbial mat communities from a basaltic lava cave in the Kipuka Kanohina Cave System on the Island of Hawaii, USA - MA170107-4 metaG ...
GGCCTGCTACCTCCTGATCGTGCCCCGGTTCGGGAGCCTGGGCGCGGCCTGGGCCAACCTGGCGGGCGCGGCGGTGTCGTACCTGGCGGCGCTCGGCTTCGCCGCGGTGGTGCTGCCCGAGACCGCGGCGGCGCGAACCTCGGTCGTGGCACGCGCACTCGTGCTCGTGGTGCCGGCGCTGGGGCTCGCCTGGCTGCTGCTGCCGGAGGGGCCGCCCACCGCGGGCTCGCTGCTCGCGCGCGCGCTGCTCGCGCTGCCGGCGGTGGTGGCGCTGTTCCCGCTCCGACTCGTCACCCGCTACGACCTTGAGAAGCTCTCGGGCCTCCGCCTGCGCCTCGGGTTCGCGCGGCGGATGCGCGACCTGCTCGTGCGCGCCGCCGATCCGCTCGCCCGGCTCTTCGAGCCCCGGAGGACCGCGTGAGCGCCCCGCGCGTGCTGGTCGTGGTGCCGGCGCACGACGAGGAGGAGAGCCTCCCCGGCACGCTCGCCGAGCTGCGGGAGCGCGCGCCGGGCGCGGACGTGCTGGTCGTGGACGACGGCTCGCACGACGGCACGGGCCGCGTGGCGCGCGAAGCCGGCGTCGCGGTGCTCCGGCACCCGGTCAACCTGGGCGTGGGTGCGGCGCTCCAGACAGGGTTCAGGTGGGCGGTCGCGCGCGACTACGACGTCACCGTGCAGCTCGACGCCGACGGCCAGCACGACCCGGCCTACCTGTCCTCGCTGGTCACGCCCGTGCTCGCCGGACGCTGCGACGTGTGCATCGGCTCCCGCTTCGTCTCGGCCACCGGCTACCGTGCGCCGTGGAACCGCCGGCTCGGCATGCTGCTCTTCAGCGGCGTCGTGCGCCTGGCGCTCGGACGGCCGATCTCCGACACGACCTCCGGGTTCCGCGCCTACGGCCGGGCGGTGATGCAGGTGTGCCAGCACGACTTCCCGAAGGACTTCCCGGACGCGCCGCTGCTCATCGCGCTCGCGCGGCGGGGCTTCCGCCTGGACGAGGTGCCCGTGGTCATGCGCGAGCGCCATGCCGGGCGCTCGTTCTACACGATCTCCAAGCAGCTCTACTACCCGTACAAGAACCTGCTCGCATCGCTGATGGCCCTGATCCGCCGGCCGATCTGATCCGCCGGCACGCCCGAGGAGGACGCCCATGTTCCTGTCCCGCACCCAGCTCATCACCGCGCTCGGCGCCGTGATGCTCGCGCTCTACGTGCTCGACCTGGTCCGCCGGCGCAAGCTGTCCGAGGAGTACTCGCTGCTGTGGGTGATGGCAACCACGGTCATCGCCGTGCTCGGGTTCTCGACCCCGCTGCTCACCTGGCTCACCGACGCGCTCGGGTTCCTCGGCGAGTCGTCCACCACGTTCGCGTTCGGGCTCGCGTTCTCGCTGGCGATGCTGCTGTACCTGTCGCTCAAGCTGTCGCGCATCGGCTACGAGAACCACGCCCTCACGCGCGAGCTGGCGCTGCTCCGCCACGAGGTCGAGGCGCTGCGCGAGGGCCGCGAGGGCGCCCCGCGGTGAACCGGGCGCTCCAGCTGCTGCTGGGCGTCGGGGTCTCGGCGCTGTGCGTGTGGCTGTCCATGCGGGACGTGCGCCTCGCCGAGGTGCTGCACGCCCTGCGTGGGGCGAACGCGCCCGGCTTCGTGCTGGTCATGCTCGTCACGCTCGCCGGCTTCTGGCTGCGCGCGCTGCGCTGGCGCTACTTCATCCAGGCCGGCCGCCGACTGCGGATCGGGTCGCTGTTCAGCGCGACCATGATCGGCTTCATGGCCAACAACGTGCTGCCGTTCCGGCTCGGGGAGTTCGTGCGTCCCTGGGCGCTCGCGCGCCGCGAGGGCCTGTCCAAGACCACGCTGCTCGCCACCGTCGTCGTGGAGCGCGCGGTGGACATGCTCACGCTGCTCGGGATCCTCGGCGCCAGCATGCTGATCCACCCCATCGCCGGGAACACGGAGGCGGGGCGGCTCGTGCAGTGGGGCGCCCGGCTGCTGATCGCGCTGTGCGTGGGGCTCACCGTGCTCGTGATCGCCGTCGAGCGGAGCCGCCGGCTCGCCGCGACGGTGCTCGGGCTCGTCACGGCCCCGCTGCCGGTGCCGGCGCGCGAACGGGCCGGGGAGATGTTCGAACGTTTCCTCGAGGGGCTCGGGCTGTTCCGCGACCTGCGCCGGCTCGGGATCGTGTTCGCGATCTCGTTCACCATGTTCCTCTGCTTCGCGTTCGCGATCAGCGTCAGCCTGTGGTCGCTCGGCATCCACCTGCCGTGGTACGCGGGGCTCGTGATGCTGGTCATCACCTCGATCGGCATCATGGTGCCGGCCGCTCCGGGCTACATCGGCACGCTGAACATCGCGTGCACGGCGGGGCTCGCGTTGTTCGCGGTGGGCAAGGCGCAGTCCGTGCCGTTCTCGTGGTTCTACTTCTTCAGTCAGTGGCTGCCGATCACGGCGGTCGGGCTCGTGTACCTGAACCGCGAGGGACTCACGCTGCGCGCGATCGGCCAGGCGGGTCGCGGGGAGAGCGCGTGAGGTCAGGCGCGGAACGCCGCCGCGACACGCGCGACCGCGGCCACGACGTCATCCACGTCGCGGTCGGTCATACGCGTGAACAGCGGCAGCGAGATGGCGCGCCGGTACGCGTCCTCGGCCACGGGCAGGCTCCCGGACGCGCGCCCGAGCCGCTCGCGGAAGTGCGGATGGTGGTGGACCGGGATGAAGTGGACGCTGGTCCCGATGTTCTCCGCGCGCAGCTCCTCGATGAAGCGCGCGCGGTCGATGCGGAGCCGTTCCAGCTCGAGCGCGATGGGGTAGAGGTGCCAGGCGTGCGTGACGCCGGCGCGCGCGCGCGGCCGCCGCACCTCGGGCACGGCGGCGAGCCCGGCGTCGTAGCGCGCGACCAGCTCGCGCCGGCGGCGCTGCCCGGCCTCGAAGCGCTCGAGCTGCGCGAGCCCGACGGCCGCGAGGAGGTCGGGGAGGTTGTACTTCCAGCCCGCCGCCGTGACCTCGTAGTACCAAGAGCCGGCGGCGCCGTAGCGCTTCCAGGCGTCGCGGTCCATGCCGTGCAGCGACAGGTTCGCCACGCGCTCGGCGAGGGCGGCGTCGTCGGTGACGAGCGCGCCGCCTTCGCCGGTGGTGAGATTCTTGGTCGCGTAGAAGGAGAACGCGGTGGCGTCGGCGAGCGCGCCCGAGCCCACCGGCTGGCCTCCGACCGCGGCCCCGAGCGCGTGTGCGGCGTCGTCCACGATGCGCAGGTCGCGACCGCGCGCGACCGCGCGCAGCGCCTCGTAGTCGCAGGGGTGCCCGGCGTAGTCCACGCTCAAGACCACGCGCGTCCGGTCCGTGAGCGCCTCGGCGACGCGGCCCGGGTCCAGGCACAGCGTGTCGGGCTCCACGTCCACGAGCACCGGGGAGGCGCGCACGTGCTCGATCACGTTCACCGTGGCCACGAACGTGTACGGCGTCGTGACCACCTCGTCGCCCGGCCCCACGCCGAGTGCTTCGAGCGCCAGGTGCAGCGCGCCGGTGGCGCTGCTCACGGCCACGCCGTGGCGCGCGTTCGCGAGCGCCGCGACGCGGCGCGCCAGCTCGAACGCGCGCGGGCCGGTGGTGATCCAGCCGGAGTCGAGCGTCTCGAGCACGAGCTGGCGCTCGCGCGGGCCGAGGTCGGGGAGCGAGAGGGGCAGGAACTCGGCGCGCACCGGGGTGCCGCCCTGCGAGGCGAGCCGCGCGGTCGGGCCCGGCGAGGTCGGGTTCACGCCGGCAGTCTAAGCCCCCGGCTCCGGGCCGTGCCAACCGGGACCGCGCGGACGGGCCACGCGTGAACCCGCTGCGACGCAAGTTCACCCGGGACTCGCTCGGGCTCGCGATCACCCAGTACCTCGTGCGAGCGATGAGCATGGCGCGCGGCTTCCTCGCCGCGAAGCTGCTCGACCCCACGTCGTTCGGCGCCTGGAACGCGATCCAGCTCATGATGGACTACGGCGCGCTCGCCCCGCTCGGCACGCAGCAGGGGCTCGACCAGCTCGTCCCGTCCCGGCTCGTGGCGGGCGACCGGGAGAGCGTGCTGCGGGTGAAACGCGCCGCGCTCTTCAACGTCATCCTGCTGACGCTGTTGTTCAGCGCGTTCGGCCTCGGCTGGGCCTCGATCGGCAGCAGCCGCATGCGCGAGCTCTGGTATCTATCCGGCCTGTCGCTCGCGCTGGCCTGCGTCCTGCTCGTGAACCTGGCCTACGTCGGCACCAGCATCCTGCGCTCGCACGGGGACATCGGCGGCCTCACGCGCTGGTTCGTGCTGCAGGGCCTGCTCGGCTCGGGCCTGGGGCTGCTGCTCATGCTGTGGTTCGGGCGCTGGGGGCTCCTGTGGGGCTGGTTCGCCGGCTGCCTCGTGGCGTTCGTGTTCGTGGCCCACCGCGGGCGGCGGCTGATCCCGCTGTGGCCCGCGCCGTCGCCGGATTCACTCGACCTCGTCCAGGTGGGCCTGCCGCTGTTCGTATTCAGCGCGAGCGGCATCGTCATGCGGAACCTCGACCGCATCGTCGTGCTGCGCTTCCTCGGCACGCAGGCGCTCGGCTATTACGGACTGTCCGTGAACGTCCTGACGCTGCTCATGGCGATCCCCGACTCGCTCGCCTACGTGAGCTACCCGCAGCTCGTCAAGCGCTTCAGCGAGGCGGGCGGCGACCCGGCCGCGATCCGCGAGCGCGTGGACCGCCTGGTGCGCGGGGTGGCGCTCGGGCTCCCGCTCCTCGCGGGACTGTGTGCGCTGTGTGCCCGCGACCTCGTGCACGCGGTGCTGCCCCGCTACGACGCGTGCGTGCCGCCGCTGCGCGTGCTCGCCTTCGGCGCCACCGGGCTCGCGCTCACCACGTTCGGCTCGATCGCGCTCATGACCATCGGGCGGCGCATCATCCTCGTGCCTGCGGCGGTGTTCTTGAGCGCGCTCTCGGGCGGATTCCAGCTCCTGGCGCTGCGCTGGGACGGCGGCCTCGCCAGCGTGGCCGGCGCGGCCTCGTTCGCCTACCTCGTGAGCGGCGCGGTGCTCATGTCGCTGGCGTGGGTGGGACTGGGCCACGCGCTCGCGGGTCTCGCGTCGCAGCTCGCGCGCTGCTTCGCGCCCACGGCCATCGCCGCGCTCGCCGCCTGGGGCGCCGCCCGCTGGTTGCTCGCGCCGGGCGCGGGCGAGTTCACATTCGGGGTGCTCGCGCGGCTGCTCGCCGCGTCGGTCGCGTTCGCCGGGGTGTACCTGCTGGCCGTGGCACCGTTCGCGCGCGGCATCGGCTTCCGCGCGCTCGCCTCCGAATGGCGGCTCCCGTTCGTGGGCCGGAGCCCGGGCCCGCCGGAGGAGCCGCGATGACCGGCGCGCGACTGCTCGGCGCGCTCCCCCCGGTCGCCGGTCTCGTCCTGGCGCTCCTGCTCGAGCACGGAGCGCTGGCCGGCTTGCCGTGGCCGTTGCGGCTCGCGCTCGCCTTCGGCGTGCTCGTGCTGCTGCCGGGCTTCGGCTGGCTGCGGGCGATCGGCACGCTGCCCCCGGGCGGGCCCGGGCTCGCACCCGGCTGGGCGCTCGGGCTCGGGCTCGCGTGGTGGGGCCTCGGCGTGCTCCTCACGCGGGTCGCCGCGCTCCCTTTCACGGTGCTCGGGTTGGCCGGCGCGCCGTGGGCGCTCCTGCCGTGGCTGGTCGCCGCGGTGGCTGCGCCGCGCCTGCCGCCCCGCCGGGGCCCGGCGCTCGGCCGCGGCGCGCTCGCCGCGGTCTCCCTCGCCGCGCTGCTCGCGCTGGTGCACGTGGCGCGGCACGGTCCACCACTCACCGCCTACAGCGACTCGCCGGACCACATCGGCACCGTCCGCCGCATGCTCGCCAGCGGCGACGCGTTCCCCGCCGACGCGTTCTTCCGCGACACGGGCCGCGCCGGCGTGGACCCGCGCAAGGGCGTCTGGCACCCGGGCGTGGCCGCGGTGTGCGCGCTCGCGCGCGTGGACCCGGTGGACGCCTGGCGCGGGCTCGCGGCGCTCCTCGCGCCGCTCTTCGTGCTGAACGCGGCCGCGTTCGCCTTTCTGCTCGGCGGCGGCCTCGCGGCCGCGGCGGGGGCGTGGGGGCTCCTGCTCGCCTACGGCGGCGGGCTCGGCACCCAGTACCTCGCCGAGGCGGTCTTCTCCACCAAGCTCGCCGACCAGCTCGCGCTGGCGACGCTCGCCGCGCTGATCCTGGACCTCGAGCAGCGCACCGCCCGCACGCGGGCCGCGTTCGCGGGGCTCGCGCTCGGTACGGTGCTCGTGCACGTCTTCGGCGCGATCCAGTTCGCGGTCACGTTCGCGGCCCTGGGGCTCGGCCTGCTCGTGCGCGAACGCGGCGGCTCGCGGCTGCTCGCGCGGCTCGTGGCCGGCGCGCTCACGGCGGCGCTCGCCGCCACGCCCTACCTGGCCTGGCGCGCGCAGCAGGCGTACGCGCCGGTGAACGTCATCCACACGCAGACCCAGGGCATGCTCGAGCTCATGCCGGGCGTGAGCATCATCTCGTTCGGCGCCTGGTGGGACTGGCTGGGCCCGGCGTGGGTGCTGCTCCCGTTCTCGCTCGCGGCGTGGCTGCGCGCGTCCCGCTCGCTCGCGGTGCTGGCGATGCTCTGCACGACGCTCGCCGTGAGCGCGCTCATGTTCGTCCCGCCGGTGGTGTCGCTGCTCGAGCCGCGGCTCGGCTACCTGCTCATGCGGCTCCCGTGGCTGCTGCCGGTCTCGGGCGCGATCGCGTTCCTGGTGGTCGCCTGCCGCGACGCCTGGACCTCGGGGCGGCGGGGGCCGGCGATCTTCACCGCGGCGGTGCTCGCGGCGGCGCTCGCGGGTCCGGCCGCCGACGCGCTTCGCGCGTTCGGCCCCCGCGGCCCGGCGCACGCGGCCGCCGACCCGGCCCGCGTCGAGCGCTGGCGGGACGCGCTCGCGTGGATGGACAGCGAGCTGCCCGAGGGCTCGGTGATCCTCTCCGACCCCGCCACGAGCTACGCCGTGCCGATGTACACGCGGCACTGGGTCACCGCGCTCGCCGACCAGCACAGCTCGCCCAACGACTCACTGGCGCTGGCCCGCATCCTCGATGCGCGCGACGCGCTCGACCCGCATGCGACCTGGCGGCGCACGGCCGCGGTCGTCCGGCGCTGGGGCGCGACCGCCATCGCGCTCAACGGCCGCTTCGACGAACCGGTGCGGCTCGACTACTGGTCCGCGAGCGCCGAGTGGTACGCGGCCGCGCGGGCCCGGCTCGAGCGGGCGCCCGAGGCGTTCGAGCGCGTCTTCGAGCGCGACCGCTTCACCGTCTACCGCATCCACCGCCCCGAGCTGGAGGCGCTCGAGGGCGGCGGCTCGCCGCGCGCGTTCGTGCGCGCCGCGAACCGCAACGACCGGCCGCGGCCGATGGGACCGGGGCTGCCGGGCCTCGTCTCGTGCCGGCTCGGGGCGACGCAGGCGGCGCGCGGGGACACGCTCGCGGGCCGGCTCGAGTGGCGCGCCGGGGCGCGCCTCGAGCCGGGCGCTTATCGCGTCTCGGTGCGCTTCGACCGCTCGCTCCCCGCCGGCGTGCCGCACGCGCCCGAGGTGATCTCCAAGCCGTGGCGGAAGCTCGTGGAGCGCTTCCGCGGCGAGCGCTACCGCTTCCGCGCCGATCACCTGCCGGCGGGCGGCGCGTACGGCGTGGACCGCTGGGCCGCGGACGAGGTGATCCACGACCCGATCCGGATCGTGATCCCGCACGACGTGGCCGCGGGCGACTACACCGTGAAGGTGGCCATGACGCGCCAGCCCCACTACCCCAACCTGCGCCTGCGGGACCTCACCAGCGACGACGACCTGCTGGACGGCCTCGAGGTGGGCAGGCTCCAGGTGGTGCGGCGGGCGGCGCACTGACCATGTGCGGGATCAACGGCGTCTTCTGGTACGCGGGGGGCGAGGCCGACGCCCGGCTCGTGCACGCCCAGGCGCGAGCCCAGCGCCACCGCGGCCCCGACGACGCCGATGTGTGGACCGACGGGCCGGCCGCGCTCGGCCACCGCCGGCTCGCGGTCGTGGACCTCTCGCCGGGCGGTCGCCAGCCCATGGCGAACGAGGACGGCAGCGTGCGCGTCGTCTACAACGGCGAGCTCTACAACTGGCCCGAGGTCATGCCGCAGCTCGCCGCGCGCGGACACCGCTTCCGCGGCCGCAGCGACACCGAGATGCTGCTCCACCTCTGGGAGGAGAAGGGCCCGGCCCTCGTCGAGGACCTGCGCGGCATGTTCGCGTTCGCGCTCTACGACGCGGCGCGCCGCACGCTGCTCCTGGCGCGCGACCGCGCGGGCAAGAAGCCGCTCTACTGGCACGACGACGGCCGCCGGATCGTGTTCGCGAGCGAGCTCAAGAGCCTGCTCGTGGACCCGTCCGTGCCGCGCGACGTGGACCCGGCCGCGATCGCCGACTACCTCACGTTCCAGTACGTGCCGGCCCCGGGCAGCATCCTGGCCGGGGTGCGCAAGCTGCCCGCCGGCCACCGCCTCGTGTGCGACGCGCGCGGGCCGCGGGTCGAGCGCTACTGGGAGCTGCCGTTCACGCCCGACCCTTCGATCTCCGACCGCGACGCGGTGGAGGGGCTGCGCGAGCGCCTGCGCGAGGCCGTGCGCGTGCGGCTCATGTCCGACGTGCCGCTCGGCGCGTTCCTCTCGGGCGGCATCGACTCGAGCGCGGTGGTCGCGCTCATGACCCAGGTCTCCTCCACGCGCGTGAAGACGTTCAGCATCGGCTTCGAGGACGCCGACGTGAGCGAGCTCGGGCACGCCCGCGCCGTGGCGGAGCACCTCGGCACCGAGCACCACGAGCTGGTGGTGCGGCCGCGCGCGCTGGAGCTCCTGCCGCGCCTCGTCTGGGGGCTGGACGAGCCGTTCGCCGACGCGTCCATGATCCCCACGTTCCACGTCTCCGAGATGGCCCGCCACCACGTCACCGTGGCGCTCTCGGGTGACGGCGGCGACGAGGCGTTCGCCGGTTACACCACCTACCCGTGGGCGCGCTCTTACGCGCGCGTGGACGCGATCCCGCGCGGGCTGCGCCGCGTGCTCGGGGCACCCGGCGCGTGGCTCCCGCCCGATCACCCGCTCGGCCGCCGCCTGCGGCGGGCCGCGATGCGTCCGGTGGACCGGCACCTGGAGACCATGTCCTGCTTCCCGCCGCGCGAGCGTCGCGAGGTGCTGGCCGACGGCCTGCGGGCCGCGGTCGCCGGGCACGAGCCGTGGGCGGCGGCACGGGCGCTGCATGCGCGCGCGGCGAGCACGCTGGGCGAGATCCCGGCGCTGCCCGCGCTCGACGCGCTCACCTACATGACCGACGACGTGCTCGTGAAGGTGGACCGCACGAGCATGCTCAACTCGCTCGAGACGCGCGCGCCGCTCCTCGACCACCAAGTCCTCGAATGGGCGGCGCGCCTGCCGTTCGCGACCAAGCTCCGCGGCGACGCGAGCAAGTGGGTGCTGCGCGAGAGCGTGCGCCCGTGGCTCCCGCCCGCGATCCTCGCGCGCGGCAAGCAGGGCTTCGGCGTGCCGCTCGACCGGTGGTTCGCGGGCGACTTCGGCCGGCTCGCGCGCGAGGTGCTGCTGGACCCGCGCACGCGCCGGCGCGGCTGGCTGGCACCCGGGGCGGTGGACCGGCTGCTCGGGAGCGCCGACCTGCGCCGGGAGTTGCGCGCGAAGCGCGCGTTCACGCTCGTCTGCCTCGAGCTGTGGGCCCGCTGCTACCTCGACCGGCCGCGCGCCGAGCTGGCGGCGCCCACGGACGGCCCGTATCCGCTGCACCCGGCCGTCGCGGCCGTTGCGAAGGATTGAGGCGTGCGGCTCGCGATCCTGATCGGGCACTTCCCGCCGGCGGCCTTCGGCGGCGCCGAGCTCCAGGCCGAGGGCTGGGCCCGCCGGCTCGCGGGGCGCCACGAGGTCACCGTGGTGACGCGCGCCGACCACGAGCGGCCGCCCGGGCGCGAGTCCCGCGACGGCTTCGCCATCGTGCGGCTGCCGGTCTCGCGCCTGCCCGGCTGGCGCACGCTCGCGGACCTGGCCGGGATCGAGCGCGCGCTCGCGCGGCTCGAGCCGCGCCCCGAGCTCCTGCTCTGCTTCCAGACGTTCGTCTCCGGGCTCGCCGGCACGCGCGCGGGCGACCGGCTCGGGATCCCGGCCGCGGTGTGGGTGCGGGGCGAGGCCGAGTACCGCCTCGGCGAGTCGCTGCTCATGCGCGTCGTCTCGCCGCGCGTGTGGACCGCCGCGGCGGGCGTGCTCGTCCAGAGCGAGGCGAACCGGGCCGACCTGCTGGCCGAGGTGGAACGGCACGCGCCGCGGTTCGCGCCGCGCGTGCGCGAGCGGCTCGAGGTGGTCGCGAACGGTCTCGAGCTGCCGCCGCCGGGGCCGCCGCCCGGCGACGGCCGCGTCGTGAGCGTGGGGCGCCTGATCGCCGACAAGGGCATGGACGTGCTGATCGAGGCGTGCGCCCGCGCCCACCGGCCGCTCACGATCGTGGGCGAGGGGCCCGAGCGCGCCCCGCTCGAGGCGCTCGCCCGCGCGCTCGCGGCCGACGTGCGCTTCACCGGGCACGTCGGACGCGAGCCACTCGCCGCGATCTACGCCGGGGCGGGCGCGGTGGTGCTGGCCGCGCGCCGCGGCGAGGGGCTCCCCAACGTGCTGCTCGAGGGCATGGCGCACGGCCGGCCGGTGGTGGCCACGGCCTGCGCCGGGACGCGCGACCTGGTGGTGGACGGGGAGAACGGCGTCATCGTTCCGGCGGGTGACGCGCCGGCGCTCGCGAACGCGCTCGCGCGCCTGGCCGGCGACGCGCCCTGGAGAGAGCAGCTGGGCGCGCGCGCCCGGGCCATGGCGGAACGCTTCGAGTGGTCGCGCCTGCAGCCGCGGCTCGAGGCGCTGCTCGAGCGCTGGCGGCGCCCGTGAGCCGCGCGACCCGGGTGGCGATGTTCGCCGAGTTCCTCTACCCGGTCGTGAGCGGCGGCCGGGTGCCGTTCGCGGGCGGCATCGAGGTGCAGCTCGCGCACCTCGGGCGCGGGCTCGCGCGCCGCGGGTTCGACGTGCGCGTGATCACCTGCGACTACGGCCAGCCCGAGCCGTTCACGGTGGACGGGCTCACGCTCCACAAGGCCTACCCGCCCTCGGGTGGCATCCCGGTGCTGCGCTTCTTCCACCCGCGACTCACGCGCGGACTCGCCGCGCTCCGCCGCGCCGACGCCGACATCTACCTGTTCCGTGGCGGCTCGCTGTGGGCGGGACTCGTCTGGGCCGCGGCGCGGGCGCGCGGGCGGCGGTTCGTGTGGCTCACCGGGCACGACCACGACGTCCGCCGCGAGCTGCCCGACGTGCACGGCCTGCGCGACCGGCTGTCCGTGCGCGCCGCGATGCGCGGCGCCGACGCCATCGTCACCCAGACGCGCGCACAGCAGGCGCGGCTGCTCGCCGACTTCGGGCTCCGCTCCACCGTGATCATGAACTCGGTGCCGATCCCGCCCGAGTCGGAGCTCGCCGACTGCGGCGCCGGCTCGGACCTGGTGTGGCTCTCGACTTACCGTGCGGGCAAGCGCCCCGACTGGTTCGTCCGCTTCGCCGAGCGCCACCCCGACGTGCCGTGCCGGATGGCCGGCGTCGTGCCCGGCCCGCCCGAGGGCGACGCCGCGTACCGGGCGTCGCTCGCGCGCGCCGCGGAGCTCCCCAATCTGACCGTGCAGGGCACGCTGCCGCACGAGCAGGTGGGCGCCTTCCTCGCGGGCGCGGCGCTGTTCGCGCACACCTCGCCCGCCGAGGGCTTCCCGAACACGCTGCTCGAGAGCTGGGCCCGCGCGCTGCCCGCGGTCTCGTGCTTCGACCCGGACGGCATCGTCGAGCGCGAGCGCCTCGGCGCCTGCCGCGGCGACTACGACGCCTGGGAGCGCGAGATCGAGCGCCGCCTCGCCGAGCCCGCGCTCCGCCGCAAGGAGGGCCGCCGCGCGCGCGCCTGGGCCGCCGTCCACCACGCGCCGGCGGTCATCCACGAGGCGCTGGCGGGACTGCTGCGCGAGGTGCTGGCGCGAACCGGGTAGCGCGGATCACGAGCCTATCCGGCGGCCTGCGCCGACCGGGGTGTCCGCCGCATGCCGGGGAAGCGCACGCTGCCGTGGAACGCGAACGCGGCCTTCACGCGCTCCTCGAGCGGCGCGTCCACGAGATGTGCGACCGCCTCGGCCGCCCGCTTCGCCTGTTCCGCGCGCACCCCGAGCGAGCGGAGCCACGGGATCACGCTCGTGTCGGGGTCCGACTCGGCCGGCTTCCGCGCCTGCCCCGCCTCCCGCTTCGCTTCTGCTTCCCGCCTCGCGGCCTCGCGCTTCGCCTCCTTCGCCTGCCGTGCGGCCTCGCGCTTCTCCTCCATGAATCCCGCGCCGTACACGGGCTCGGCCTCGTACTGGTTGTGCGCCCGGCACAGGAGCCGGACACCCTCCACCGTCGCCTCCCCGGACCCGCCTGCGGCGTGTGCCCTCGCCACCGGCACCACGTGGTCGTACTCCAACCGCTCCCGCGACTCGCACCGCCGGCCTGAATCACCCACGAACGCGCACCGCCCGCCGTCCCGCGCCCACACGGCCGCGCGCACGTGCGCCGGGACGTGCCGCGCGTTCTTCGAGCCACGGCGCCGGCCGCTCCGTGACGCGGCACCGCACTTGCGCTTCTCCAGCCGCTCGATGAGCGCGTCCAGCGCCCGCTCCAGCACCGCTGACACATCGCCCGGGCGGACGACGTGGCCCAGGAGCCGCTGCGCGTGCCGGAGCTTGTCGTGA
>Ga0187893_10011545_pt1 | contig 12798 bp, 11 predicted proteins | sample MA1701074metaG_FD_139574 | JGI IMG/M metagenome (GOLD analysis project Ga0187893, IMG submission 139574) | White microbial mat communities from a basaltic lava cave in the Kipuka Kanohina Cave System on the Island of Hawaii, USA - MA170107-4 metaG ...
CTCAGACTTCCCAGCCGGTCGCTGATTCTTCCGCGACCCAGGCTGAAACTTCCCAAGCACGCACCGTCACCCAAAGTCAGACGCAAACAGATCGGGGTGTGTCATATAAAAACGAGATCGCGAATTTCTGCTCGGCGGTTAGAACTGGGACGCCCCTGCGTTGTGGTCCAGAAAAAGCCCTGAAATCCGCTACTGCGACCCTGGCTGGTAACCAGTCCGCGCATGAGAAGGCCAAGATCAAAGTTTCGTACGGGTGAAATTTACGTTGGCTATGTTGTGAACAGACTCTGTAGGAGCGGCCCTTCCAAGAAACCACCACGGCTGTTAGTGTAGTTTCGTGTAATTTCGTGTGATTTCGTGGATCGTACGTTTTGTCGCAAAGAACGATCCACTTTGTCGTAAACGAACGATCCACGAAGTAACACGAACCAGCCACGAAGGCACACGCCAAGATGCGGGAATGGACAACAGGGCGGCCACGCGGAAGCTGGGAAAAAATTTAGTCTCGATAGAAATCACTCAGCTGAGCAAATTTTCAGGTGGGGAAGGTGGGCTTGCCCCCGCTGTTCCGCCAGAGTTCGCGTTCGTTAGTTAAGACAGTTTTCCTCAAGATTGAGCCTTGCGGAACAGCGGGGGCAAGCCCACCTTCCCAACCTGTCAATTAACTTGACTTGAAGGGTTCTTCCAAATTTGGATGGTGGCGAAGCTTGAGCCGGGGGCAAGCCACGTTCCCAACTTACGGCGGGGTTCGGCGCCAATATTCTAGGCGCCAAAGTTTAACCGGACCCATTAGCCCTGACTCTTTAGGCTGCCAGTGTGAAGCTTTGAAAAGCCCATCTTCTCCCCGATTTTCAGGCAGCCGGGAGGGGAAGTTTATGTTGTAGAAGCGCTTCCATTTTTCTCCCCGCCGATCTAGCTCCGCAATCCGGTTAGCCATCAGATTGGAAACAGAAATTTCGAGTAAGTTCTTACTGCGCCAGAGATGGGCGGGAATTCTTAATTGGAACGGTGGTGCGATCAGCGTGCCTAGGTCCTGGCCATTGAAACTTACCCGAGCGCTTTCAGCCACCCGGCCCAAATCGAGAAGCCAACCGCCACAACCAATTCCAGGGCGGGGACAGGGAACCTGACCATGCGGCTTGTCGAGGGAGATGCTGTAGGTGGCAGTGCCTGAGAACTGCTTAACAGCTTCGCCCGGGAGATTGGTCCACGAACCCAGCGTGTTCAATTCCAGGCCAGGCGGCAACTCAGGACCTCCGGCTTCGAAACGAATGGACCAGGGTCCGTTAACCGAAAGAGGTTCGTCTTTGACTCTGGCATAAGTGTAAGCAGGCCCTCTTACTCTGCGCGCAAAGGTCTTTAAGATCAGCGATTCTCCAGGCGCCAGTTGCAAATAGACTTCCCGCTCCCCGGTCCCGCCGGTACGAACTGCCGCAAGCCCAGCCACCGCTCGCATTGGATCAAAGATAGCCACCGAGTTCTCTCGCGCCGGTAGGGGCACCCAGCCATCAATCTCTTTATCGCTGCGATTGACGACAAAATAGAGATGACCGTTTGCATATTTTCGGCGTACGAAGCCCAGTTTGTGATCGCTCATTGACTCACGCCTGACCCCAGCACTGGCGAGCAGTTGCTTTAGATCACCGCCCAGGAGAAAGCTGCCAGACCCCACCTTAGCTCGCCTTACTCCGGAGCTATCGGGTTCTGCAAAACTTAATCTACCGGTCAGTCGTCTAAATTCCGCTCGACGTTGCTGCAGCGCTCCCCACCCGGGAACATCAGCCGGCAGCTGCTGGTGCACCACCACGGTTGCCCCGCGGGAGGCTAGATCTACAAGTTTGGCAAAACTCTTTAGAGGCATTAGACGCGTCTCGGGCAGGACGATCACTCTGTAAGCTCGCTTCCCAATGCGTAGTGAAGTCTCCGAGAAGCTCACTTGCTCGAGCTGTCTGTCTGACATGAGGTCATACGAATAACCGTCATCGAGCATTGTCTGAGCGTCTTTCTGGGTGATCCCCACATCGTGGCCGCCACCTACATGCACCAGCGTGCTTTCCCCGGGCTCAGACCACATGTCATGAATCGAGTAGTAAAGCAGCACATCGTTATCAGGTTCCCCCGATTGCAGAAAAGACTGTGTGCGTGCGATATAACTGTTTAGGGCAGGAAAATCATTCCAGAATGAGTTTGTTGGTCCAAAGTGAACCGCAGCGTAGAACAACCGCCCTGGCCACTCTTCCCGCGCAGGTGAAAAAGGTGTTCCGTGATAGACAATGTGATTCACACCGCCCAGAAAGTAAAGGTCTGCTGCTCGCTTAACGTCTGCAAGCGTGGAGATGAAGTGCTCGTTTAACCAGGTCGCGGCTTCAGCGGCTGTGATTTGCCTGCCCGATAAGTTTGCGGCGGACGAAGCAAACTTCATCCGGACGATGTCCGTCCCTTCGGTCTCAGGTATATGGCTGGCTGCATAGAGATCCAGGATGTTTGCAGGCGAGCCATGCGCTTGATTGCGAACAATGGCCCGTTTGCCAGCTGCCCACTCTCGCCAGGGAATGGTGAACTCTTCAAGCAGCAGGTCCGAGATGGTCTCGCGAAAATCGTAGAGAACCCGGGCATGTTTGTCCGCTGAGTCCTTATTTAATAAGGCTGGAAGCTGGCCACGAAGGTCATAGCCCCGGCGCGTTTCGAACTGCTTCAAGAAGTCTGGCGTCCAGTTGGAATCGCCCTCAGCATCGTCAACTTCGTACGAGTCGTTGAAAAATGCACGCAGCGAGCTGATATTTCTTCCCTGGAAAGCGTCATCAAACCGTTTGAGATAGTTTCGCAGTGCGCTGGCCGAGAAATGATCAATCACATTTCCCTCACCGCCGGGCGCCGCGCGTTCTACCATCTTGCCGTGCCAGCCTTGAAATAAGGCATATAGCGTCCAGCTGCCTTCAGGGGCCACCCAGTCCAGCATTCCGTTGGCCCCGACTTTTTCGGTGAGATCAACGGTGGTTCCTTTGTCAGAGAAGGCCATCAGAGTTTGCAAGGGTAGTGGCCTGGCGAAGCGCACTTGATCGAGCGCCAGGGCCTGGAGGTTTTCGTTGGCGCTGACCGGGTGCTTAAGGTCCGACATCTTTACCTGGCTTCGGACCGTTCGAAGGAAAGGCTTTTGATTGTATTGAATGGTCTCATTGAGCCTTTCCCCACCTTTTAAGGAATAGATCCGATAGACGAAGTTCCGGCAAGCGTCGTCGTCGCCGACCCACGGACCGCCGAAGGGCCAGCCGGTACCCGTGGCCATATCGAGGCCTATCTGTAACCGTGCTGCTTCCCTGAGCGTATGTTCCAACAGATCCATCCACTTAGGGGAAAGGAAGTCGATAAAGCGGTCTTCATAACCCTTGATGCCATAGATCGGCGTAAGTTCAAGCCCGCCGATTCCGGCGCGCTTGTATCTTTCCATCTCAGCAGTCAGCTCTTTCGGTTCGGCAACGTTACCGAGCCACCACCACCTGGTCCAGGGCTTAGAAAGCTGTGTAACCTCGGGCCAGGCCAGGCTGGGCTGGCCCTGAGCCTTGACGGGAAGAGCCTGCAACAGAGTCGCGAGGAAAATTGCTACGAGCCCTGAGAGAAAAAGACCTACGCGGAAGTGCTTTATCGTTTGTTTCACTCTCACCTCCTGTGACGCAACTATGCCTCGAGCAGTTTTGGCTGCTAATAATCCACCACCATTGAGTTGCCTTACTGTCGTGCGGGCGACGATTGTTTCAGAAACTGGCAAAGAGTGCATTCCCTGAGGGTGCTGAGGCCCCTGACAACCATCGATGCATTAAGTTCCGCTCCGGCCGGACTGGTGTGGGTATGATCACCGGCAAACAGCAATGCTACTTTTTCCTGACCTTGTTTTTCATAATCGTCGGCAATCAAATTGGTAAGGTCTACAAACCGCACGTCCTCGGCCCGGGCAACCTCTCGCGCCCAGGTGCCAAAGCGCCCTGACCCGCGTTCAACCTTTCCTTCTTTCCAGATGTTTCGCACCGTTAGCGAAAGGATGATGGGGACAGCGCCTTTGGCTCGCGTGTCAGCAAGATAACGGCGCAGATACCAGCCAAAGGTGTGCACGATCTTCTTCCTTCCATCCGCTAAAGTGATTTCCTTTGATTCAGTACCAATGCCGGGAAGCGAACCTCGAGCCTGACCCGTGTCCAGGGGACCCCCATCGTTGTGACCAAATTGAATCAGGACGAAATCACCAGCCTTTAGCTCCTGCAGCACCTTGTCCCAAAGCCCTTCACTAAAAAAAGTGCGACTGCTGCGACCAGCACGCGCTCGATTCAAGACCTTGATTCGGTGCGAGTCGAAATGAGAGCTCAAGAAATCTCCCCAACCCCTGGCGCCGTTGGCGTTATTGTTGGCAGTGGAATCTCCGATTATGTACAGCGTGGGCAGCTCACCGGAATCACGAACACTGCCGGACTGCGTCGCGATTTGTGATGACGCGCCGAAGGCAAAACTGACAGCCAGACATACTGTCAGCGTTATTTTTTTCCAAGTGCTAAATGAATACATTGGGTTTCTTTGAAAGGGCCGCTAGCGCTAGTGTCCTGTCTCTAAAGTCCGATAAAGAAAACGCGCGTCCAGCCTGCGAAGCAGGCGTCAGCATAAAGCCTGGGGTGGAGCGCAGCGAAACCCCAGGTTGTAGTCACAAAAATAATCAACAGCCCGCGAAGGCGGGCGGCAGCGTGATCGTTTGCGAGACATCGGCATTCTCAACCTCACCAATTTGCAGGTTCAAGGCTGTCGCCCGCATGCGCGGGCTAGAATCGTCACGGCGTTGCTTTCCTGGGGTTCCGCTGCGCTCCACCCCAGGCTTTATGCTGGCGCCTGCTCCGCAGGCTAACCAGTCGCTAATATTTGTTGCGAACTTTGGAGACGCCACACTAGCGCCGGCCGTCGGTTGGTCCAGGCCAATCGTCTGTGCGAAAAGGAGCCGCGGGCAGACCGGTGTCATTTGTTAGATTTGCATTTTTCGGATTGTTATTGAAACCATAACGCACCGCCACCGGTTTTGGCACTGAGGGCGACCAAACTTCGACGCGATCCTTTCCAATTATCTTCGCCTCGGCCCAAACCCATTTGCGATCCTGGCCAGCGATTGCAAACTCTTGAAGTGTTTCACCCCCACGGACTCGGAGACCCGTGCCGACGTCTTTGAAGGTGAGAATCACTTTCGAACCACTGATGGTTGCTTTACTGAAAGTTGGTCCCGACCGAGTAAGCTTTTGTCCATACACATCTGACAGCGCCCACCTGGCCATCCGGCGTCCCACGTCCAGCTTGTTGCGGGGATGGATATCGTTTGCCTCGCCAATATCAATGGTTACGATCAAACCCGTCTTTGGAGTATTGAGCGCTGCGAGACGTTGGGCCTCGCGCAGGTGACTCCAGGCATCGTCGGTGGGCTCGTCCTCGATACGGCGATAATTGGGTAGTTGAATGATGCCGAAAGGAAAATCACCGAATCCCCAGCGCTCCCGCCAGGCCTTAATCATTGTTGGTAACAGAATCAGGTATTGCTCAGCTCGTTCAACGTTTGACTCACCTTGATACCAGATCGCGCCTCGAATTCGAAAGGGAATTAGAGGTTCAATCATGCCCGAATAGATCGAGCTGGCCTTTCGGTATTCACGCAGAGCATCGGGAACCGATGGGGAAGGTTGCGGCCGGGCCCCGGCGGCTTTTGCCTTGTCCGCGTCTTCTCGCCACTTGCGAATTTGCTCGTCGTATTTCGCTTTGACCTGTGGACGCTCGTCATCCCAAACTTTCGAGCGTTCCACAGTAGGGCGCAGATCATCAGAGGCAAGCAGGTAGGCTTCGGGCGTCCAGGCTTCAGCCTGCGAGCCTCCGTATGATGAATTGATTACGCCGATTGGAACCTGCAGAGTTTTTAGTAATTCGCGAGCGAAATAGTAGCCGGCGGCCGAAAATTCACGAACGGTCTCGGGTGTGCACGGTTGCCAGGTGGCCAGGGGCGGTGGAGCGTGTTTGAAGGCCACCTGCCGGCTCACATTGAACAGTCTGATTTCGGGGTGATTTGCGTCGGCGACGGCTTTTTCACCCTCACTCGATTCAAAGAGTCGCCACTGCATGTTGGATTGGCCCGAGACAAGCCAAACTTCTCCGACAAGTATGTTTTCCAGCGCGATCTTATTACGGCCCTCGATGGTCATCGGGGCGGGAGTGGCGCTTGCCCGCAGCGGACTAAGATTGACACTCCAAGTACCATCGCTTTTGGCTGTCGCTTGTTTGGTTTGACCAGCAAAGCGAACCGTAATGACCTCACCCGGCTCTGCCTTACCCCAGATGGGCACAATCGCGTTTCGTTGCAGCACCATCGAGTCGCTAATAACATCGGGCAGTAGCACCTCGCCGCGAACGCTCAAAGCGCTGGTGGCCAGCACGATACCCAGTATCAGGAATGAGTATTTTCCCCTCATTGTAGTTTCAAGGTCTCCCTTTCCCGGCGCCGAAGTCCGAAAGCCCAGTTCTTAAGCCTGCGGAGCAGGCGACAGCATAAAGCCTGGGGTGGAGCGAAGCGGAACCCCAGGATTGCGGTTAAATTAAAGACGAGAGCCCGCGGCAGCGGGCGACAGCTAAATCCCAACAACCTTATGACAATTGCGCTTGCGCCCGTTATCACGGGCTTACTGTTGATAATCGAACATAGACCTGGGGTTCCGCTTCGTTCCACCCCAGGCTGTCGCCTGCTCAGCAGGCTGACTGAAACACTTTACTCGGTGAGAGAGGAATCATTTAGTAGCGTTAACTCCCCAAAGGTTTTACGTCGCTTATCAAAGGACTCTCAGGCACCTTAAAGGCTTCGATATTATCTGGGCGGTGCGGGTCGAAGGGGAGGACATCGAACGCCAGATGCTTTGCCAGACCAAAGTCCTGCACGCGAATACTCTCGACAACACAACGGGCCAGCTGGTAGCTGCCATAGTTGTTGTGATGCGTATTGTCATTTGGGGCAAAGGCCCTCTTGGAGATTTCTGGGCCGAGTGCCTCATAAAAGGGCTTGCTCATTTTGTGTAGATCGATCAGCGGCACCTTCTCTTCGACAGCCAGTTGCCGCACTGCATCGTCGTACTCGCCGTGAGAATCCGTAATCGAACCCTGGGCGTCGAACGTGCGGCGGTGCATCGATGTCAACAGGACTGGGAAACCACCGCGCTTTCGCGTTTCATCTACGTAATGCTTTAGTGAGGTTTTATAGGTGGTAAATGGTCCAACCCCCTCGCCCTTCTCTTTTTGATCGTTATGGCCGAACTGTATAAACAGGTAATCCCCAGGTTTCATTACACTCAAAACCTTGTCCAGGCGCCGGGCATTCAGCGAGCTTCTCAGGGACTCGCCTGACTGGGCGTGGTTGGCGACGGCAATTCCGAACTTCAAAAAGCGAGTAAACATTTGTCCCCAACTGTTGTAAGGCTCGCGTGGCTGATCGGTGACAGTCGAGTCGCCTAACAGAAAGATTGTGGGCACTGTGTCAGCGCGTGCTATCTGGATGGCGTTAACGGTCGGGCGCAGGTTGTTGAATTCCAGAGTCAATTTCTCGTCCCAGGCCCAGGCCTCCATCGTCTTCTCCCGTTCTTTAAGTTTCACCTCGCCGCCGCCAATAATTTGTGCTGTGCGAATGTTAACCGTAAAGGTTAGGGTGGAAAACTGGCCCGGCTTTGTTTTGACTTCTTCGAGCATTAAGCGGCGCAGTTCAGCTTTGACTGTGGTTGCAGTGGCGGCCTTCTGATTGCCAAAGGTGATGGTCACGTTGTAGTTGCCTTCCGGCAGGGCTACGGAAAAATAAAAAGGGCTCTTGCTCGTGCAAAAATCCTCGTGCAAAGGGTCGCTTCCGCCGGTTGCCAGGCACTCGACGGCGGCTCCCGGTTCAAAGCCGTAGCCTTTCTCCCTGGAGTAAACCGTTGTCGCCAGGACTGTTGTAAAGCCTGGCTGAAGCCGCCCAGTTCCGAAATCGAATCTATGGACAATGTTTGCCTCGACCCTTTTTGATTTTGCTTGTGAATAAGTTTCGACCCCGTTGTAAGAGCCGAAGGCTAGAACAATAGCGACGATAATCCATGTACGTAGGCAGTGTCGTAGCATAGCTTTGCGCAGTGTTTTGCGTTAATAGGCCACCAGGGTTGTAACAAGAATCTGTAAGGGCGGCCCTTCCAAGAAACCACCACGGCTAATTGGGGGTACGTTTTGCTTAATTTCGTGTGATGCGCGTGGATCGTTCATTTTGCGACGCAAACAGACGATCCACGAAATCACACGAAACTACACGAACGAGCGCAAAGCTTTTGGAGACGGTACCAAGTGGTTTTTCTGGAACATCTGCAGGCGGCCAGCCTGCTGGTGAACTCCGTGGCCGAACCGGTCGCAACACGCCCAATAAACCGGAAAATCTAGTCCGTTTACCCGGCTTTGTTCGTGTAAGTTCGTGTAATTCGTGGATCGTTCTTTTGTCACCTAAAAAGAACGATCCACAGAGTCACACGAAACAGGTCATTCAAGCAGCGCCGCACCAATCAAGTTGCAAAACAAGCTCTCGCCACTCGCGTCCAACGATTCGTTGGGCGACGCCTGACTAAAAGAAGCGGCGCACCAGCACGGCTAGCACCGCGATGAGAATGCCGATAGCCAGCAGCGCCACTTCCCACGGCAAGTCGACAAGATACAGGCTTCGGCGTCCACTGGGTTCTCTTGTGCGTTTCCAAAGCGACATTGATGTAGTCTCGGTCAATAAGCCGCGGAGTGGTAGTTAGCCCAGGATTCAGGAGTGCGACGGGCGTAACTCTGAAATCATCTAACCCGAAAGACCCGCCGCCAGCGAAGGGGTCTGCAGGATTAACTTCACTCTCTAAGTCCGCGTAGCGGACGAGCTGACAATAGCCCAGCAGTTCACTGCTGGGAACGAGGGAAAGAGAAAGTCAGTCCGTGAAACGGACGGCTGAACGTTTGAGGTGACCCCCGGACGCAAATCCTGCTCACGTAATATTAAAGTATAACTATGACGGATGATAGAAGAGCCGAATATGGGATCCGGGTTGCGCCCACCGTTCAGCCGTCCGCTTCACAAACTCGCTTCCGGAGCCTTTCCAACCCAGCAGTGAACTGCCGGGCTACTGTCAGGTCGTCCGCTACCCCCGGACTAAAAGCACTTTTCTCGACACACTCCAAAAGCAATTGACATGTCAGCGTGGGCCTGTTGGAAACGGTCGCTCGGGAACGGCGTTGGTGTTGTGAAACGCCGCGATTAGCCACTGCCCGGCCCTCTTCGTGAAAACTAACGTCTGGAGGCCCTCGCGAGGTTCCGGCATCCCCTGCGGGGTTCGAGCCCCAGTCATCGTCCAGCGAGCGTGTGCGATGGCCATGTCCTTGTCCAGAAAACGCACCTGCACGTCAGAAATGGTGAGTTTGCTCTCTTCGAAGACGTAGGCGAACCCAGCCTTGAGCTTGCTTTCAAGTTCCGCGCGTCCTTTCCACCACCAGCCCAGCACATTCACGACATCGCAGTCGTCGGTAAACAGAGCTGCATAGGATTTGGCGTCGTGACGGGACCAGAGCTCACCCTGACGAACCGCGACCGCCCGAATCTCACGTTCTTCATTATTCTGGGCGACTGTGGCGCTGGGATAGATGAGCAATACTGTGGTGATGAGTAACGCGCGCCAGAGAGTGGCATTCATAAGAGATTACCTCCGGGTTCAAGGCCTGACATCCGAACAGAGCTCCATGTTAGACCGCTGCTAGTTAGGACATGGAATCGGGCGAACGTCTGACTGCGTGTTTGATGGCGCGCGCCGTCGCGCCCGATCTTTCCGCCCCAAATGTGACAAGTCCATTTGTTTATATAAGAAACCGGCCAGGTGATGGTACAACGAGACTCCAGCTGGCCGGCGGTCTAGCGGGACGTTGTGGCCCAGCCCTTCGCACACATATATCTCGTGTGGAATTGCCACCAGCCTTGCTCGCCGAGCCAGTGCGTAAACGTCTGAGACCGGCACTAAGTCGTCATCAGCGCCATGGACAATGAACAGCGATGGTTCCTCAGTGTCAAGGATATTCTCATTACCATCTAATAAATGATAAATGACCAATGACCAATGATAAATAAACCCGAGCTTGCCTAGGCGAAGGGGCGGCCACGGAGGGCCGCCCCTACAGATTTTGGACGTACCCTCACTTAGCAGGGGGCTTTGGTGGAGCTGGTATGTGCCGCAACTCGATTGAGGTCACGTTGTGCGGCTCGGTCGCTTCAACTTGCATTCTGATACTTTCCCATTCCTTCGTACGAGACGGTTTGGCGAAAACAGTGATCTCATTATCCGAGGTGAGTTCGACACCGCCCAACTCTAACTCTCCAAACTTTTCGTAGAGTTTGAGTTCTTCGACAGCGCGTTCGTCGGCAGATTTTCGGGCGAGTGCAGCCCTGGCGAATCTCGCTTGCGCGAAGCCGCGCATCAGATAGACGTTTCCAGTGTTGAACGAGGTGAGCCACTCTAGCATGAGAAGGCCCGGCCGCGTTTGTGGCAAAATGCGTTCTGGATGGGGCATGTCGAAGGACACAGCCTTCATCCCCCTGGCGGCGAGGGGACTGACGCTTAAAGTTCTCACTTCCTTCAAAGCTGCATCCCAAAGCTTGACGCCGCCATCCGCTCCGCCTGAGGCGAGAAGCCGCCCGTCAGGGCTGAACGCTAAAGAATCTGGTTCCATCACGTGCGCTATGGCTTCCTGCACGACACGTCCTGAGTCCAACTCCCAGAGAGTGACGACGCCGTTATACTCCCGGCGCGCGTTGTCAATTCTGGCTTCGCCGGTTGCAAGCGAGCCACCGTCGGGACTGAAAGCTAGAGAAACTATCTGGATTGTCATCCCCTCGACGGGCGGTCTAACCAAGGTGCGCACGAGTTGGCCCGAGGCGACATCCCAAAACTTCACCTTCGTTCCTTCGTCCGCCGCGGCAACCAATCGCCCGTCGGGGCTGAACGCGATTGACGATATAGCGGCGTCGGCATTGACGACGGCGAGAGTGTGCCTCTCTCGCCCCGTGCCTGCTTCCCAGAGACTGACGGTACCGTCCCAGTTTCTCGCGGCAAGCGTTTTCCCATCGGGACTGAACAGTACAGAGATAACGAGTCCGGAGCGTCCCTCCCGCCAGGCGTGTTTCATAGCCCGCAGCTCTTTCAGAGAGGCTGCGTCCCAGAGTTTGACGATCCCGTCATTACCGCTGGAAGCCAGCGTCCGCCCGTCGGGGCTCCACGCCACCGATTTCACGGCGAAGCTTTCAGCCACGAACGTTCGCGTGTTCGAGCCAGTTGCCAAATCCCAAAGCTTTACCGTACCGTCCCTGCTTGCCGACGCCAACTGTTTTCCGTCTGGACTGAACACAGCCCTGTATACGCCCCGGCCGTGGCCCGCAAGGGTCCGCAACTCCTGTCCGGATTTCGAGTCCCAAAGCTTAATGGTGCCATCCCAACTGGCTGACGCCAGAAGCTTCCCATCATGGCTAAAGGTGACGCTGTAAGCCTTGGTGGTGTGGTTGACCTGGGGGACGAAAACTGGCGCCAATCGATCTGGTGCCGGGGACTGTGCGCGGCAACTGCAAGCAACAGTTACCAGCGGCAACAACGCTATACATCGCAAGATAATCAGCTTGCTTTTACCAACGCTAGAACTCATTGTCATCTTCAACAAACTGTAGGGGCGGCCCTCCGTGGCCGCCCCTCGTCGCGCAAGCTCGTTTTCCCGATTATCTTGAACGCGAGGCGGTGCAGGGGCGGCCACGGAGGGCCGCCCCTACAGATTTGTAACTGAAGCTTTACTTCATACCACGAAACGCCTCTGGTGTTATGCGCTCCGTCGAAGAGACCAGTGCTCATTTTTCTTTCTCACGTCTGAAGTGCTGGTGTCTTCTATGCACTTTCCATAGGCTACCGCACTCGAGACAACGATAAAACCTCCAGTCTCTCTTTTCCTTATTCACCACACCCTGACTGGCACACTCCAAACAAACATCGGAGGCTGGGGGCTCTGGCTGGGTTGGTTTCTTTAAGGTGAAGTGAGAGACTAGGGAATCCCGAATGAAATCTCCGACAATCTCAAGAATCCCGTCAACTAAACCCATATGTATGCTCGTAAGAGGTCCCTTATTTGAGAGGCTATCACTACATTGCATGCATAATAATTAGAAATAACCCTCCAGCCCTAAATTCAGTAAATAGAGGGCCTGCCCAACTCTGCTACCAGCAGCATTCTTTATTTGCAGCCAAATACCACCCTCTCGGCGTTCAAAATAGGGAGCTCTGAAGCCGTGTCAAAAACTCGGTAAACCCAACCACGGCCGTGGATGGATGTTTTTAGATCTTTTCTACCAACTTAGTCAATGGCCCCCTTCCTGGAGAGGAGCTGAACCATCCACCCACTGCAAAGACTGTGTCAAAAATCTGTAATCCCATGGACGGTAGTCCGTGGATTATTCAGATCCTTTCTATTGCAAGCCCTGCCAACTCAATTGGAAATCCCACGGACGGTAGTCCGTGGATTATTCAGATCCTTTCTACTGCAAGGCTTGCCAAACAATTGGAAATCCCACGGACGGATCCTTTCTACAGCAAGCGTCTCCCCATGTAGAAAGGATCTGAACCAACCACCCACTGCCGTGGGTGGGATTTCGGGAGGAACCTATCTCCCTTATAGAAAGGATCTGAACCAACCACCCACTGCCGTGGGTGGGATTTCGGGAGGAACCTA
>Ga0187893_10011546_pt1 | contig 12798 bp, 15 predicted proteins | sample MA1701074metaG_FD_139574 | JGI IMG/M metagenome (GOLD analysis project Ga0187893, IMG submission 139574) | White microbial mat communities from a basaltic lava cave in the Kipuka Kanohina Cave System on the Island of Hawaii, USA - MA170107-4 metaG ...
CATCTCGGGGTCGGCGCGCAGGGCGCTGACATCGTTGATCATGCCGGCTCCAGCCCGCAGCGCCCGCCGCGCGACTCCGCCTTCTTGGTGTCCACTGAGACGGGTGCGTCCAGGTCGCCGACCAGTCGCTCCACCACCGGCATGATCCGCCGCAGCTCTTCCTCGAGCGAGACGGGCGCTGCCCCGGGACGCGTCGACTCGCCGCCGACATCGAGGAGATCGGCGCCTTCGGCCAGCATGGCCCGGCCCCTGGCCACGGCCGCGCCCACGTCCATCACGCCGTCACCTGCAAAGGAGTCAGGCGTGACATTGAGGATGCCCATGATGTACGTCCGTCTGCCGAACTCGAGGAGGAGCCGACCGATCCGAAGCGCGGGAATCTGGTGCGGTGCCGGCATTGGCGCTACGCTCTGTGGACGCAGACTGTTGGTGCCGCGATGCTTCGATGTCGGAGGGCATATGCCCTTGACAACCCACGCGGGGACGCCTAATCTTGACTCAATTCATCAACAATTGGTTGGCCCAATGCGAAGCATGTCGATCTGCGATTCCTGCACGGCACGCTTGTACGCCCCGCGTCAATGCATCTGTTCGCGGCGGAGGCAGCGCTAGCCTTCGCCATCCGCACGTCTTAACAGCCTGACAAGTTGTTCTCTCCAGCCTCGCGAAGGCTTGCTGCTTCCGCCCCGGAACACCCCGGTACAAGTGGATGCAAAGGGAAGTGTGACCATGGGCGAGATGCCGGTAAAGGAAACCGCGGCCCAGCGCGCGGAGCGCATTAAGCAGGAGAAGAACCCCTGGGAGATCCTCCCGGATCTCCTGCGATACGCTCGCGAGGGATTTGACGCGATCCCTGAAGAGGACCTTAACGTGCGCTTTCGGTGGTGGGGGCTCTATACCCAGGGGGACGGAAAGGGGGCTTTCGGCGGGGCTGTGCCCTACTTTATGCTGCGCATCCGCATCCCCAACGGCTTCCTCGTCTCCCATCAGCTTCGAACCATCGCTGAGCTGACCGAGCGCTATGCACGAGGCTTCGGGGACCTCACTGTTCGTCAGAATATCCAGCTTCACTGGATCCGGATCGAAGATGTCCCCGACATCTTTTTCAACCTCTCCCGGGTCGGCATCACCACGATGGGCGCCTGCGGTGATGACACCCGGAACATCGTCGGCTGCCCGTTGGCCGGCGTGGACGCGGAGGAGATCTGCGATGCGTCCCCCATCGTCTTTCAGGCGACCCGCATGCTGGTGGGGAACCGCGAATTCTACAACCTGCCACGGAAATACAAAATCGGTATCACGGGCTGCCGGTTGTGGTGCTCTTACCCAGAGATCAACGATATCGGGATGACGGCCACCGAGCGGGCGAGCAATGGAGCACGGGAGATCGGCTTCAACGTGCGGGTGGGGGGCGGCCTCTCCACCCATCCGCACCTCGGGGTGCGCCTGCCCGCGTTCGTTCGGTGGAGCCAGGCGCTGCCGGTGATCAAGGGGATCACCGAGATCTTCCGCGACAGCCAGGTGCTGCGGGAGAGCCGGGAGAAGGCCCGGCTAAAGTTCCTCTTCCTCAACCATGCGTGGACGGCGGAATCCTTCCTGGAGGAGCTGCAGGGGCGTCTCGGGTTTGCCCTTGACCCCGCGATCCCTGAAGAACCCCCAGAGAACGTCTACCGCGACCACGTGGGCATCTACCCGCAGAAGCAGGAGAACTACTGCTACGCCGGGTTTGCCATCCTCCGAGGCCGTATCTCCGCCGACCATATGCGCCGCGTCGCCGATCTCGCCGACCGCTATGGCGATGGCTCGATTCGCACGACAAATATGCAGAACATCCTAATCTTGAACGTCCCGAAGGGTCGGGCCGATGAACTCGCCCGGGAGGTTCAACAGAACACCGACCTCCGTCTGCAGGGGACGCCGTTTTGGCGCGGCACCATCGCGTGCACAGGACTGGAGTTCTGCAAGCTCGCCATCTCCGAGACCAAGGGATTCGCCCGGTGGGTCGTGGAGGAACTGGAGGATCGCATTCCCGAGTTCGATACGAATGTAAAGCTCCACATCACCGGTTGTCCCAACGACTGCGGTCAGCACTGGATTGCCGACATCGGCCTCCAGGGATCCAGGACGAAGGTCGATGGCCAGATGGTCGATGCCTACGACGTCTTCCTTGGGGGAGGCGTGGGGGCGCAGCAGACGATCGCCCGACGGGTGAACTACCGGGTCCCGGCCACGCAGGTGCCTGAGGCCCTGGAGCGCATTCTGCGGGCCTATCTGCGACTTCGAACCGAGGGAGAGAGCCTGCACCACTTCTTTCAGCGTCATAGCGACAAGGAGCTTCGGGGCTATCTTTTGGGGCAGGCAGGCCAACCGGGCAGCGGGGAGACGAGGGATGCAGACGGTCGTCCTCGATGATTTGGAGGTCGAAGTCGTGTTTCCGGGTGGGGTCGCCCTCGTGCTGAATGTGGCCGGAAAGAGCGTCGACATCCGCGCATCTGTGAAGGATCGGCCGGCGCTCGTCCGCACCGACATTGCCGCAGTGCCGCAGGTCACCGTGGACATCGTAGAGACCCGCGGTCCCGAGGGCGAGGCATGACGCTGTATCCAGTGTTTTTGAACCTACAGGGCCGACCATGTGTCGTCATCGGTGGCGGCCAGGTCGCGGAACAGAAGGTGGCGGGCCTGCTGGACGCGGGCGCAGCGGTCACAGTCATCAGCCGCACGGTGAGCCCGGGGCTGGCGGCCCTGGCCGCGCAGCACCGGATCGTCCTCAGGCCCCGGGCCTACCGCCGGGGTGACCTGGAGGGAATGTACCTGGCCATCGCCGCACCGGACGACCGCACCGTCAACCGCAAGATTTGGGAGGAGGCCGAGCACCGCAGGGTCCTGCTGAACGCGGTCGACGATCTCCCGCACTGCACCTTCATTGCGCCCGCGATCCACCGGCAGGGCGATCTCACCGTGGCGATCGGAACGGCCGGCAAAAGTCCCGCGCTCGCGGTGCGCCTGCGCGACCGGTTTGCGGCCCAGATCGGCCCTGAGTACGCGGCACTCCTGGACCTGCTCGGTGAGCTCCGCCCGGAGGTGACCAGGCGCGTACCCGACCTCCCCGCCCGCACGACGCTCTGGTACCGGATGGTCGATTCCGATGCCCTCGAGCTCGTCAGGCGCGGCAACCTGACCGGAGCCAAGGACCTGCTCATGCAGCTCCTTGATGGAGGCGGCGGGCATCTGTGATGCGCGCCAAATGCCTGCATCGGGCGCGGCCGCTGCCCGGCATCGAGATCTGCGCTGAAGGCCAGGGGTGGGAGTGAGCATGCGGCATCGCGTGAAACCATGGGGGCGAGCCGGGATGCCATCTGACTGGCAGCGCCAGGGCGTCGTGTACCTGGTCGGCGCCGGCCCGGGGGATCCCGGGCTCATCACCGTACAGGGCCTGAACATCCTCCGCACCGCCGACGTGATCGTCTACGACCGACTGGTGAGTCCGGCGCTGCTACAGGAAGCCCCGCCGTTGGCGGAGCGCATCAACGCGAGCAAATCCGCCGGCCGGCACGGAATGACCCAGCACGAGATCCATGCGGTGATGGTCGCGCGCGCCCGAGCCGGGCGTGCGGTTGTCCGACTCAAGGGCGGCGACCCGTTCGTATTCGGCCGCGGCGGGGAGGAATGCGAGGCCCTCAGGCAGGCGGGAATTCGCTTCCAGGTGATCCCCGGGGTGACCTCGGCGGTTGCGGTCCCGGCAAGTGCAGGCATTCCGGTGACCCATCGCCGGTATGCGTCTGCCTTCGTTGTGCTGACCGGCCACGAGTGCGATGGCCGCTCCGATCTAGACTGGGAGGCGCTCGCCCGGGTGCCCACGCTGGTCATCCTCATGGGGCTGGCGAACCTGCCGGAGACCGTCCGGCGCCTGTTGGCCTGCGGGCTCGACGCCTCGACTCCCGCGGCCGTTGTCACGAACGGCACGCTCCCCGACCAACGGACCGTCATCGGCACGCTGAGCACGATCAGCGGGCTTGTCCGGGAGGCGGCCCTGGAGCCGCCGGCGACGCTGGTCATTGGCGAGGTCGTCCGGCTGCGTGACATCATCAACGGGCCTCTTGCGGGGACGGACCGCGCATCCAAGGCCCCGGTGTTGGCTGCAGAGGTGCCCGGGACGAACAATGGCCGATGAGGCTCCGCATCCATCCGGGACAGGGGAGTTCTTCAGGAGGTGAGTTGAGTGAGCAGCATCGTGACGGTTGAGGCGATCAAGGGACTCGTCGGCAGGCGGGCGACGCTCCGGCTCGCGCCGGAGGCCGGGAGCTCGCCCTCTGTGACCGGCCGCGTCGTCGGCGTCCTCGACGCCCTCGACGGCCTCATCGTGACCCTCGAGCCTGACGGCGCCGCGCCCGGCGCGCGCCTGACCTATCACTACCATCATATCGCTGACATCGCGCCCGCGGAGCCGGGCGCCTGAGGTTCTGCGGCGGGGCTGCGGACAGGGCCTCGCCTGGGGATTCACACAACGAGACAGGGGGAAATCCATGGGATACGCGAATCCGAACGTGCTTGTCGAGACGGCGTGGGTCGCGGAGCACCTCAACGATCCCACGCTGCGCATCATCGAAGTCTCCGTGGACACGACGGCCTACGAGCAGGGCCACGTCCCCGGGGCGATCGGCCTCAACTGGAAGACCGAACTGGCGGATCAGCTCCGCCGCGACCTTCCCTCAACAGCGCAGTTCGAAACGCTGTTGAGCCGGGCGGGTATCCGAAACGACCACACCGTCATCTTCTACGGCGACAACAATAACTGGTTTGCCGCGTGGGCGTACTGGATCACCCAATACTACGGGCACGCCTCGGCGCAGATCATGAACGGAGGACGCAAGAAGTGGGTTGACGAAGGCCGCCCCCTGACCACGGAGGTCCCCTCGTACCCGCCCACGCAGTATGTGGCGAAGGAACCCAACGCCGCGATTCGGGCGTTCCGCGAAGACGTTCTGGGGAACCTCGGCCGGCCTGACCGGGGTCTGGTCGACGTCCGCTCCCCGAAAGAGTACACGGGCGAGCTGCTGGCGCCCGAGAACCTGCCGCAGGAAGGCGCGCAGCGCGGCGGGCACATCCCCGGAGCGGCGAACATTCCGTGGGGGCTCGCCGTCCGGGAAGACGGCACTTTCAAGTCGGCCGATGAGCTGACGGCCCTGTACATCGGGAACGGCATTACGCCCGACAAGGAGATCATCGCGTACTGCCGGATCGGAGAGCGCTCATCCCACACCTGGTTCGTGCTGGACAGGTTGCTGGGGTACCCGAAGGTCCGGAACTACGACGGCTCGTGGACGGAGTGGGGCAGTTTGGTGAACGTGCCGATCGAGAAATAGCGCGGGGCGCGTAGGCGCGCCGGGGTCCGGCCAGGGGCCCCGGCGCTCTGCCATGCCTGAGCCGCCCGCGCAGGGCGTGCTTGTTGCACACAGGCATCCAGCCAAAATGCAACGCAACCGTTCAGGGCGGGGGCAAGGGTGAGAATAGGCTGCACCCAGATGCAGGTGCCCTGTGCGCCGCGCTTTGGAACCCCGGGCCGTCGGTATCCTCGGGTATCGGGATGATCGGTAGCCCCGCCCTCCTCGGCTTGCTCTCGGCTCGGGCGGGCTACGGTTCCGCCTTCTGTGCGACCGCGGGTCTGCTGACTGCGAGTGCAGGCATGCTCATGCTGATGCGCAGAGCACTTTTCGGTTGTTCCGGCAGGGCTAAGAGACCTGCCTTGTCTACGGTATAAGATCCTCGTCCCAGCGCATACGGGGCCAACCGGAACCCTCTTGACTCTCCCGTCGACAGGAGAGCTTATGTTTACTGCAGAGCATCGTCATACTCGGGATGGTCACAGGGGGGGGTGAGGTAGGGATGGGCAAGACGCGTGAGGGGGTGCCTGACAGAATCCTCCTGCCAACAGCAATGGCTCAAGGGGAGAGTTCCGTGCCGACCTCCACGCAGCGTGAAGCTCCCAAAGAAACCACAACCTGTGGGCCAGCGTCTTCTTGTTGCGGCGCGGGCGCGCGGACGACCGGGCAGAAGATCAGCGGTGTTCTGCTCTTTCTCGCACTGATCGGTGTGATCCTGGCCAGAATCTTCGGCGTCATCTGAGCGCATCATCAGCGTGGTACATGTGTGGGTACACGGACATGACAGCCGATGTTCGGAAACGAATTGACGAGGATGCCCAGCTACTCTCGCATCAGGACCCACGGCAGCGGGTCGAAGGGATCCGGCGGGTGACCGCACTAGCCAGACAACTTCCGTTGGCTGACCGTGATGCGGCCATCCCGATCCTTGAGCGGGTCGTCGAGGACAGGGAGGCGTTCGTTCGCTGGAACCTCGCCTTCGCTCTCGGCGAGATCGGTCACGAACACGCCCTTCACGTGCTGGAACGCCTCAGCGAAGATGAGCACGCGAACGTCCGCTTTCGCGCTGCCCTCGCCCTCGCGCTCATCGGCCACGGGCGGGCGCTCCCGACGTTGCAGCAGTTAGCGGCCGATACGTATAAGATCGGTGAGCACTCTGTCGTGCGCGCGTTCGCGGCCCTGGCCCTGGGGCGCTTCCGGCAGGAGGTGGCCGTGAGCGCGCTGGCCCGGCTGGTCGAAGACGCCGATCCGGTCGTACGCTGGCATGCGGCCGTAGCCCTGGGCGACATCGGCCTCCCCAGCGGGGTGGTGCTGCTGGCGAAGCTGGTCGATGACCCGATCCCGTTCGTGCGGGCGCACGTCGCCATCGCCCTTGCACAGATTGGCGATCGCAGCAGCGTGCCCATCCTCGAGCGTCTTGCCCAAGACCGCATGCCCCGGGTGGCTCAGATCAGTCGTGCATCGCTCGAATTGCTGCGCACCACTGTCGGCGGAGAGGGGGTCTGAGCAATGCCAAAACGGCTCGGTTGGAGGACCTTTGTCCAGTGGCTGCACATCATGGCCGTGGCGACGGCTATCGGCGGGACGTTCTTCATCGGTTACCTGCTCCTCCCGGCTCTTGGGGTGTTGTCCCCCGAGGATCAGGGGAAGCTGGTCGGCCATATTGTGCCCCCTTTCTCGCGGTATGTCTGGGTCGCCTTGCCCACGTTCTTCATCACAGGTGTGATCATGTGGTTCTTCCGCGCCGCTGACGCCGGGATGACCCCTGCCCAGTTCTTGCGCACGCCCTACACGCCGCTGCTCGTCATCAAGGTTGTCCTGGCGCACGTCATCGCCATCACGGCCCTGATGCTGACGCTCCCAGGATTCCCGGGCGTCAAGGCCGCAATGCCCGGCCTCATGCGCTTCCTCCCCTGGGTTGCCTTTGCCATCTTCTTCATCGCCGCCTACCTGCGGCGGATGAAGGTGGGTGCCGAGGTCCGGGGATGATGTCTAGGTCGGACTTGACTCTCCTCTGGAGGGAATGACTTACCATGCAGTGAGCACTGACGATGATCGAAGTGCCCTTACTGCCTTGCCGGGAAGGAGGTGACCACAATGTGCACAGGGGCGAAGAAGGAGGTTACCACACAAATTCCGCAGGTTGAGGAGAAGCCGAAGGCCGAGCCGGAGCTTGTCAAGGTGGGCGCCACAAAGCAGGGCGGCTGTTGCGATCCCGACTGCGGCCCTTCGACCTGCGGCGGCTAGGACCGTCAGCCGACGGTGGATGCTGAAGGAACTCCTGGCGGGTCGTCTGTTTGGCCACCCGCTTCACCCTATCCTGGTCCACTTTCCGGCCGCCCTCTTCCCTACGAGTCTCCTGTTTGATCTGCTATCGCTATACCGTACCAGCGGTGACCCGACATTCGTCAAGGTGGCGTTCTATACGATGGTCATAGGAGAAGTGGCGGCTGGCGCTGCCGCTGTCACCGGGGCCATCGACTATTTCACCAAGGTGCTCCCCGGGACGGCTGCGTTCCGCGTGGGAACTCTCCACGCCCTGCTCAACGTGGCCATCCTCCTCCTCTATGGCTTCAATCTCGGGCTACGTCTGGGACCAACCCTGGAGGTCTCGCGGATGCCCGTCAGTCCGCTGCTGCTCTCGGTGGCAGGCGTCGCCGCCCTGACCGCCAGCAATTACCTGGGCGGGCGACTCGTCTACCATTACGGTGTCGGCGTGCGGCTAACGAGCCAGCACTGATCCTACAGCTTGGCTCCGCGCTTTGAGGCAGAGAGGCGACCGTTCTCAGAGGCGCCGTCGATGCACAGGGTGATCGGCACGTCGATAGCCGGCACGCAGAGATCGGGCTTGCAAGAGGCGATATCTCCTCCGTCGCCGTGGAGAGCCCTGGTATATTCTGCCAGGGAAGCCCGTAAGGCCTGGAGGTCCCGGATTCGCACGTCGACCTGGCGCATTTTCTCATCCAACAGTGCACGCAAGCCCGGCCTCACTGACGGACAACATCCCGCATCAGTGAGGTTCAGCAATTCGCCGGCCTCCCGAAGCGTAAACCCTAGCTCCTTGGCCCGCTTCAGGCGGTGGAGGCGACGGATATCGTCCTCGCCAAAAAGGCGGTAGCGGCCCTGGGCACGTGGCGGTGGCGGGAGCAGCCCGACGGCCTCATAATATCGAATGGCCTTGATTGAGAGACCGGTCAGCCTGGCAGCCTGGCCGATACGCACATACTCGCTCATGGCCCCGCCTCCCATTGGGTGTCCTTCTCAAAGCATAAACCCTCCCGGTAGTAGGAGAGTCAAGCCCCTGGCCAGGGAGGCGCCCATTCGCCCGGGTTTCTGCCTGCAGAGATCCTCTTTTTGCAGGAATGTGACAATTCCGCCGGGAGATCGTGCTGGCGGTCGGAATTTGCCGGGCTGGCTCCTCCGTACGGTGGCAGTACTGTATACATGCTCACGTTTACCAGGAACGATGCGGCGAGAACCACGCTGGCTGCCACCGCCAACCCCCGCGCCGGCATCGGGGTCGCGCAACCATACCGTGAAACAGCACGACGTTCCACGTGTGGAACACATCCCACCGGACGACCAGCGGCCGCCCTCTGTGTACCATCGGCATCGCTTCCCACGAGGAATTGCCGCCAGCCCCGGCGCGCTACCGCCTGCCCCACTCTCGGCCGTCAAGGCGGGCGATCGCCTGCATTGACACGCCCTCCACGCGGCGGATCAGGTCCATGGCATCGTCCCATCGGAGGCCACCGAAGCAGAAGAAGCGCCCGTCGGGATAGCAAACGACGGAGGGCCCCGCGTCTTCGTATAGCGGGCAGCGGTCCACACTAGTGCCGCACCCCCCCGGGCCTCGAAAGGGCGCAACTACTCCAGATCTGCACGCCGGTCCCGCCGAGCCGCCTCGTAATGCGGCATGCTCTCGTTATTTCGGCGGTTAGTGCCACCACGCTGACCAAGCGTGTCCCTGTTTCGCCCTTTCGAGGCATTCCTTGATGGAGGGTCGGATGTGCTGACTCCGCGATCGGTCGCGCCCAATGAAGGGAACCCGCCCAGCGCATGGTAGCCTTTCCCCCAGTTCTCTTCAGGGGAGGGGATTCATCGTGCCCGGCGCAATCGTCAAACGGAGCGCGACCAACTACGCGGTCAAGATCTACGTCGGCCAGGGTAGGAGCAAATGGTACTCGGGCTTTCGAACTCGGAGAGAGGCGCAGGCATTTCAGGTCAGCATGGCGAGCAATCCGCTCCATGCCGCAGGGATGGGCCTCTACGGTAGTACCAGACTCCGCCTCGGCACCTATCTGACGAGCGACTGGTTGCCGGAGCAGGCGGCCCGGGTCAAGCGAGGAACGCTCAAAGTCAGAACATTCGAGCGGTATGATGAGCTGACCCGCGCGCACATTGTCCCTCGCATCGGTTGGGTGCCCTTAGTGAAAGTCAGTCCCCAGCAGGTCAAGGGTCTGTACCGGGCCATGTTCGAGGCCGGGCGGTCGCCATCAACGGTCCGCCGCGTGGCGATGGTCCTGCACAAGGCATTCGAGGATGCGAGGCGTGAGGGTTTGGTTGGACAGAACCCCGTGGACTACTCGGATCCGCCGCAGAACGCGAGGTTCGAACCAAGGCTGTGGAGCGATGAGCAAGTCGCTCTCTTCCTCGGAGAGGCCCGCAGGTCGTCCAAGCACTACGCCCTGTACCTGACGGCGATAGCCTCGGGCGCAAGGATCGGTGAACTGCTGGCAGTCCGTTGGGAAGACTTCAGTACGATGATGGCCACACTGTCCGTCCGCCAGACACTCACGCGGCCCAGGGGCGGCGGCATTTTGCTTGACACACCGAAGTCTGCGAATGCCCGCCGTGAGATCGTGCTACCTTCGGAAGCGGTCGAAGCACTGGAAGCCCTGAGGAAGCAGCAGGCCCAGGAGCGCCTGAGCCGTGAAACCTGCCCAAAGGGTGCGGCGTGTATAGATGCGGCCTGCAAGGATTGGCATGAGGCCGGTCTGATCTTCACGCAGGCAAATGGCAAGCCGCTCCACGCTAAGAAGATAGCGGCGCGGAACTTTCGGGCGACGGTTGAGCGAGCGGGCCTTCCCTCGCTCCGGCTCCACGATCTGAGGCACCTGCACGGAAGCTACCTCGTCCGACATGGGGCGAGTGTCAAACTGGTACAGGAACGTTTAGGTCACGCTACCCCGGCCTTCACGATGAGAACCTACGTTCACAATGCGCCAGGTCAGCAGGCGGAGGCAGTCCGGCTCATTTCGGGCCTGCTGGAATCTGCAACCCATTTGCAACCGAATTTGGACACATTGGACGGTGAAGCGCGGACCCCCATCAGGCGGTAGGAAAGCGACGAAACCCCGCGTCAGATGCGATTGGCGGAGGGCCCTGGGAATCGAACCCAGCCTGGGCCAGACCGGTCCAGCGACCGGTTTTGAAGACCGGGGCCCGCACCAGCGGACGCTGCCCTCCAACAATTGAGGATTGTACGCCACGGGCAGGCCGGCGCAAGGGGGCGGCCTCCGCGCATGGTCTGCGGTTATATACCAGCCCTTCCGGCCAACTGCAAGGTCTTCCGCGTATGCCCGCGTATACTAGTGAAAAAGCAGCCTTTGGGGAAAAACAATTAGAAGGGGGCGACCGCGTGCAGCTCAGTACGGCCAAGCCCAACGACCGGGTGAGGCCCACCTCGATGTACCGCATCCAGGCAATCATTGCCTTGCTCATCGCGGGGCTGGTCGTCAGCGCGTTGCCCGCCTCGGTAGGCAGTGCGCCCGCCAGTTGTGCCATCGTTGAAGGGGCCGCCATCGGCGCCGTGCGCATCGGTATGCCCGTGGCAGCGGCGCTGTCGATTACCGGGCGTCCTGGTGGTCAGCAGGTCGTCGGCAGCCAGGTAATTTACGCGCTTCGCCCGCCGTGGTGGTGGATGATGGCCGATCACGGCATCGTCGAGCGGATCAGCACCCGAAGTCCGGACTGTCGAACCTCGCGCGGGGCGCGCGTCGGCTCTCCGCTTGCCGCCGTGCGCGACGCATATACCAACGTCATCCCGCTTGTGAGCATCATTACGCCGGCGGTGGACGGAGATGTCCTCTCGTATCCGTTCCTCGGCGTGGCGTTCCGCCTACGTCGCAATCAAGTGGAGGCCATCGAGGTGTTCCGTGCCGACCGGCTGGCGTCCTCACCCGCGCCCGCCCCGTCGCCCGCCCAGGTCCCGGCATCACCCGGGGCGCCTTCGCCAACACCGACCACGGCGGCAGGCACCTGGGGCGTGCGATCCACCGCGGCGCGCATAGACGAAGGCGCGCTGACCGTAACCGGTACTGTAGAGAACAGGAGCGCCCCACGGTCCGTCTATGCCGAAGTCCGGGCCTTCAACCCGGCCGGCCGCCAGGTCGGCCAGGGGGAATCGCCGGTCGCTCCCAATCCCGTCCCAACCGGGGGCGCGGCAACGTTTGAAGTACGCGTGCCGATCGATGACATCGTGCGTCGGTACGTGGTGACGATCCGGCCGTTGGGTCAGGTGGCCGGCTCACTGGCGGAAGCCAGCGGTGAGGTCAGAGATTTGCAGCAGTTCGCCTCGGTCGTCGCCAGACAGATTCAGGTTGCGACGCAGACACTTGTGAACCCGCCCACGCGGGATGACTTCGTGATCGTGGTGACCAACACGAGCCCGCTCCCCGTGGCGAGCGTTGCGGTCGTGGTCGAGATCACCGCCACGTGTCGGATCCCGTTCCCAGCGCCACGCACGATCCAAGAGATTCGGGGCGGCACGGTCGTTGTCCAGCAGTTGCGTCCCGGCGCCTCTGCCCGAGCGGCGCTTCCGGTCTCAATTGGTACCTGTATTGACTTCGCGACCTGGTCGGCCACCCATAGAATTGGCGAGGTCCGCATCGGCGAGTAGCATATAGCGACAACCAACCGGTGCCGCTAACGATCGGGGGACAGTGCCTCCTCGGCGCGCGGACCGAGCGCTCGCCGATCGCCGATGCGGCGCGTCACGCGAATCCCGTCCAGATACTCCAGGAGCGCCAGCGCGTACTTGCGGCTGGTCCCCAGCCGGTCCCGCAGCGACGCGACCGTCACCTCACGCCCCTCACGCACCATCTCGACGACGATCTGGCGTGTGCGTTCCAGCGCCGCGCTCGCAACGCGCAGATCCTGAGCGATCGATGTGATCAGACCCTCGTCGCTGAGGACTTGCAACATTCGATCCACCACAGGTGCATCGCCCATGCGGCGGAGATCATCAAGTGAGGGCGGCGCGGCGGCACCGCGCTCGAGCGCCGCGAGCAGCGCGCTTTTCGTGCGGGTCTCGTTGTCGGTGATTCGAGGACTGTAAGCGGAGAGGGCGAGCAGCCCACGCCGGTCGACGATGCGCCCGGCCTCACGAAGGCCGGTAAGGGTGGCGTCAAAGAGC
>Ga0187893_10011547_pt1 | contig 12797 bp, 13 predicted proteins | sample MA1701074metaG_FD_139574 | JGI IMG/M metagenome (GOLD analysis project Ga0187893, IMG submission 139574) | White microbial mat communities from a basaltic lava cave in the Kipuka Kanohina Cave System on the Island of Hawaii, USA - MA170107-4 metaG ...
CGCGCGGTGGCAATAACAACACGGGCAGCACACTTACCAAACCAAGCAGCGATTTTCATGATCAACTCCTTATGCAGCCACAGAGCTGCAACACACGAGATCATGCGGCGCGTAGCGCCGGGGGTAAAAGGGACCCGGGGCGGGTAAACCAAAACCGAAGTGCGGGGTAGCTGCGGACGGGGTGGGAGGGGAGTCTCACTGACGCACAAACACCAAAATTTTGTGAAATTTTGCCTATTAGCCTCGAATGCGAAAAACTGTTGCACTCGAGCGCTCGCGCGGGTATAGTTATTCTTTTCTTAAGGAGCTCCACATGACCACGCCGAAAGTACAGCGGGGCCGCAAACCCAAGTACCCCTTTCGTACCATGAAGCCAGGCGACAGCTTCCCGGTCCCGAAAGACAAGCACAACTCAGTTCGCGCGGCCGCCTCCTCTTTTTGTAAAAGGCACCTAGAACTGGGCATGAAATTCTCCGTCAGGACCAGCTGGGACGGATGGACGGAGTGTTTTCGTGTTCTGTAATGCGCGAACCTCCGGCTTTTAGCCAAATTCCTCCGGCTTTGACCAAATTCCTCCGGGTTCCTCCGGCTTTGAAAAGATGCGTTAAACCCACGGCCTACAAGGCGAAAACGAGGGTATTATTAACATCCTCCGGCTTTGCGTATACCCTCTATTATAAGAACTTCTTCTTCTTCTTCTAGAAGAAGAAGAAGATAAGAGATATAAGGGAAAAGCCGGAGAAGTTAACGATATCCCCTGTTTCGCCTTGTAAATTATGTGCTTAACCCTGCTTTCAAAGCCGGATGAAAGCCGGAGGATTTCGGGAGGATGTTAATAATACCCCTGTTTTCGCCTTGTAAATTATGCGCTTAACCCATATTTTCAAAGCCGGAGGATGTTAACAAAACCCTTCCCCCTTGCCACCCAGCTCTATGTCAGTTACACTCGCGCGTGAGATCTCATCCTAGGAGGACTGAACATGACGTTTTACACTCACAACAAGCCCGGCGCCCCTGTTGGCCGGTATTCGGCCGGCGACACCGTGGTCGATTCGCTTTTCAGCATGTGGAAGTGCGTCGTGCCCGGTCCGGAGGCGCGGTTTGCCGCGATGGGTCCGTCGGCCCGCGTGATTTCCGGCGCCACCGCCCTCACTGCGGCTGACTCCGGCGGCGTGTTCATGCTCACTGCCCTGACCGGCGCGGCGGTGTCTCTCCCTACTATGCAGCGCGGTCTCGAGTACACGTTCATTAACGCTCTGGCGCCGACCAGCAACGGGTACGTAATTACTCCAGCCGACGCGGACAAGATTATCGGCCGCATCGCCGTGACTGCGGACGAGGTGGGTGACACTGAAGACACCGCGGGCGGGGACACCGTGACTTTTGTTGCTAACTCGAGCCTGGCAGGTGACTGGGTGAAGCTGGTCTGCGACGGTTCGAACTGGTACGTGACCGGGATCGCGAGACTGGCTGCGTCTGTCCTGATCGCGGGTTAACGAAGTGCTAGTCCGGGCGTTGCTCGTCCTTTGGGCCCTCAGTGCTTCACCGCTGGGGGCCCATGAGGCGGGGATTAATTCCCCGCCCTCTGAATTCGAGCGCCAGTACTGCGACGCGCGGACCATTGCTCCCTTCACTAAGACCTTAACCCTGGAAGAGCAGATCCGGGTGTTCGACGAGCTGGAGCAGTCCGGCGCCATTGGTTCCCAGCATGCGGAAAACCTCCGCAGGCTGGCACGTGAAGCGAGAGAAACAGACGACCTGGCTGCCTGGGTCGAGAGAGAATGCGCACCTAAGGAGGAAGTATGACTGCTTACACGAAGACTTCTCCTGGCGCGCCGGTCGGGAGGTATGTAAAAGACGATACTGTTACTGACAGCGCGGGCGTGGTCTGGGTGTGTACTGTTACCGGTAACCCGGCCCAGTTCGATGTTCAGGCCGCCGCGGCGCCGGACGCGCCGGACGCGCCTGCCGTGAGCTTCACGCCGACTTCAGCGTACTTCGCGGCGTCGGTCGATCAGGTGGCAGAGGCCCTGGACGACGCGATGAATCGGGCCGCCGGCGCCGTCGATGCGGACGGGCCGCGCGTTCTCACGGTCCGCGACAGCGGCAAGACGTTCCTCCTCAAGAATCATACAGGCAATTTCACTTTGCCCCTAGCCGCTACTTCTCTCGGTACTAAGTTTCGCTTCGTGCTCTATGATGAGCTTACCGGCGATGTTACGATTACCACCAGCACCATGTCCGAGACGTTTGAAGGCTATGTTTTTAACATCCAGTCGGCCGCGCGCGTGGCCGGGGCAGGGGGGGATGTTCTCACCTTCGCTCTGATTGCTGCTATCGAAGGGGATTGGGTCGAGCTTCAAAGCGTTGGCGGTGCCGGGTGGGTCGTTACCGGCGTGGTGGCTAACACAGGCGCGGTAGCGTTCTCGTGATGGCGCCCGGGATCCTTGCCCCCCTTCACTAAGACCCGCACCTAAGGAGGAAGTATGACTGCTTACGCCAAGAACTCGCCCGGGGCGCCGGTCGGGAGGTACGTAAAGGGCGACACCGTTACTGACAGCGCCGGTATTGTGTGGGTGTGTGTAGTCACTGGCAACCCAGCCCAGTTCGACGTCCAGGGCGCCGCAGCGCCTGCCGCCGCGGATGTGACCTACGACAACGTCGCCTCTGGGCTGGCGGCTGAGAACGTCCAGGATGCAGTCGATGAAGTGTACGCGGCGATCCCTGTCGGTGGCGGCGGCGACCTTGTTGCTCACGGCGGTACGCCTGAGCTAACGGGTACTACCGACGAGACTTTGTTAGCTACGATCGTGATGCCCGCCCTAGCCCTAGGGGATATGGTTGAGTTATTTTTCTATGTTGTCGCAGTTATTTCTCCTGCGGAGGGCGGCACAATAGTCTGCAGGGCTATAGATCCGGTCACCGGCCCTTCTTTATTTTTAGTGGGTACTACAAACGCAGCTATACAGCACGAACGTACGCTACGTTTCGTTGTGACTGATCTTACTGATCCGAGCGACGCCCAGATCTTTACTACGTCTGTCGGAACTAACAGTGGATCGCCGCCTCTCGCTGTTATTGATTTCTCTACTATCGGTTCTCAGGATCTAGATTTCACTGCGCCTTGGGACTTGTATATCGTTGCTAGTCTGACAAGCGCCGCGGACTCGATTCGTTTACGGCAGTATTCAGTGCGCGCGCTGGTCGCTAGTTAAGGAGTACCCGGGTCATGGACCCGAATTTGGTTCGGAAGCAGAACGGCGGGCAGCCCCTGTCTCCTCGCCAGCAGAAGCTGGTTGAGGGGGTGGGGCAGGGCATGTCTGAGCGCGCGGCGTGCAATTACGCCGGGCTAAAATTCAGCGGCCACTATTTCAAGGACCCGCGGATCATTGCCGGCATCGCTGAAGAGAAGAGGAAAAATGCCGCGGCCGCCGAGCTCAAGCGCCAGGACATTATCGACGGCCTGAAAGAGGCCGTCTTGCTCTCGAAGCAGGTGTCTGACCCGCACGCGCTGATCAAGGCCTGGTCAGAACTGGGCCGGCTGTGTGGTTTCTACGCCCCCGAAGTCCGTAAACTTGACATCTCAGTCACGGCGAAGCGCGTGATCACGCAGATGGAGCAGCTCTCTGAGGTAGAGTTGCTCCAGCTCGCTAACGAGGAGCTTGGTGAGGGCTTCGAAGGGCACTTCAAGCGGCTTACGGCTCCCTTGAAGGACGTGGTCGACGCCGAGATTGTGGAATTGAAGCAGAAATGACCCCCGAATTGCTTCAAAGCGAACAAACAGCGTTTGATGAGGCCCCGGTGCGCAAGCGCCGGCGGCTCGAGGTCGAAAAAGCGGCCATGAAAGCGGCCATGAAAGTGGCCGCGGGGAAGGAGAAGGCCGCGGCTAAGGTTTTGGTCAAGAAGGCGAAAAAGGCCGCTCGGGAAGCGGCCAAAAAAGCGGCCAAAAACGCTTGGCGACCTAAGCCCAAGCCCTGTCAAGAGTGCGGGGTCGAGATAGATCCCAAGAAAACCAGCTACAGCACGCGGCGCGGTTGGGAGGAGCGGAAGTACTGCGGCCGCGCGTGTGCCGCGGCCGCTGGCCACCGGGATCCGCAGAAGTTCACCCGAAAGAGCCTGATCGAGTACCAGGAGCAGATCAAGTCGGACTCCAAGGCGGTGCAGGAAATGGCTCGGCGCGCGCTGGCGCGTAAATCTCTCCTGTACTTCACTAAGAGGACTCATCCGAAGTACAGCGCCGGCTGGGTGCACGCGGATGTCTGCGCCAGGCTCGAGCGTTTCGCCCACCAGGTGATGGAGCAGAAATCGCCGCGCTTGATGCTGCTCCTTCCGCCGCGGCACGGAAAATCGGAGATCGCCAGTATTCGCTTTCCGGCCTGGTATCTAGGTCACAACCCTGGCCATGAGATAATCAATGTCGGATATTCTCTCGATCTGCCTATGCGCTGGTCCCGGAAAGTTCGAGAGCTTGTCCGGGATCCGGCTTACGAAGCGGTTTTTCCTGCTACCCGACTTGACCCTGAGAGCTCGGCACTGGAGGCTTGGTTAACTACTATGGGCGGTGGGTTTACAGCCGCCGGCGTTGGTGGGGGCATAACGGGCAAAGGCTGTTTTTCTGCCCACGCCCTCGTAAAATCCCGCGAACGTGGTATAATCTCTCTCTCAAAACTAAGAGTAGGGGAGCACGTTTATGCGTACGACCACGAACAACGCCGTGGAGTGTTTACTCCCGTCCTCGCCGTCCACGCCTCCAGGCACCCGGTCGGGGCTGGACGGTACGCCGGCGTCCGCTGCACCGACGACCACGAATTATTTTCCCCTCGGGGCGGCGGGTACTGCTCCGCCGCCAGTATCGTCCAGCAAGGTCTGCCCGTCCTGCGGCAACGCGAAGTCGAGGAACTCGCGCGAGTGTGCGGGGTGCAGTGCGATCCGACATCCGAGGCAGATAGCCCCCCGAGTATGCCCCAGGTGTGGTGGCCAGAAGGCTGCGCACGCGTACCGGTGTGCGTCGTGCCATGCGCGCAGTATTACGGTATCAGTTCAACTGACTTGCGCGCACTGCGCAAAGACCTTCGAGTGTCAGAAGGGGGAGGCGGACAAGCGCATACGGCGATACCGCGCGGTTTATTGTTCCAAGACGTGTTCGCTCAAGGCCCGGCACGCGCGGGCGTCAGAGGGGGCGCCGCCCCGGTACTGCCGGCAATGCAGCGTGCGGTTGACTCGGAAGGACCAGCGCGAGTTTTGCGGAACGCCGTGCTACGACGCCTACCGCCGCGGCTCCTCGATGTCTGGGGCAGATTACGACGCCTCTTACACCGGATCGTTCCTGAGACTGAAGCCGCAGATAATAGAGCGCGATGGGCACAGGTGTGCGCTGACTTCGGCGGTCCGAGCTCTGGAGATCCATCACGTAGACCACGATCCGGCGAACAACGCTCCGGAGAATTTGATTACGTTGTCGAAGGCGGAGCACGAGCGTTATCATGCGCTCCCGGAAGATGCGCGGGCGATATATCGTCGCTTGTTGTCCGAACTCGCCGGGAGCCGCACCTCGTTATGGACGTTCAGACCAGCACATCCAACCTCTTCGTAGACGGGGTCTTGGCGCATAACTGCCACATCTTGACTATCGACGATCCGATCAAGAACATGGAGGAGGCCGACTCGAACACGACCCGGGAGTCCCTCTGGGATTGGTTCTGGTCGACCGCGTACACCCGCCTGGCACCCGGCGGCGGCGTGCTGTTGATTCAGTGTTTGACCGGGGATACTCCGGTTCGCATGGCTAACGGCTCTGAGCGGCGTCTCGACGCGGTACGTCCTGGGGACGAGGTTGCTACATTCGACGCGGGTCGGCTCTCGGTGTCTAAAGTCTTGAGGCAGCGTAGTAGCGGGCGCGACAAAGTACTGAAAATTACGACTTGTTCAGGGAAAATGGTGCGAGCCAACGCGCGCCACCCATTTTTGGTTTCTGACTGCGGGGGATTGAGATGGATACGAGCGCAGAACTTGAATACAGCGAGCAGAATCGTGGCTTACCGGGGCAGTGGGGGAAATGGAGAGGCAAAGCATGTTCCTCAGACGGGTGTAACAAACCCGCCAAGTGCCGAGGTATGTGCAACAAGCACTATTATCGGGCTAAATGGGCTTCCGGCTATCGGCCCCCCTCGTACAACGCGGTTAACCAGCGCGTTAGGCATATTAAACACCGCTATGGCCTATCTGCGGAGGAATATGACCGTCTTTACGCCGCCCAGGGGGGTAAGTGCGCAGTTTGTGATGAAGCGCGCCCCACAAGCACGCCCAGTAGATGGCGGAATGCTCTGTGTATCGACCACTGCCACGATACCGGTAGGGTCAGAGGACTGCTCTGCAACAGTTGCAACGCGGCGGCGGGGTACATCCGGAACGCTGGTCTTGCCCGAAAGCTGGGCGAATACCTCCGACTTCACGACGGAGAGGGTAGTTAGCGTCGTCCCTGCTGGCGAGGAGGAGGTATTCGACCTCCAAATCGAGGGTACGGAGAATTTCATTGCGAATGGCTTGGCCAGCCACAACACATGGTGGAGCGCTGATGATCTCGCTGGCCGGCTCCAGGTCCTTTCGGAGACTTCCCCAGATGCCGACCAATACGAGGTTGTCAAGTACCCCGCTCTCGCCGAGGCTTATGAATATCGCCTTAGCCAGACATTGGAGATCGTCCGGTCACTCACTCCACTTCATGGGGCTGCTACAGAAGCCGCTAGAGCGGTTGAGGCCGGTAGTGGACGCTATCTTCCAGTTCCCTGTGAGAGCGGCGATATGGAGCTCCTCCGAGTCCCCGGCGACGCCCTCCACCCTGCGCGATACGATGCGGGCGCCCTCGGAAAAATAAAGGCTAGCTCGCTGCCCCGGGTCTGGTCGGCTCTGTACCAGCAAAACCCCGTGCCCGACGAGGGCATGCTCTTTAGGAAAGACTATTTCGCCTACACCGCGGCCTGCCCCCGACCGTCTGAGCTCTACGTCTACCAGGCCTGGGATTTCGCGATTGGGCAGAAACAACAAAACGACTGGACTGTGGGCGCGACCCTGATCCATGACTACTCGGACCGGCTGTACGTCGCTGAGATTTTTCGTATAAAAACAGACGCCTTCGGTATCGTCGACGCTATGGTGAACGCCTACATTCGCTGGGGACAAGATGCTGGGTACTATCTCCTCGGCGTCGAGGACGGCGTGATCTGGAAGTCGATCGCCCCGCTGTTCAACCGGCGCATGCGGGAAAAGAACGTGTACATCCCGACCGAGGTCCTGAAGCCGCTGACTGACAAGCTGGCCCGCGCCCGGCCCTTGCAAGGGCGCATGCAGCAGCACAATATTGTTTTTCCTAAGGACGCCTTGTGGTTAGGCGAGTGTGAGCGCGAACTTCTCCGCTTCCCAGCCGGGGCGCACGACGACATTGTCGATGCGCTCGCCTGGGCAGTTATCTTGGCTACCGGGAAATCGCCCCCGCGGCAATGGGCTCCACCGCCGGTTAAGGGCTGGAAGGATAGGCTCGGCGAACTGTCCATGAGTGACTTTAACCATATGGGGGCGTAAAAGTGAGTACTTACGAAGGCGCGCCTTGCAAAAGGGGGCACGGGGCTGTACGATATCGATCTAATCGTGCTGCGTTGTTAGCTCATAACGGGGTTCGAGCGAGCGCCCGCTTATCTGAATAAAGGAGCTTGACCAATGTCCGACCACAACATCACCCGCGTATTCGGCAGCGAGCCTGACACCGAGATCACTGCCCAACTGCGCGGCCGGCTCATCGCCATCGTCCCTGAGGACGAAACAACCGGCACCGTGACTGTGTACCACGGCCTTGGAGAGGCGGTCGCCGCCTCTGGCACCGCCACCGCCCAGGACGGCGGTACCGAGGGCGACACCATCACCGTCGGGACCATTACCATCACCCTGGACGACACCCCTACTGGCGAGGATCAGATCGCCACCGAGGCAACCGCCGCGGACCTGACTACTTCCCTCCTGGCTGCGCTCTTGGCGCACTCAGACTACGCGGATGAGGACTGGGAGGTCGAGCAGACTGACACCGACGAGCTGACTTTCACAGCCAAGGTTACCGGAACTCCCGGCAACGCCATTGTGCTTGAAGAGACCGGCGGCACCTGGGTCGTGTCTGGATCCGGCTTCCTGGGTGGCGGGACGCCCGGCGGGGTGGTCTTCACGATCTGCGCCGCGGCTTTGCCTCAGGCGGGCAAGTACTTTGGCGACCGGGGTGTTCGGTTCACCGACGGTTTGGCCATCGTGCGTAGTGAAACGGCCGACGAGATCGGGGTTGTGTGGGCCGCAGGGAACGAGTCTATCTAAAGGGAGGGCGGCATGAGTAACGGAAGCAACCTGTATCGTCACACCGGCACCACGGACGAGACGGTCATCTCGACGGATCGCTCCCGTGTGATCGCGATCCTCCCTGAGGACACCACCGCGGGGACAGTCACGCTGCGCGACAGCAATACTGCGGACGATTCTGATCCGGTGCACATTGCTGCGGCCGGATTGCCCCAGACCGGAAAGATGTTTAGTCAAAGAGGTGTGAAGTTCGCCACTGGTTTGACTGTCCAACTAAGCGATGACACCGACGTCGTTTTGATCGTCTGGGCGCCTAAGTTTTCGTAAGGAGTTGTTGTGGCGAAGCAACTGAGTGAAGCGCAAAAGGTGCTGCGTCGGGAAAAGCGGCGCCTTTGGCGGGAAGAGAACCGCGACGAGTATCGGGCTCAGCAGCGAGAGAGCTACCGGCGTCGCAAAGATAAACTGGCGGAGCTGCGGGCGTCTCCTGAGGCGCGCGCTGCGAAGCGGGATTACGACGCGGGCTATCGCGAGAGCAACGCTGTGGAGATTTCGCAGCGGAAGCAGCGGTACTACCGAGAACATCGCGAGCAAGTCATTGAGCGCGTGCGTCGCAACCGCCGCGCAAAGAAGGAGGTGAGAGATGGCGGTTTTGACAACGAGGGCGCGCAGTAAGCTGCGCTCCAGTACTTTCGCGGTGCCTGAGCGCCGGGCGTATCCCATTCCTGACAAGGCGCACGCTAAGGCAGCGCTAGCGCTGATTCGCCACGCGCGCGGCCCGGGCGAGAAGGCTCGCATTCGCTCTAAGGCGAAGGCAATGCTCGCTTCCGCAGACGGTGGGATGCCGATGCGGTATAACATGGGTGGTTCGTACCAAGTGCATCGAAAGGGCTTGAGGAACTACTAAATGGCTAAAATGGACGCCGCACTGGCTAACGCCACGTGGAACCGGTACATGTATGTCCGTGACAACGGTCACCTGGACTACGTGGATAAGGCGGCGAAGTGTACCGACTTCTTCGTCGGTATGCAGTGGGACAAGAGTACGCTGTCCTTACTGAAAGCGCAACGCCGCCCTGCGTTGACGATCAATAAGATCATCTCGACCATGTCTAACGTCATGGGTGAGCAGATCTTCAATCGCAGCGAGATCGCCGTGCGTCCCGCGCGCAAAGGCGCGACTGGCGAGGTTGCTGATTCTCTCACGCGTGTGTTCAAGCACATCTCTCAGGATAACCAGCTTGATTGGATTCGCAGCGATGTGTTTTCCGACGGCATCATCACTTCGCGTGGTTTTTTCGACGTGCGCTTGAAGTTCGACGAGAATATCGCTGGTGAAGTACAAATCAACAAACTCAATCCTAAGAACGTGCTCGTCGACCCCGACGCTGATGAGTACGATTCCGACACTTGGGGCGACGTCATAACTACTAAATGGCTCAGTCCCGACATGATTTCGGTGCTATATGACGAAGAGATCGGTAAGCAGCTCAAGGGGGCGGACTCGAATTACTGGCCCTATTCGTATGACTCCATCGACCGCGATCGTGATCGATTCGGGGATCGTCGTACCGAGGCATTTTCGCAGTTTCGGACAGATGAGTCAGCCGGCATTGTACGGAACGTGCGTGTTATCGAGAGGCAATGGCGCAAACTCGACCGTTCCAAATTCTTCGTAGACCCGACGAACGGCGATCGTGAGCAAGTTCCGTACTCTTGGGATCGCGACAAGATTGCTGAGTATGTTTCGCAGCGCCGCGTCTCGGTGATCACGGCTGTCCATCCTCGGATCCGCTGGACTGTCGTCGCGGACAAGTACGTGCTGCACGATGATTGGTCGCCGTACAGGCACTTTACCGTCGTACCTTTTTTCCCGCACTTTATTTACGGTCGCACCGTCGGTCTGGTGGAGAACCTGCTTGGTCCGCAGGAGCTTCTGAACAAGGTGCGGTCGCAGGAACTGCACATCGTCAATACTACGGCGAACTCTGGCTGGGTGATTAAGAAGGGGTCGCTCCAGAACATGACGATCGGGGAGCTCGAAAATCGCGGTGCGCAGACCGGCCTTGTGCTTGAGCTCGATGAAGTGGCTAATGCCGAGAAGATTTCTCCGAACACCGTGCCGACGGGCCTGGATCGGATCAGCTTTAAGAGCGAGGACGACATCAAAAACATCTCCGGGGTTAGCGATTATCAGACCGGTAACCCTCGCGAAGACGTGGCAGCTAAGGCCGTGCGCGCAAATCAGGCCGCCGGGCAGGCCAATAACGCTAAGGTGATGGACAACCTGCGCCGCACGGACTTTATCCTTGCCCGGAACGTGATTGACATGGTCCAGGAGTTTTATACTGAGCCCCGCTTGCTCCATATCACGACCGACCCGCTAACCGGCGCCACCGAAGAGCTGGAAGTAAACCAGGTCACTCCGGAGGGAGAGATTACGTCGGATTTGACTTTGGGTGAGTACGCTCTGATTGTCACGTCTGAGCCGCAGCGCGATACGTTCGAAGACAGTCAGTTCGAGCAGGCCCTGCGTATGAAGACCGAGGGCGGGATCCAGATTCCCGACACGTTCATCATCAAGAACAGCCGTCTGCGCGATAAGGCTGACATCGTGAAGGAGATTGAGAGCGCGGCGAACTCGCCGGAGGCGCAGGAAGCCAGGATGATCCAGAAGCGCAAGGCGCTGGCTGATGTCGCTTCAACCGAGGCTGATGCGCAGTTGAAGGGGGCTAAGGCCCAGGCGGAGCTCCAAGGCGAGGGCATGGGCGAGTTGCTGCTTGAGAGACAGAAAATGGAACAGGAGCACGCCCTGGAAGTGGAGAAGATGGAGCGTAAGTACGAGCTCGAGCGCGAGGCCTTGAATCAGAAAATGGCGCTGGAGCGGGAGAAGGCTCAGCTCGAGGCCCAGATTCGTCAACAGGAAGCGACCGATGATCGGATGTTGAAGCGCGCCCAGGCTGCGGCTGCTATCCAGCAGACTCGTGCACAGACCGCTGCGACCAACGCTCAGGCCCGAGCGACTAGCAAAAAAGCTGGCGCCCAAGCCCGCGCGACTGATGCTAGGGCGGAGGCTACTAGGGCTCCGGCTAAGGCCGCAGCCGGTGGGACGCCTATCTCGATTGAAATGCCGGCGCCCAAGCCGATGAAGTTCAAGGTCAACAATGGCGCTGATGGTATAACCGTTGAGGAGTTGTCATGACCATTCAGTTAAGTGTTGCTGTTCGAAATGCTGAGCTCGACGCTATCGAAGCTACGATCGGTGTTGACCCTTTGCTCCAGATCTTCGACGGCGCGCTGCCCGCTAACTGTGCCGCCGCGGATTCGGGGACTATGATCGCTGAGGGCACGCTCCCGACTGACTGGATGGACGACGCTGCGTCGGGCTCGAAAGCTAAGCTCGGTGTGTGGGAGGTCTTCGGGCTTCCAGCCGCGGGCGCTGGTACTGACGGTGTGTACTTTCGTATTAAGGATGCAACCGGCACGGTTTGTGGAATTCAGGGTACGTTCGGGGAGGCGGGAACTGAGGACATGGTCGCCGATAACTCCAACATCGCGGACACACAGGTTGTGACTGTTGTGACTTTTACCTTTACTGCGGGGAATGCGTGATGACCGAGAAAATGCGGGTTTCTGGTTCTTTTTTCTCTCGGCGAATGGTGCAATCCGAGTGCCGGTGGATCTTATCCACCGGCACTACAACGTGGTCGCCAGCAAGCGGAGGCGGCAGATGCTTCTGATTCCCAGCCAGAACATCGTCCTGCACGCCGCGCAACGCCGTCTGGTTGTGCCGTTCGCGTGCAATGCGAAGCTGGCAAGGTTGCAGTTGCGCCTGGCGCGTCCTCTGCTGGCGCGGCCCGTGGACTGGGACGAGAGTGGAGCTCTCCGTTTCGCCGTGATCCTGACACTCGACGGCGAGGAGATCGGCGTGGGCGGGCAGGCTGCGGGGGGCATCCGCGTCTCGCAGGCCAACGGCCAGGAGTACGCCGATTACATCCTGACCTGGACGCCGAGCTGGGGATACTTCGGCGCACGCGCCGGAGTGCCGAAGCGCTTCGGCGAGCGCGGGAAATCGTTCTCCGGTCGCCTCGAGCTGGATCACATCGGCGGGCGTATCGAGTCCGAGCTGATCCTGCTCGGCGAGGATGCCGATGCACCGGCGGTCCCCTTTCGCTCGTCGGTGGCGTTCGACGCCGCGACCAGCGCTTCCGAGGTCACCGGCGACGGAGTGGTAACCCTGAATCATCCCGCCAGCGGCCCGAAACGCGCGGCATTTGCCGGGGTCGGCTTCGAAGGCGGCATTAACCCCAGCTCCGATAGCCTGGCATGGGCTGGCGGCGCTGGGACGATCACCGAGCTGTGGGATGTGGTCTTCAACACTTTTTACGCGCAAGCGGCCTATTCGATCATCGCGCCACCCGCCTCCGCCCAGACCGTCACCAGCACGGTGACCGGCGGAGGCGACA
>Ga0187893_10011548_pt1 | contig 12797 bp, 11 predicted proteins | sample MA1701074metaG_FD_139574 | JGI IMG/M metagenome (GOLD analysis project Ga0187893, IMG submission 139574) | White microbial mat communities from a basaltic lava cave in the Kipuka Kanohina Cave System on the Island of Hawaii, USA - MA170107-4 metaG ...
ATGAATACATCAATTTCGTGGGTCAGCATGAAAGCATTGCACAGTTTGCTGATCTGAAAGACCGTGTTATCATCATCAATGGATTGAGTAAAGGCTTTGCGATGACCGGATGGAGATTAGGTTATATAGCAGCAAATGCAGAAATAGCAAAAGCTTGTGAAAAACTGCAGGGACAGTTTACCAGCGCCACTTGTTCTATCACGCAAAAAGCTGCTGTTGCTGCATTGACAGGCGATCTGAAACCATCAGAGGAAATGACAGAAGAGTTTACAAGAAGAAGAGCAAGAGTTTTGGAATTGGTTAAAGAAATTCCAGGTATAAAATGTTCTGAACCTGATGGTGCTTTTTATATTTTTCCTGATGTAAGTTATTATTATGGCAAATCAGATGGTGAAACAACCATCCAAAATTCAGCCGACTTTGCTATGTATTTGCTGAATACAGCAAATGTATCATCAGTAATGGGTGATGCGTTTGGTGAGCCGAAATGTGTTCGTTTTTCTTTTGCCAACAGCATGGCTAATATTGAAAAAGCATGGGCAAGAATTAAAGTGGCTTTGGCAAAACTGGATGCAAAAGTTCCCGCGGTAGCGTAGTATTTAAAACATTAGTATATTTATTTCTCATGGCCTTCTTTGCGAAGGCCATTTTTATTTTGCAGAATGAAATTTTGTAAAAGAGAATTTTGTTCCTTGTTTTTTATCCGTTTCAAAATGCCGGGGCTATGATTGATGATCGTCGTGTCTTTATCAAAAGGAAGTCTTGAATACATTTTACCGCCTGGAAAATGACAGGGTGAACAATTCGAAACCATGATTGGCTGAACCTGTTTGGCAAAATCAATTGTATCAGCCGTTGTTTCAGGAGTTTTGTTTTGCATGTCTTGAACCCCCGGAACTTTGGAAACACTGCAAAATTTCCACAGAATTAATATACCGATGAGCAGGATTTTCATCTCCTGAAATTGCAGCATGTAATTTACATCACTTGACGTAGTAAACATTTGCCGCCTGTAAAAAATAAAAGCTGTTTGAATTGTTTAAGAAAATTTTGTTCTATAGTACTCATGACGCCCAATGATCAGGACGATGAACGGATTGCGTCGCAACGAAGATGCTATGAAAAACTGAAGCTGGTAACCACCAAAGGCGGACAAGTCAAAATCAAATAACTAAAGCAGCTTCTTATTCCGCTTTTTCGTTTTCATCGCTTTCCTCATTTCCTTCTTCGTAACTGTCTTTCATTAATTCTTCTTCTTTTGCTTCTTCTTTTTTGTCATGCTCATCATCGGTGAGATAGCGTATGCTAATAAGGCCGCCTGCAAGATCAATGGCAAAATGAAGTATGATAACAATCCATAGTGAGCCGGAATACAAAAAAATAAAACCGAACAGCGCCGACAATACAACTGTTTTAAGCACCGCATGCGATCCCTGGTAATAATGGCCGGCGGCAAAAGCCAGCGCCGGTATTACAGCCGTATAGATTTCGCCATAGCGATTATCAATAAAAAATGTATGTACATAAGAAACCAAAAAGCCCCTGAAAAGAATCTCTTCACAAATACCGGCCGATATGCACATGAATGAATAGGCTCGCAACTCACGATAGCGTATTGGCATGAATGGCGCAGTTTGTTTCCAGCGTTCTCTTGCTTTTACGATCTCATGTTCATTGCGCAGTGTAAGAAGAGTATCGGCGATATAAAGCAATATAAATGTTGCTGTGAGTGTAACAACAATGCCGTTAAAATCGGGCAGGGCAGTTATTCCCAATGTATCAAACGATCTGCCGTGCAGCACCCAATTAATGATGACAACAAAAGCCATTATCCAGAGAAAATAGCTGTTGGAAATATAAAAGCGTCTGCGTTGCGCTTCATCAAGGCGCAGCGTTTTGAAAGCTTTGGCGCTCTGCAATCCCGATACGACCGGCATTACCAGCCCAAAGAGCAGTGCAATAATATGATCAGTAAAGGCGGGAAAATTAGTCATGTTTCGCCCCGGCTTTTTGCAGCAGTAAACCGTGCAGCGAAATTACCTGCGTTGTTACCAGTTGCTGTTCATCATTTACAATAACTGTATCGCATAATTTCATTTTGATATTTTCATCTATTTGCCGGTTCATTCGTTGCAGCACTTCTTCTCTTGTTATATGATCGCGGTCTATGGTGCGTTTAATGCGAAGTGAAAGAGGCGCATATACGCCGATAATATAATCCAAATGCTCACCTGATCCGCTTTCAAAGATGAGAGCAGCTTCTTTGATTGTATAAGAATATGTTTGTTGCTGCATCCATTTATTGGCATCCCGTATAGTAGCAGGGTGGGTGAGGGAGTTAAGCAAATCAAGTTTTTCTTTATTATTAAAAACAAGCGAAGCAATATATGACCGGTTGAGCTGATCATTCACATAGCTTTCTTCACCAAAATGCTGAATGATTGATCTTTTTAGTTCTTCATCAGTGTTCATTATTTTTTTGGCAGCATCATCGGCATAATATACCGGCACACCCAGCACTTCAAAAATTTTTGCTACGGTGCTTTTACCGCTGCCTATACCGCCTGTTAAACCTACACGAAGCATCAAGAACTAAAATTTTATATGTTTTAATTGATTAGAAGGAAAGTTAGGAAACTTGTTTTGGATTATGAGGAAACAAAAAAGAGGAAACGTTTTCATTTCCTCTTAATCCTTTTAATCTAAAAAAACTGCCTGCCCGGCAAGCGGGTCTTAGTTCTTTTTTATTTCTTTTCTGCAGTAGCTGCAGGTTTATTCAATGCCGCTGTCCAATCCATACTGATAGCTGATTTTTCAATTTTAATATAAGTACCGGGGCTGATTTCAATATTCAGTGTGCCATCTTCATTTACTTTATTGATAACACCATGAATGCCGGCGATGGTAACAATCTTGTCGCCTTTGCCAAGATCCTCAATAAATTTTTTCTGGTTCTTGGCTCTCTTGGCCTGTGGACGGATAAAGAATAGCCAAAATACCACGATCATCAATCCCAAAAAAATGAATTGAAAACCCCCGAAACCCGGAGACTGGTTAGCTTGTAATAAATAGATCTGGTTCATCCTGTTTTATTTAATTTAAAATTTTTTAGTCTGTTACTTCTACTGTAAAGCTCAACGGCATTGACGTTTCAGGCGTTGTGTTGGCTGTAACATACACATCTTTTTTTGCTATTCCTTTGCGGTTGCGGCTGTCAAATTTTGCTTTGATCACTCCCTCTTCACCGGGTGCAAATGGTTTGTCCGGTTTTTCAGGTACTGTGCATCCGCAACTTGCAGATACATTGGCAATGATCAAATTTTTATTTCCTGTATTTTTAAAACGAAAGCTTACTTCTACCACCTGTCCTTCTTTTACCTTGCCCAAATCTTTTACAGCAGAATCCAGCCATTCGATAGTGGTGAAGTTGGTCGAGTCTTTTGTGGCTTTATCTTTTTCTTCCTGCGTCAGCGGTTTTTTGTCCGTCATTTGGCATGCAAATAGTCCGGCGGTGAGTAATATGAATAATAACTTTTTCATCATCACAATTTGAGAAACAATAATTATCGGGATGCAAATGTAAGGCTAAGAGGTCAAAAGAGGAGAAAGAGAAAACGAGATTGTTCAGTGAGCTCTCTTTCCTTCTTCCTCTCCTTTAGGTCTTAGTTAATGTTTTCTTATAATCCAGGTCTAAAAAAATGAAAATCAAAAATAGCGAACACTGTTTGCTAAGACTCTTTATCTCCTTTTCTCTTTAGGCTCTTAGCTCTTAGCTGCCTTCTTATAATCCACTTTTTGCATTTTGCCCTGCTGCACCAGTTCTTTGTGAATATTATCCAAAATGCCGTTTACAAACTGGCCGCTTTGTACTGTGCTGTAGTCTTTTGCCAGGTCAATATATTCGTTGATGGTCACTTTGGGGGGAATAGTTTCAAAATATAAAAACTCTGCAAGCCCCATTTTCATCAGCAGCATATCCAGTATAGCTATTCGTTCTGGATCCCAGTTCTTAAGCTTGGGAGTAATGATGCTTTGCAGATGCTCTGCCTTGTCCAATACAGTTTGTAAAAGGTTTTTAGCAAATTCTTCCTTATCAGGGCTAAGCAGTTGTTTGAAGTTCAGCGACCCGGGTTTTTGGATATAACCTGCCAGCAACTGCACCAGCATTTCACCATCATCGTTCCAGTTGGTAAAATTTTCCTCAATGTGAGAAATAAATAGTTCATTGGCGAGCATCATATCGTTGAGGATAAACTCCAGTATCTTTCTTTCGTCCTGCTTATCCCTTGCACGGGTGGCAATATAATTTTTATAGTCAGGCGTTTCTACCAATTCCAGGTAGATCTTTCTTGTCAGTTCGCCATCTGTTCTTTGCTGCGGTTTTTCTTTTTCAAATTGCTCTTTCAGCAACGCATCTTCCAGCATTTTCCAAAGCACTTCATTGCCCGCAATTTTGGTATTTACATTCAGATCATCGGCTGTAGGCAAATGCTTACCGGCACGTTTGTGTGCTTCTGTTTCTGCATAGCGGGCCACTTCGGTAAGAAACCAGGTGAGATATACAAGTAATGAGCGGGTCTGGTTAAAATGTTGTTGTAATATTTTTTGAGGCTCTCCGGGTTTGGTTAAATTATCAAGGGTATCTAATGTATATAACGTCTGCATCACTTTCACCCTGATATTTCTTCTGCTGATCATTGCTGTAAGAACTGTTTTGAAGTGGCGAAGGTAATGAATTTTAAAAGGCTTTTGACCTTGTATAAATAACAATGATGTATCTCAATATTTTTTTATTGGTAAATCCTGACTTGCATAAATTTCTTAACTTAAGATGTTGTTTTAACTATTTGGAACCTAATTTGATATTTCAATATTATTTAGTTTAACCGGATATCCATTCATTGATGCAGCCGCAAAATATTTCTAATCTTGTTTTCAGTTATGGTATCAGTGAAGCTGAACTGCTCAATCATCCTGTTTTGGAAGCATTGCCCGTGGCTATTTATACCTGCGATTTAGATGGTTATATAAGAATGTATAATAGAGCTGCTGTGGAATTGTGGGGCAGAGAGCCTGACGGTAGTGATCAGTGGTGCGGCTCATGGAAAATATTTTCAATGGATGGCAGCCCATTGCCTTTGGATGAATGCCCTATGGCAAAAGTGCTGAAAGGGATCCCTGTCGAGCCTTACCGGGAGATCATGATACAACGGCCCGACGGGTCAAGACGAATTGCTGTGCCGCATCCAAGAGCTATTACCAATGATGCGGGCAAAATGATTGGCGCAGTAAATATGCTGGTGGACGTTACTTTTCGCAAAAATGCTGAAGAAGACGTTGCCCGGCTGGCAGCCATTGTTCAATCATCAGAAGATGCTATTGTCAGTAAAACATTGCAGGGCATTGTGACCAGTTGGAATCCCAGCGCTGAAAAGGTGTTTGGGTATACGGCTGCTGAAATGATCGGACAGCATATCAGTAAACTGATTCCGTCTGAAAGGATTAGTGAAGAAGCAGAAATTTTAAGCAAGATTCAGCGTGGTGAAAGGATAGAGCATTTCGATACGCAACGTATTACTAAAAGTGGTAAGCTGATTGACGTATCACTCACCATTTCTCCGGTAAGAAATAGCAATGGGATTATTATTGGCGCATCCAAAATAGCGAGACTGATTTCTGCCGAAAAAAAATTGTACAAGGCCTTGCAGGAAAGTGAGCAGCGATTGAACATTGCCGTAGAAGCGGCAGAGCTGGGAACATGGGAATTGAATTTGATAACAAGAGAGCCAAGCTATTCTGACAGATACCTGCAGATATTAGGATTTGAGCCTGGCTCAAAACCTGATCATTCTTCTATTTTGAAAAAGATACATCCGGAGGATATGGAGATCCGCAACGAAGCCATTAAAAAGGCATTGGAAGATGGCACACTGGATTTTGAAATGCGTGTATGTCCTTCAAAAGAGATTGTAAGATGGATAAGATCGAAAGGAAAAGTTTTTTATGACAAAAATGGCACGCCGCAAAGAATATTAGGAACTACACTTGACATCACCGACCAGAAAGCGGCCTTTGATATTTTACTGCAAAGCGAAGAACGTTTTAAAGACATTGCCAATTCGGCGCCTGTAATGATATGGATGACGGGCAATGAAAAATATGCAGGTTTTCACAATACAAGCTGGCTCAACTTTACCGGCATAAAACAGGAACATGGAAATATTGATGACTGGACAGATTTTGTACATCCTGATGATGTAGAAAAATATATCAACGTTTATAAAGAAGCGTATGTAAAACAGGAAGCATTTTATCGTGAATACAGGTTAAGACGTTATGATGGACAGTATCGCTGGATATCAGATCATGCTGTTCCCCGTTATGATAATACCGGAAGTTTCATTGGCTTCATCAGCGCCTGCATGGATATAGATGATGAAAAAAGATTTAATGAAAAACTGCAGGCAAGCGAACTTTTATTTAAAACCATTGCCAATGTTTCACCGGTAGCATTGTGGATGACGGATGTAAATGGCAAAAACAATTTTGTAAATCAAACATGGATTGACTGGACGGGTATACCTGTTGACAAACAATACGACCAGGGATGGTTAGCCTCAGTGGAAGAAGCAGACAGGGAGCATTTGATGGAAGTGTGCAGAAAAAGTCTTGAGAAAAAAGAACAATTTGCTGTTGAGTTCAGGCTTAACCGTAAAGATGGTAAGGTGCGCTGGATGCTTTCAGAAGGCGGTCCTTATTATAGTATTGATGGTAAGTTTTGCGGATTAGCCGGTTCGGTTGCTGACATTACTGAAAGAAAAGAACAGGAAATTCAAAAGAATGATTTTCTCGCTGTGGCAAGTCATGAGCTGAAAACACCTATTACTTCCATTAAAGCCTATACGCAATTGCTGGCGCAAACATTTCAAAATGGCGATAATGATTTTGTAAAAAATGCATTGTCGAAAATGGAGAACCAGGTAAATAAAATGACCAAGCTTGTAAGCGATTTTTTGAAATTGTCTAAAATTGAATCGGGCAAGTTCCAGTTGAATCCGGAGTTATTCGATCTGAAAGATTTGGTAAATGAAATGGCGGGTGATATACAAATGGTTTCTGCGGGTCATAAAATTTTAGTGGAGAAATCAGGGTCATTGTTTGTGAATGCCGATCGTGAAAGAATATCTCAAGTGATTACCAATTTTTTAAACAATGCGGTAAAATATTCACCCGATAATAAAGACATCAATGTACGAATGAAAAACTCTAATGGTTTTGTGACAGTGATGGTAGAAGATAAAGGGATAGGCATCAAACCGGAAGAGCATCAAAAAATATTTGAACGATTTTATCGTGCCAATGGAAATGCCAATATTTCGTTTTCAGGATTTGGTATTGGACTGTATATATCTGCCGAGATCATCAGGAAACATGGGGGAGATATCGGAGTAAATAGTGAAGAAGGTAAAGGCTCTGTTTTTTATTTTACATTGCCACAGGCTAAATGATATTAATAAGTGGTGCCACGGTTAGAAAGGAATACCTGATTATAAATAATGTTAAGCTGTGGCATCCCTGAAAGAATCTAATGAAAAAGAAAGTGATCATATACGATGATGATGCTGACCTGCTCGAAGTCTGTTCACTTATTCTTGGCTCAAAGGGATTTGAAGTGATCATGAAAGACAGGTGCACAGAGATCATTAAAGATATGCAACAACATCGGCCCGATGTTATATTAATGGATAACTGGATACCCGATATTGGTGGCGTAAAAGCTACAAGATTGATAAAAGAATCAGCATTTTCCAATATACCTGTAATATTTTTCAGCGCTAATAACAATGTAACAGAACTGGCAGCAGAAGCCGGCGCAGATTATTACCTGCACAAACCATTTGACATAAGTGAACTGGAAGCAATGGTTACTAATGCTGCAAAGGAAGTTTCTTCGTGAGTTAGTAAACGTATTGCTGATAAAAAAACAAACCCTGTCTTAATGAATGACAGGGTTTGTTTTTTGAAAAAATTATTTGATTATTCTTTTACAAATCGAAGCACCTCGCTTGTTATGCCATCAAAATACCTGATAAAATAAATACCTGCCGGCAGGCTGCTGATATTAATGTCTTTCTTAGCAGCCAGGTTATTGATCCTTTCATATTTCACTACTCGAAGGTCTGAAGAGAATATTTTTATTTCTCCTTTATCAACCGGTTTTCCGAATTGAATTGTGATCATATTTTTTGCCGGCACGGGATAAACTGTTGCTTTCACAAAATCAGCATTGATAGTAAGCGATATTACTTTGCTGTAAGTGAATTTACCATCAAGATCTGTTTGTTTCAAACGATAATAAAAAGTACCAAAGCCTGGCTTATTATGGAGGTAGTCGTATTGCTGATCAGTTGTTGAATTTCCTTTTGATGCAACGGTTGACAGCAAACTAAAGTTTACTCCGTCATTGCTTACTTCTATATCAAAGTGGCTGTTGTTTTGTTCAGATGCTGTTGTCCAATTAAGCTGCACATTTTCATCGGCAGTTATTTTGCCGGTAAACGATGTAAGTTCTGCAACAAGTGCTACACCGGCATCTGCCAAAAAGAAACGGGAGAAACTACTAAAGTTGGCAGTAAACACTGTAGTTCCTGATCCAAGTGTGGTAACAGTTGGATTTACTAAAACCGTATTACCCGGTACAGAAGCTGCTGCGGAAGCTGCAGATGTTTTAGCAATTCGCAATGTAGCCGGATTTTTTCCGCCCAGCTCAGCATTTGTAAAATAAAATGAAACGGTATAATTGACACTGCTGCCATTAGAAGTAGGTGTTACGTTAAACACTTTGGCCGAACGTTGTCCACCCTGGTAGTTCACCCATGTCGTGCCAGCCTCTTCTACTGTTGTCGCTACGCAGCCCAATGAAGCACTAATTCCAGTTAGTCTCATCATTAACCGTCCATTGTTTGAATAAAAATAATCGCTGCTGCCGGGAGCTATATACAATGAAGTATTGGACGTGGCGATGGTTTCAATAGAAGTGCCAGTCACATTATGACCTAATTGAATGATTGGTTTTCTGCCGTATTGGAAATAACTTACAGAAGTGAATGCCTGGCCACAATTCACTCCATTTTGAAGCATGGCGCTTCCCTGAAACTGTGTTGCTCCATCTGTAAATGTTCTTATAACATCAGCTCCGTTGCCTGCATCTGCTACGGTATTGTCATGACAAATTTCAATAGCAAGATTATTTATACCATTCCATGCAAAAGCGGTTGAAAAAGTAAAAGTATTCCAGCCTGCAGCGGTGGTAAATGAAGCTGTAGAAAAAACCGTTGTCATACCACTGATAGCTGTTGCGCTGCCATCAACGAGGTAATTTAGATTGGTGTGGGCAAGTTTTACTGAAAGGTTATTAAATGGCCTTGTACTTAATTTTGATTGAATGTATAACTGCAGCGATGTAATATTACCTGCGGTTATGCCTGCTGCCGTTAATTCATCAGCTCTGTAAATAAACTGGGCCCGCTGGCTTTGCACCCTTGCATCAAAAGGTGTTTGATTAACGAGTGCCGATGAAACACCAACAGCATAAGTACCGGAAGAGGAACCAACAGGAGCAGCATCGTTATCAGAAATTGTAATAGTAAATGTTGGCGTTGTTGTTCCCTCTGTTGCGTCACCACCGCCGTTATTTACTGTGAAATCAAGTATGGCAGTTTCTGCAGACTCTACATCGGCATCATCATATATTCTTACAGTAAAAGATTGAGCTGCGGTTGAACCCGTGTTGAAAGTCAGTACATCACTTGGGTTTGAAAAATCACCATTGGTGGTTACATCGTAATCAATTCCTTTGGCAGCAGTGCCACTATAGGTTAATGTAGCTGTGGCTGCAGCTGACGGAGCAGCGCCTATCGCCATTTGATAAGTGTAATCCCGATAACGGCGGCAACCTGATGTAGTGCCGGTAACATCTTCTGTTCTTGATGCAGCAGATTGGCTAAAGTTGATAGCTGTGCCACAGGGAACCAAAGCAAGATTAGCAGGAGCTACAAGGCTGGCACGGGAAGCAAGGCTCATGGCTGCCTGCACTCTCGCTTTTTGACCATTGGTAAAAAGTGTATAGCAATTGGTATAGCTCATGAAATTGCTTTCCGTATTGATGGTATAAGTATTTGGAGCGGCACATCCATTGGCACCGGTACGGCAGGAAAAATTGTAAAGACCGGTTCCCACATTATAGTTTTGAGTTATGGGGTCAGTATCACAAACAAGATCGCCGGTAGTGGAACAGTTTGTGTTAGATGGGCAGTCTGTATCGTTATCTGAATCTTCAAAAGGGTGATAAAGATTAAGAGCATGACCTACTTCATGCGGTAATGTTTTTTGTCCCGTTATCATTTGCGTGGCCAGCATCACAGTGCCATCAAGTGTAGAAGGTGAACCTGGGAAATAAGCATAGCCGGCAATGAACTGACCCGATGTACCATCGGCGCCGTCAATTTTATTTACGATCCAGATATTATAATAATCGGAAGGATTCCAACGGGAAAAGTTTTTCAAAGTCAGGTCGGGACAGCCTGATGAACCCGCAGCATTTACACCGTTGGCTACATAGTTTGGCAGGGAAGAAGCATCCACCCGGTCAATTCCATTGGTAGCGCCGCATGCAGGAGTACGCTGGGCAAGTGCAAATTGTATTTCGAGATCAACCACGCCGCCGCCTTCAACAGGGGCTGCCATGCCCGGATATGTACCGGCAAAAACCTGGTTCAGGTAGTTGATAGCTCCCATGATCTGTGCATCGGTAGGGTTATAAATAGTTCCCACGGCGCCCCCGGTATGCATCACATGTACTACAACGGGTATAGTATAGCTTGCATTCGGTCTTGCGGCTGGCCCTTTACGTTGCAAACGGGCTTCAATAAATTTCCGGATGGCTATTTTATTTTCTTCGATCCGCTGAGCATAGATGGGATCTTTTGCCAGCAATGTTTTATGAATTTTATCAAATGCGCAGGGCGGCTGGGCCTGGAGAGAGATGGTGAACAGACAAAATGAGACAATGAACAGGGTAAGGATCTTACTCATAAACAGGTTTTAAAAGGATAGCGGCTATTATTTTGAAGGCTGAATGACTGGTATTTACCGGTTTTTAATTCAACTTTCGGCGGTAATAATAGAAAATAAATCTCATACTTAAAAACGCTGAAAGCGATGAAAATAGTTTGCCGGCCTGCAATATTTTGTCAAAAGAACAATCATTCTGCCCTGATAAACTAACAGGAATGAATCAGTAGCCGGGAAATAAAAATGAAAATTTGACACTTGGCTCTTACATATTTCCTGACAACACCACAAAACGGACTGTGTTAATTGAGCTAACCTGCAATTTTTTCACAATCTGACCTGATGGCATAATTATTAGGCTACCTTTGCCATCCCTCAAAAAAACGGTTAATACCTGGAGGGAACCTAATTCAAAAAACAAAATCAATACAATTATGGCTAAGAAAGTAAACGTTACCCCACTGCATGACCGGGTAATCGTGAAAGCGGCAGCAGCCGAAGAAAAAACTGCCGGTGGTATCATCATTCCTGATACTGCAAAGGAAAAACCACAGCGTGGTATTGTCATTGCTGCCGGCCCCGGTAAAAAAGATGAACCTGTAACAGTAAAAACCGGTGATACCGTACTGTATGGTAAATATGCCGGAACCGAAATCCAGATCGAAGGTCAGGACTACCTGATCATGAGAGAAAGCGACATTCTTGCAATTGTATAATGAGCCCAATGTGCTAATCTGCTGATGTGCTAATGCATTAGCTGTCGAAAGTCTCATTAGCAAATTATCTAATTATCAAATTATCAAATTAAAAAACATGGCAAAGCAAATTTTCTTTGACATTGATGCAAGGAATAAAATGAAAAAAGGCGTTGACACACTGGCCAACGCTGTAAAAGTGACATTAGGCCCTAAAGGACGTAATGTGGTATTGGAGAAAAAATTTGGTGCACCGCAGGTAACTAAAGACGGTGTTACTGTTGCTAAAGAAATTGAACTGGATGATCCCATTGAAAACATGGGCGCCCAAATGGTAAAAGAAGTGGCTTCTAAAACTGCTGATATTGCAGGTGATGGTACTACTACTGCTACTGTGCTTGCACAAAGCATCATCAGCGAAGGTTTGAAAATGGTAGCTGCCGGCGCTAACCCAATGGATCTGAAACGTGGTATTGATAAAGCTGTTGACCTGGTAGTTGAAAACCTGAAAGCTCAAAGCCAAACCGTTGGCAACGACAGCAAAAAAATTCAGCAGGTTGCCAGCATTTCTGCTAACAACGATGAGAACATCGGTAAATTGATTGCAGAGGCTTTTGGTAAAGTAGGTAAAGAAGGTGTGATCACTGTAGAAGAAGCAAAAGGGACTGACACTACTGTTGACGTAGTAGAAGGTATGCAATTCGACCGTGGTTATGTATCTCCTTATTTCGTTACCAACAGCGAAAAAATGGAAGCTGAATTGCAAAACCCATACATCCTGATCTATGATAAGAAGATATCTGCAATGAAAGATATTCTTCACATCCTGGAGAAAGTAGCACAAAGCGGCCGCCCGTTATTGATCATTGCTGAAGACCTGGAAGGTGAAGCTTTGGCAACACTGGTGGTAAACAAACTGCGTGGCACTATTAAAGTAGCTGCTGTAAAAGCTCCTGGCTTTGGCGATCGCAGAAAAGAAATGCTGACTGATATTGCTATCCTGACCGCCGGTACTGTGATCAGCGAAGA
>Ga0187893_10011549_pt1 | contig 12797 bp, 9 predicted proteins | sample MA1701074metaG_FD_139574 | JGI IMG/M metagenome (GOLD analysis project Ga0187893, IMG submission 139574) | White microbial mat communities from a basaltic lava cave in the Kipuka Kanohina Cave System on the Island of Hawaii, USA - MA170107-4 metaG ...
CGCCGCGGTCCCGGCGTCGTCGGGCCGCGTCCCGGGCGGGGTCTCCCCCCGGGAGAGCGCGAGCACGAGTTCCGCCAGGGCGCCGGGATCGCGGGGGTCCCGGGCGCGGAGCCCCGCCCGCCGCCCCACCGCCGAGGCCTCGGAGCCCTTCTCCGCCAGCAGCGCCACGGGCCGGCCCGCGGCCAGCGCCTCGAACAGCTTCGCGGGCAGGTGCCCGCGGGCGACGGCGTCCGTCCCGCCCCAGGCCCACACGAGGATCGCGTCGGCGAGGGCGAGCGCCTCGAGCGCGTCGGCGTGGGTCCCGAAGGGGACCGTCCCGACGGTGCCGCGGGCGACGAACGGCGCGAGGGCCGCCCGCGTCGCCGGGTCGGCGTGGCCGCGGAGGACGAGTCGAAGCCCCGCCGCGGCGCCGGACTCCTCGATGGCCCGCGCGAGCGCCGCGAAGTCCTGCCGCGCGGCGTAGGTCGACGCGGCGGGGAGGAGCGTCCGCCTCGCCGGGGGCGGGCCGCGGTCCCCGGAGCGGATCGGGAACGGTTCGAAGCCGTTCGTCACCACCGTCGGCGGCGCCGACGCGCCGAGCCCGCCGAGCCAGGCCGCGTAGCCCTCGCTCACGGTCACGACCCGGGCGGCGGCCTCGAGGAGTTCGGCGTGGAGTTCGAGCGACTTCCGCGACGAGCCCTCGACCGCCGGCCCCCAGAGGTCGCGGAAGTCGAGGACCAGCGGGAGGCCCGCGCCCCCGGCGAAGCGCTTCGCGGCGACGTGCGCCGAGACGGGCGGGCTGGACGAGAGCGCGGCGTCGAAGGGGCGCGCTCGGTGGGCACGGCGCGCGGCCGCCACCGCGGGGCGGATCCATCCGCGCGAGGAGTCCGGGAAGTAGAGGGCCTTCCGCACGGCCGTCCGCACCGCGCCCCCGACGCTGCCGAGCGCCGCCTCCTCGACGAAGGCCCCGCCGCCGCCCGCGGCCGCCGCGCCCTTCCCGCCGCGGAGCCCCCTCAGGAGCACCGCCGGCTCCCAGGTGCCGGTCCGGATCACCTCCACCCCCGGGAGCCCCTCTCCCACGAGCGACGGGTCGCGCCCGTAGACCCCCTCGCGCGGGGTCACGACGGTCACCTCCCACCCCAGGGCCGGCAGGTGGCGCGCGAAGGACAGCGCCCGGAGGCTTCCCGCGCCGCCCAGCGGCGGGTAGTAATAGGCGAAGAAGACGACCCGTCGGCCCCCCGGCCTTCCCATGGCGGGGATCGTAGGTACGCGCAGCGCGAACCCGTCAGGGAACTTGGATCCGGCGGCCTACGGGCCGAACCGAAGCACGCGGATCGCGTACTGCTCGTGGACCACCGTCGCCGGTCCCAGCGCCGCCTCGAACTCCTCCCGGCGGGACTCCCACGGCTCGGCGTGGCTCCAGACGAGGAACGCCGCTCTCCCGCCGCGGATCGCATCGCGTGCCGTGTCGATGCAGTCACAGGGAGACTCGGGACTGCCGACGAACCGGCAGGAATGCAACGGCGAGGATCCGCGATAGTAGTGCCGGAGCGGTCGGACTACCATGCCCCGGTGGCAGAGAATCTGCACCGCGTGGGACTCGACGGACTCCATCGCGCGGGACGCCGCGCGCCAGTCCTCGCGATAGCGGTCCTCGAAGTCGTGTCGGCGGACGAGCGACACTGCCAGGGCCCCGGCGAGCGCTAGCATGGCGATCGCTCCATGCTCGCGCCGCAGGCCCGAGAGCCCGGCTAGAAGGACCGGGATCAGGAACGCCCCCCACACAAGGTATCGAGCGCCCCCGAGCGCAAGTGTCGGGACCATCGCCTCGCCCAGGGCGGCGATTACGGCGGCCACGAGCGCGGCAACGAGCCCGAAGCGAACGACGGGGTCTCTTCGACCGAACGCGAACGACCATAGCGCAAGCGTGCCCACCACGAAGACTCCCGGCTTCCCGCCGAACACGTCGAGCGCGTAGTGGATCACATCCCGGGGACCGACCGTCGGGAGCGTCTCCCCTCCAAGGTAGGTCGTCTTCACATGCCCTAGAGTCAGCGGGGCCTGCGTCAGCAGCAGAACTGCAAACGCAGCAGCCCCTATCGCGAGAGGGCCGAAGCGACATCGCCTCGCCCGCATTGCGGCTCCCGTCGCGAGGACCACGCCGATTAGGAACGCCAGCGAGAACAGGTGTGCGGATGCGCCGAGTGCGGCGGTCACCGGGCAGGCGATGCGCGCGCCTCGGGTCCACCGGGATTCCGCCTGCAGATAGGCGTGAACTGACAGCAGCGCCGACAGCAACAGGAAGAAGTGGGAGAACGCGTAACTCCTCGCCTCGCGTCCCAGCATGACGAGAGTCGGATGCAGTGAAAGGACGACTCCGGCGACCCCTGCGACCAGCAGCACTCGCCGACGCGACACGGCCCTCTCCTCGCCCGTGTGCGCCAGGGTCTGCGCGAGGAGGGCTGCCCACAGCGCTCCCGCGACCGACGCAAGGGATCCGAGGATGGCGGAGGGCAACCGAAGGCCGAGCTCGCTCTCGCCGAACATCGCCGTCCACCATCGGAGCGACAGGAAGTACGCCGCACCCTTCCCCGTCTCGTACTCGGCCACCCGCCGAAAGAGATCCTCCACGGACGAACTACGGACAGCGGCGAGCGTGCCCGTCTCGTCGAGCCATAGGGGTCGATCCCCAAGTCCGATCGTGCGCACCGCGAGCGCGAGGAGGAAGGTGGAGCCAAGAAGTGCCGCGAGTTGGGCGCGAATCGCTCGCCCGCCCGTGTCGTCTGCGAATGTCTGGCTCTCGATGGGACCTCCGCCTCCTCGGCTCCGCACCCAGTCTGATTTCGGCCGCTATCGCCGTTCGGTACCGGACGAGTCAGAGCATCGGGGCTCCACGGGTGCGAGACCGACCCGAGCGGACACCACGGCGGTGCCGATCAGTCGTCCGCCCGCCGACTGATGCTCCCGATGATGAACGGAGGCCGGCCCTTCACCTCGTTGTGGATCCGCCCGACGTACTCCCCGAGGATTCCGATGCACAGCAGCTGGACCCCCCCGAGGAAGAACATCCCCGCCGCGAGGGTCGCGAACCCCGGCAGTTCGCCGCCGTGAACGAATCTCCAGACCACGAGATACACGCCGTACGACAGCGAGGCGAGTGCGACCACGAGCCCGATCGCGGTGGCGAGGCGCAGCGGCCTCTCGCTGAAGGTGAAGACCCCGTCTGCGGCCAGGGCGAGGAGCCTTCCAAACGTGTACTTGGTCCGCCCTGCGAACCGCGCATCCCTCGAATACTCGAATGCAACCTGTCGGAAACCGGCGTAGGCGCGCAGTCCTCGCACGAATCTGTGGCGCTCGGGAAATGCCTTGATGATGTCGACGACGCGGCGAGTCATGACGCAGCAGTCCCCGCTGTCCAGCGGAATGGGGATCCGCGCGAGCCCGCGCAGGATCCGATAGAACCCGTGGTACGCGGCGCGCTTGAGCAGCCCCTCCTTGCGTTCTCGGCGGACCGCGTAGACGACGTCAACTTCATTCGCGAGTCTCGCGTGCATCTCGCCGAGGATCTCGGGTGGGTCCTGGAGGTCGCCGTCGATGACGGCGACCGCGTCTCCGCGCGCGAGTTCGAGTCCGGCCGACACTGCCATTTGGTGCCCGAAGTTCCGGCTGAGGTGGAGGCCAATGAAGCACCCATCCGACTCGCAGACGCGCCGGATCCCATCGCTGGTGCCGTCCGAGCTCCCGTCGTCGACCAGCAGCACCTCGTAGGACTCCTCGATGGCGTCGAGAGCGCGCTTCAGCCGCAGGGCCAGTTCGGCGAGCGTCTCGACCTCGTTGAAGAGGGGGACGACTACCGAGAGAGCGACCGGCTTTGGAGGGAGCCTCGGACACGGCAACGGCGCGGTCACTTGATCGACCCCTTCGGTGACGCCACGGCAAGCAGCGAGGACCCTACGGGAGGCGGGACGCGATCGAGGAGAATCTGCTCAACGAGGCTCAGCGCCAGGAGGGACGAGTTCACGACTCCGGGTGGGACGTTTGGCAGATAGGACGGCGCCCCATTGCCGCGAGAACCTCGCGCGGGGTACAGGACCGAGCGGACGAGGAGCGGGGCCACGGTCCACGTGAAGAGGTATCTCAAGACCATCGTTTCCCAGCCTGCCGATCGAAGGGCATCGCCGAGAGCCCCTCGCGCGTACCTCCGGTAGTGGCGGTTGATCTCGTCGTGCTGGCTCCAGAGCGCCGGCATCGCGGGCACCGTGAGGAAGAGCACGGCTCCCGGTTCGGAGATCTCCCGGGCCCGTCGCAGCGCGCCAACATCGTCCTCAATGTGCTCAAGCACATCGAGCATTACGATCAACCGGTACCGCCGGTCGGTTGCGTAGTCGGAATCGAAGGGACGATGGTCAATGCAGGACCGGTGGGGCGAGTCGGCAGGCACGATCGATTCGTCGGGCTCGATTCCATCGACCTCGCCGAACCTGGCCAACGCCGGGAACAGAAGTCCCGCACCGCAGCCTACGTTGAGAACGCGACCGCCGGCAGCCGGCGCCGTCCGGTCGAGCCAGCGCAGGACGTAGCGCTCCCGGGCCCGCCACCACCAGTGGCGGATCCAGAGGTCCCGATAGTGGGCCGCGTAGTTGGTCTGCACTCGAGGGTCGCTCGCCCGGACAAGTCTAGTCAAACGCCCGCCTGCGCCGCACGGGCGTCCGAGAGGGGGCGACTCCGGGTTGGATCTCGTACGCCAGACGTCGGACTGCGAGAATCCGACGCGGGTCGCGATCCGACCGTTCGAGCGGTCCTTCCGGGGAGACGATCATGGACGCCCGCCGCATCCTCGCCCTCGCGCCGCACACCGACGACGGGGAGTTCGGCGCCGGGGGGACGCTCGCCCGCTTCGTCCGCGAGGGACGGGAGGTGCACTACTGCGCCTTCTCCGCGGCGGAGAAGTCGGTCCCCGCGGAGTTCCCCCCGGACGTGCTCCGGAAGGAGCTCCTCGACGCCGCGGCGCGCCTCGGCATCCCCGAGAAGCGCGTCCGCTGCCTCGACTTCGAGGTCCGGGACTTCCCCCGCGACCGCCAGCGACTCCTCGACGCGATGATCCGGATCCGCGACGAGGTGAAGCCCGACCTCGTCCTCCTGCCGTCCTCCCACGACACCCACCAGGACCACCGCACGGTCCACGACGAGGGCATCCGCGCCTTCAAGTTCGTCTCGATGCTGGGCTACGAGGTGCCCTGGAACAACCTCTCCTTCGACACGACCTCCTTCGTCTTCCTCGAGGAGCAGGACGTGGCCCGGAAGGTCGAGGCGCTGAAGTGCTACCGCTCCCAGGCCAGCCGCCCCTACGCCAACGAGGAGTTCGTGCGCTCCCTCGCGCGGACGCGCGGGACCCAGATCGGCGCCCGCTACGCGGAGGCGTTCGAGGTCATCCGCTGGGTGCTTCGCCCGGCGTAGCCCGGAGGCGCGCCGAGGCGACGGCGGCCGCGAACAGCCCCCGCGCCTGCTCCCCCGTCCGGCAGAGGAAGTCGAGCGCCGAGAGCCCCGGGACGAACTCGCCTCCTCCCTGCGGGTAGACGGGGTGGTCGAAGTCGAGGTAGGCGAGCGCGATCCCCGCCGCCTCGAAGCGCGCCGGGTCGTTGTAGGCCTGCGCGCCGCGGCCCGAGAGGTAGGTCCTGGCCCCCACGGCGCGGCAGAGCGCGAGGTGGCGGTCGGTCGGGTCCCCGGCCTCGACGCCGAGGGACGACGACCGGACGAGTTCCCGATCGATCCCGAGCGCGCGCAGCATCCGGCGCAGGACGACCTCGTTCGCTTCTGACAGGCCCTCGATGCCGTCGAGGCCGGCGCCCGCCAGGACCTCCTCGGCGATCCCGAGGCCCGGCGACCTCGCGTGGAAGGCCTGCACCTTCCGGAGGTGCTTCGCGCGCCACGCGGGATCGGAGATCCGCACCTCCCGGATCGGGATCCGCCCGGGATGCCGCACGGGGACGGTCAGGTACTCGGGCCCGTTCGGCCCGAGCACCCGCGCGCGGTTCACCCAGGAGGCCTTCGGGAACTGCGCGTCGTCGAGGAGGACGAAGCGGTCCGCGACCGCCGCCTTGACGAACCACCCGAGCCAGGGCGCGTAGTTGGGCTGGTGGACGGCGAGGAGGGGGCGGGGGAAGTCCACCCTAGCCCGTCCTCGCGCGCTCCCGCACCTGCGACGCGATCCAGCGGTAGGTCGTCGTCAGCCCTTCGTCGAGCCCCACGCGCGGCTCCCAGCCGAGGATCCCGCGGAGCATGGAGTTGTCGCTGTTGCGCCCGCGGACACCGACGGGCTTCGTGGGGTCGTAGCGCTTTCCGATCCGCTTGCCGGCGACGCGGCTCACGCTGTCCACCAGCTCGTTGATGCTCACGAGTTCGTCCCGGCCGAGGTTGAGGGGCTCGGCGCAGTCCGACTGCATGATCCGGATCAGCCCCTCGACGCAGTCGTCGATGTAGCAGTAGGAGCGCGTCTGCTCCCCGTCGCCCCACACCTCGATGGCGTCGCCGTCCTTCGCCAGGGCGACCTTGCGGCAGATCGCCGCCGGCGACTTCTCGCGCCCGCCGTCCCAGGTGCCGAGCGGGCCGTAGATGTTGTGGAACCGCACGACGCGCGTGTCGAGCCCGTAGTCCTCCCGGTAGTGCCGGCAGGTGCGCTCCATGTAGAGCTTCTCCCACCCGTAGCCGTCCTCGGCGTCGGCCGGGTAGGCGTCGGACTCCTTGAGCGGCGCGACGTCGGTCTCGCGCTGCTTGTAGCCCGGGTAGATGCAGGCGCTCGACGTGTACAGGAACCGCTTCACCCCGTGCTCGCGCGCGGCCTCGATGGTGTGCATGTTGATGAGCGTGTTGTCGCGGACGATCTCGGCCTTGTGCGTCTCGATGAAGCCGATGCCGCCCATGTTGGCGGCGAGGGCGTAGACCTGGTCGGCGCCGTCGAGGGCCTCGAGGCAGGCCTCCCGGCGCCGGAGGTCCAGCAGCCGGAACTCCTGCGCCGCCGTGGGCTCGAACTCCGGCTCCTTGACGTCCACCCCGCGGACGCGGAGTCCGTCCGCCCGGAGGCGCTTGACGAGGTGGTGGCCGATGAAGCCCCCGGCCCCGGTGACGACGACGCTCTTCATCCGCTCCTCCCCCACGGGGCGCCCGCTCCGCGCGGCGCCGAGAGGGGAATGCTAGTCATCGCCGCCGCCCTCTCCGAACAACCCCTGCGGCGCGTTCACCGCCCCGGCGAGAGCCCCGCCCGCTCGTCCTCGGGCACGCCGAGTTCCTCCGCCAGCCTCACCGCCGCGCTGTGGTGGTGCGGGTGGATGGTGCCGGCCTCGCGGAGGACCTCGATCGCGCGGGGGCGGAGGTCGGGGTTCTCCACCGAGAGGTGGAGGAGGACGCTCCCCGCGGCGAGGTGGAGGTGGCCGATCCCCCCTGCCCTCGAGAGCGCGGCCTCCATCGCGGGGACGGCGTCGGGCGCGCGGTCGAGGGCGAGCAGCGCCACGGCGCGCGTCCAGTGGCCGTAGGGGTGGAAGGGCTCGAGGTCGACGGCGCGCTCAGCCTCGGCCAGGGCCTCCGTCGCCGCCGCGACGCGGAAGGACTCCTCGGGTTGCTCCAGCAGCGCCTTCGCGCGGGAGCGCCAGGCTCCCGCGTCCCCCGGCGCCCGCCGCGTCCAGGCCTCCGACGCGAGGAGCCAGGAGTCGGTCGTCTTCGCCTGCTCCGCGCGCATCGCCTCTCCGCGCGCCGCGGCGGCGGCGGTCCCGTCGAGGGCCGCGACGACGCCGGCGGCCACGGGGAGGAGGGCCGCGCCGAGGACCCAGCGCGGCGCGGGTCCCCCGGGCGCCGCCGGCTCCCCGAGCGCGATCGCCGAGGGCACCGCCGCGACGACCGCCGCCGCGATCCCGAGAGCGGGGACGTGCAGGTGGAACTCCGTCACGCACCCCGCGAGCAGCACCGCGAGCGCCCCCCCGCAGCCGCAGGCGAGCATCCGGACGGAGGAATCCTCCGAATCCGCCGCGCGCACCGCCGCCGCGACGACGCCCGCCGCCAGCAGCGCCCCGAGGAAGAGCCCGAGGACGCCCCCCTCGGCCAGGAGGTGGAGCGGCTCGGAGTGCGCGTAGACCAGCTCGTCGGGGTTGCGGGCGTCCTGGGTCTCGTGGATGGCGACCTCGTAGGAGCCGACGCCGGTCCCGAGGACCGGGTAGCGCGCCGCGAGCCGGAGCGTCGACTCCCAGGCGGGGAAGCGGACGTCCCACGCCCCCTTGGTCTGCATCTGGAGCGCGAAGCGCTCGCGGAGCGCCGGGACCTCCTTCACGGCCCAGGCGACGCCGCCCCCCGCGGCGCCGAGGGCGGCGACGACGACCAGCGCCCGCCCCCAGAGCGGCCAGCGCGCCGCCCGCGCCCCGAGGAGTCCCAGGGCCACGACGCCGACCGCGCCCGAGGCGAGCCCCATCCGGGAGTTGGTGAGCGGGATCGTCGCCGCGAGCAGGACCGCCGCCGCGGCCAGCAGGATCCCGTAGAGGCGCGCCCCCTCGGTCCGGAGCGTGCAGCCGGTCATGGAGAGCGCGAGGGCGAGCGCCATCCCCGCCCCCGCGGCCATGTGGCTGCGGTTGAGGAAGGTGCCCGTGACGCCGACGCCGGGGCGCTTGGGGAAGGCGAGGACCTGGTCCGATCCCAGGTACTGCTGGAAGAGCCCGTAGGCGGCGGATCCGGCGAAGGCGGCCACCACGGCGCCGCAGAGCCACCAGGCCGCGGCGCGGCGGCGCGCGGCGAGCAGCGTGCCGAGGAGCACCGCGCCCCCGAGGGCGAGCCCCAGGAGCGCCTGGCGGGTGCCGCCCGGGGAGACGGAGAGCGGGCGCCAGGAGTCGTCGCCGGGGAGGAGACGGTCGAGCTCCGCGTCCGCGCGCGGGGAGAGCGGCGCGAGGAGCCCCCGCGGGAGCGGGACGGCCTGGAGGACCGCGAGCGCGAGGATCCCGGCGAAGGGGAGGAGCAGCGCCCCGTGGAGCCGCCAGGCGGGCGGCTCGCCGGCGCGCGCGCGCTCGGCCGCGACGACCAGCGACGCGCCGGCGACGGCGGTCCCGAGGAGGAGGAGCGTCCACCACCCCCCGTCGGCCCAGAGGAAGCGCTCGAACGCCGACGGCGCGGCCCCGGTCCAGTCGCGGCGGAAGCCCGCGACCCCGCCGAGGAAGACCGGGGAGACGAGGACCGCGAGCGCGAGGAGCAGGGTCAGCAGCCGCTCGGCCCGGGTCACCGCGACGACCCGAGGTGCGGTCGGGACCGGGCGCGTGCGCCGGCCCAAAGCCTCGCGGCAACCGAGCCGGCTCCCTCTGCGGAATCCGAGTACCGGAGACCTGACCTCGCCGTCCGCTCGCTCAAAGCCACGGACCAGACTGACCCGGCTGCCGGCGACTGAAGCATGACGGGCACTCGCAAGTCCTGCGGTCCGCGTCCGTCACGTGCACGAGCCCGTGAAGGACCCCGTCCTTGCGGTCGAATCTCGGAAGGAGTCCACGCATCAGGCCGGCATCCCGACGCTCGTAGAGCAGGAACGTCGCGTGGGCGACGAGGTCCGCGACCTGGAGAAGCCGGCTCTCCCGCGTGCTGGCGAAATACGGGATGTCCGCTAGATTGCGAAGCAGCCCCCACTGGGTACCGAGCCTCCGGAATCCTTCGACCCAGACCCGAGCGCGCTGATGGAACCGACCCTCCGCAAGCACCAGGAGTCCGCGCTGAGGGTCGCTTCTCTCGTGGAAGCGGCGCTGGAGGAGAATGTCGAATCGCCTGCAGAGTTCCTCCGTCGCGACCTGAACCGCGGGCTCTCCCCAACGGCTCGGCGACTTCTCGATCGCGGCCGCGAAGAGAGCGATGCCCGGCTCCGGGACGCTCGTCACCGCCGCGACCAGGTCCTGAAGCACCGCGGTACGAGTCGCCTCGGGAACCGACCTCCAGAACCCTCGGCCCGAGCGAATCGGCGACGCGTGAAACTCGACAGGCTGGGACCTCGGGAAGTGTCTGGCCTGGACTTGATCCAGCGCCTGCTGGAGGAAGTGTGTCTGCCGCTCGAACACCGCGGCTCCTCCGAGGACGAAGTGCCGGTCGGAGGGATCATCGGGATTCCCGGATTCGTCCAGGTACAGGAGGTACATGAGACCTCGGCGTCGGGGACCGCCCTGACCGGGGGAGAGGCGACGGACGGCCACGAGGGCCAGCGGGCCTCAAGCCAGGAAGCCCTATCCGTCGCACCCAAGATCCTACCTCGGCCAACGGGGGGCGAGGCATCTTTCGAACGCGGTCATCGGGAGGCTCACCGCGGAGTCCACGGCGCGGTCAGGTCTGCGGTACCGGGCCGGGACGCGCTCGCCGGTTCGCCTCCCCTCCCGCCCCCGGGTCCGCGGTGCCGCCCCGTCCCGACCTGACCTCTCGCGCTTCTCACGCGAACACCCCCGCCACCTCGCCGAGGAACGGCCCCGGGTCCGCCCAGCGGAAGACGAAGTCCGGCGCCCCGCTGACGAGGATGTCCGCGAGCGCCCTCCCCACCGACGGGAACTCGCCGGGGTACCCGGCCGGCTTCCCCGCCATCGCCGCGCCGAGCCGCCGGAGGTCCCCCGCGAGCCACCGCCTCCGCAGCCCCGCGCGGTACACCGGCGGCGGACCCGCGTGTCCCTCCGCCAGGAGCCGCGGGAAGTCCACGCCCGCGTCGACCGCGAGCCCCATGGTCCCCCAGGGCCGCCCGTTGACCTCCATCAGCACCGGCGGCCCCGCGCCCCCGCGCCGGAACTCCACCATCGCGAGCCCCTCCCACCCCATCGCGCGCAGCAGCGCGAGCGCCGGATCGACCAGCGCCGGCTCCGGGGGGATCGCCTCCGCCGCCGACGACGGCCCGCCGGCCGGGTGCACCTCGCGGAGGCGCCGGTGGAGGAAGAGCGCCGCCGCCTCCCCTCCCCGCATCAGCGCCGAGACCCCGTACCCCGTCCCCGGCGCCCACTCCTGGACGAGCGACGCCGGGCAGCCGAGGTCGGCGTTGCGCTGCACCGCCTTCCGCAGCGCCTCCGCGTCGGCGGCGAACGCCGGCCCCGAGCCCGCGACGTTCCCCCCGGAGGTGATCCAGCGCGAGCGGCAGGGCTTGACCACGAGCGGGAAGGCGAGCGGGCACCCCGCGGCGGAGTCCGCGTCCCCGGCGGCGAAGGTCCGCGGGACGGCGACGCCGGCCTTCGCGGCGATCGCGAGCGTGCGGCGCTTGTCGAGGGCCCCCTCGAGCACCGCGGGAGGCGGCAGGAGGAGGTCCGCCGTCGCCTCCAGCTCCTGCCGGCGGGTCCCCAGCGCGAGGACCGCCGCCTCGGAGCAGGGGAGGATCGCCGGCCGGTCCCCGGCCCGCGCGCGGGCGAGCACCTCGCGGGCGAACTCCGGCGCCTCCTTCGAGGGCGCGGGGGCGGGGAACGGCTCCACGCCGCGGCTCCGCGGCGCCCGGTCGCCGCGCCCCGCGCGGGACGCCTCGACCCGCCACCCCGCGCGCACGAGCGAGCGCGCGCACGCCAGCGCCGCCGGCGGCCCGCCGTCGGCGAGGAGGACGCGGCGAGGCGCCCCCGTCATCCCCGCCCGCTCGGGCCGTCCGTGAAGGCGCGCATCCACTGCTCGACGGCGAAGGCGTTCCAGAGCGTGTCCGCCCAGCGCTCCTCCCCGGCGAGGAAGCGGTCGAGGGCCTTCGAGAGGAACGCCGCGTCGTGGATTCCCCGCTCCCGGAACCGCGCCGAGGAGAACGCCTCGCGCAGCGCCGGCGCGAGCGGGCCCCGGAGCCACTCCTGGAAGGGGACGGCGAAGCCGATCTTGTCCGACCGGCTCCGGAGCGATTCCGGGAGGAGCCCGCGGATCGCCTCGCGGAGGACCCACTTGGTGGTCCCGCCGCGGAGCTTCATGTCGTCGGGCAGCGCGTCCACGAACTCCACCAGGCGGTGGTCGAGGAACGGCAGCCGCACCTCTCGGGCGAAGGCCATGCTGTTCCTATCGGCGTGCCGGAGAAGGTGCGGGAGCATCCGCCGGCGGCGGGAGTCGCGCAGGCTCTCCCGGAGGTCGCGGGGCAGCGGCGGCGGCTCCACGGCCGCCGACTTCGCGAAATCGCCGTGCAACCAGGGGACCGAGCGCCCGCCCTTCAGCGCGCTCACCCACCTCGGGGTCCGCGCCCGGGCGGCGCCCGCGAGCAGGCGCCGGGCGCGGCCCGGCCCGTGCTCGCGGTCGTACTCCCCCATCGCGCGCCGCGCGCGGCCGACCTCCCCCGCGCGGAGCCACGACCACCAGAGGTCCCCGAAGTAGAAGTGGTAGCCCGCGAACAGCTCGTCCGCCCCCTGCCCGTCGAGGAGGACCACGACGCCCTCGGAGCGCGCGAGCTCCATCACCTTCCACTGGGCGTAGATGCTGGGGCCGCCGAAGGGCTCGTCCTGGGCGACGACGACGCGGGGGAACTCCTCGAGGAAGCCCTCGGCGGTGGGCGTGCAGAGATGGGACTCCACCTCCGCGGCCCTCGCGGCCTCCTCGATGTGCCCCGACTCGTCGATGGGCGATCCCGGGAAGACCGCCGAGAACGCCGCCCGCCGCGTCGTGGCCTGGGCCGCGCCTCTCCCGAGCAGCCGCGCCACCTGGAGGACGATGGTCGACGAGTCGAGCCCCCCGCTGAGGCTCGTGCCCACGGGGACGTCGCTCCGCAGGCGGATGCGCACCGCGTCCTCCAGGAGCCGCGCCGCCTCCTCGGCGAGCGCGGCCTCGCTCCCCGCGGGCGCCGCGGGGTCGGTCGCGAGGTCCCACCAGGGCCGCACCTCGAGGCG
>Ga0187893_10011551_pt1 | contig 12796 bp, 14 predicted proteins | sample MA1701074metaG_FD_139574 | JGI IMG/M metagenome (GOLD analysis project Ga0187893, IMG submission 139574) | White microbial mat communities from a basaltic lava cave in the Kipuka Kanohina Cave System on the Island of Hawaii, USA - MA170107-4 metaG ...
CCGTCGGGGCTTTGGAGAAAGCGGTGGGGTTCCGCGTCATCGTGCCGCCGAGTCTGCCTGGCGGCTTCACCCTTCAGGGTGGCGAGCCCGTGACGGGAGGTCCCGTGACCGCCGCCCGGCTGCACTACTCTGACGGTGCCCGCGCGCTGGCGTTGTTCGTAGCACCGGCGGGGCGGCTTGGTCCCCCGGGCCGTGGCGCGGCGATCGCGGCGCTGGGCCCGCAGGCGCGCGCGCTCGGATGGGGCGGCACGCGCATGGTCCAGTGGGAATCGCGCGGGCAGCGCCTGACGCTGGTCGGGCAGCTGCCTCTGGGCGATCTGATCTCACTCGCAGAAACCATCGCCCCTCCGCGCTGACAATCGTCCGATCGCGTGCCACGGGCCGAAGGGGGTGGCTCAAAGTCCACAGAATCCCCGCTGCCATGACGCTCCAGGAGTTTCAGCAGCACATCGATACCACCTATGGCGTCCGCGACCGGGCGCGCGGCCTGGACGCAACGTTCCGCCGGCTGGTCGAAGAAGTGGGCGAGCTTGCCCGCGCCCTCCGCGACGGTGATCCCGCGGCCATCGAAGAAGAGGTCAGCGATGTGTTGGCCTGGACGGTGACCGTGGCATCGCTGCGCGGGGTGGACGTGGACCAGGCCGCCGGACGCTACGCTGCGGGATGTCCCAGATGTGGATCGCGGCCCTGCGCCTGCCCGCCTTCGTCCTGATCGCGGCGCTGTTCGCCGCGCCCGCGGCGTCTCCGGCGGCACCGACCATCCACGCGGACGCGATCGTCGTTGACCTGCACTGCGATACCCTGTTGGATCTGCATGCCGCACGCCGCACGCTCGCCCAGCGCTCTACGCGGGGCCATGTCGACCTGCCGCGCCTCCGCGCGGGTGGCGTCGACGTCCAGGTGTTCGCGGCCTTCGTCGCGCCCGGTCGCGGCGCGTGGGGTTCCGGCCGCGCGCGCGAACTGATTCAAACGTTTCACGCTACGGTGCGGGCGAACGCGAGGCAGATCACTCACGTGACGACGGTCGAGCAAATCGAACACGCGCAGCGCGAGGGTAAGGTTGCCGCGGTGCTGTCCATTGAAAACGGTGGCGACGCGCTGGACGGTGACGTCCGTCGGGTCGACGAGTTCTACCGGCAGGGCGTCCGGATGATAGGTCTGACCTGGAATGCGAGCAACGCGCTCGGTGATGGAGCGCTGGGCCGTCAGCATGGGGGACTGACCGTTCTGGGGCGCGCGGTGTTCCAACGCATGGAAGAGCTGGGGATCATTGTTGACGTCTCGCATCTCTCTGCCGCGGCGTTCTGGGATGCGCTGCGTTCCACGCGCGGGCCGATCATCGCTTCTCACTCCAACGCCGCGGCGTTGCGCGGCCACCCGCGCAACCTGTCCGACGATCAGCTTCGAGCCATCGCCGCCCGCCGCGGGATTGCCGGCGCAAACTTTTACGGAGGCTTCCTGGGCGCCTCGACGCTCGAGCGTGTACTCGATCACATTGACCATATGGTCAGGGTGGCCGGGGTCGACTATGTGGCGCTAGGGTCAGACTATGACGGCATCCCGCAGGCGCCAACCGGCTTGGAGGATGTCTCGAAGCTTCCCAATCTCACCGCGGGACTGCAGCGTCGCGGGTATTCGGCCGAGAATATTCACAAGATCCTTGGGGGCAACGCTCTGCGCGTATTCCGGGCAGCTTGGAAGTAGGCCCGCCCTTAACTAGATATCTTGATCTATATCTAGATATCTAGTATTGTGCGTGAGTAAAGGGGGAGAGCGCGTGAAACGAAAAGTCGGGACAACGCTTGAAGAGAGTCTCTACCGCAGAGCCAAAGAAGCGGCTCGCGAGCAGAGCCGGAGCCTGAACCAGGTGATTGCGGAAGCGCTCGAGCGCTTTTTGGGCACCCAGGTTGTACAGGGCTCGGTGGTGGCAGAGACAAAGGGGACATACAAGGTCTCCGCCAGGGCGCTCCGCACGGTATTGGATGAGGAGCTCTATGACTCTGGGTGACATCCCACCGGCGAGCTCGGTCTTTGTTGACGCCAACGTCTTCATCTATCACTTCGCCGGTCGGTCCGAGCAGTGTTCGGCCTTTCTGGCTCGGATTGAAGCCGGCGAGCTCCGGGGTTTCACCGGGCGAGTCACGCTGCTCGAAGTCGCGCACCGCCTCATGGTACTCGAGGGCATCGAGCGGGGCCTCAAAGCCGGTTCCAATCCTGCGGCCACTCTCAGCGGCCAGCCTGATCTCGTGCGGCAACTCTCGAAGTACTACTTCTCCGTGCGGAAGATTACGCAGATCGGAATCGAACCGCTGCTCCTTCCAGCAGACTTTCTTGAGATGAGTCAGGAATACCGACAGCGGTATGGATTTCTGGTGAACGACTCGTTGATTCCGCTGCACATGCGCAAGACGGGGCTGTCACTGCTCGCTTCGGCGGACAGAGCTTTCGATCGTCTCCCATGGGTCCGGCGGGCCGCCCCCACGGACGTCTAGAGTCAGCGCACGAAGGCTAGGAGCATCTCGCGCACCAGCCAGGCCGCCAATACGGCGGTGCGCCCAGAGGGATCGTACGGCGGGCTCACTTCGACCACGTCGCAGCCGACCACGCGGGCCTCCCGCAGCACCGAAAGCAGCCCGACAAAATCGTCGACGGTTAGGCCCAACGGTTCGGGGTTGCCGGTGCCCGGCGCTATCGCGGGGTCGAATGCGTCAATGTCGATAGAAAGATAGAGGGGGCGGCGCGCCAGCGCGGCCCAGGTCTGGGTGGAGATGGCCGCCGTGGGCATTGCGACTGCCAGGGATGCCGCCCTCGACCACTCCTCGCGCGTGCCGGATCGCGCTCCCAGCACGGCGATCCGGTCCGTTCCCAGCCGTTCCGCTAGCCGCGCCAGCGTGCAGGCGTGGGACCAGCGTTGACCTTCATAGTCATCCCGCAGATCCAGGTGGGCATCGAGCACGACGACGGCCAGTTCGGGCTCGCGGGCCGCGACGGCATCCACCGCCCCCAAGGTGACCGTGTGCTCGCCGCCGAGGAGTACCGGCAGCCCGTTGATACCGGCGACGGCTTCACGTACGCGGGAGACCATGTCTTCCGAAGCACACCCGTGGAGATCGAGATCGCCGCCGTCGGCGAGCCTGAGATCGCCCAAATCCCGCCGTTGAATCGAACTGTAGGTCTCGATAGAATCCGAAGCCTGACGGATACTTTCGGGTGCCGCCGCCGCTCCCGCACGATACGACGCGGTGGCATCATAGGGAGCGCCGACGACAACCGCGGCCGGCCGTGCATGCGACCGCGCCGCCAGAAACGGCATCGGTGTCTAGACGGAGTCGGACGTGCCCGTGCTCGATCCGGCGGCGGCGCTGGCGGCCGCGGACTCGGCTAGGAACGGCGGGAAGGCGAACAGGTAGCGGTGCGCCGCCGGTGTGTAGTACCGCGTATCGATCCCGCCCATTCTGATCAGCAATTCCGACTGATCAAGCGCCGCCGGGTCGCGGCCTTGTGACCCAATGGTGAACGACCACAGTACCCCCGGGTAGGTCGGGACCGTGCCCATGTACGGTCGCACCCACCGAAAGTGTGGTGTCATTCCGCGCGCCACCATGGCCATCACGTCCTGCTGATAGAGCGGGGAACCGCTCTGCACGGCGAGCACGCCGTTGGCGCCCAATAGGCGGGCCAGGTCGGCGTAGAAAGGCTCCGAGAAGAGCCCGAGCGATGGGCCCTTCGGGTCGGTGGAGTCGACGAGCGCCACATCAAAGTTTTCGGCACTGTCGCGCGCAAACGCGATGCCGTCGGCGACCAGCAGGCGCGTACGGGGATCCTCGAAGGCTGACCCGGGGATGGTCGGAATGAACCGCCGTGTCACGTCGATCACGTCACGATCGATCTCGACCATCGTCGCGTGGCCCAACGGATGGCGCAACGCCTCGCGGAGCAGGCCTCCGTCTCCACCGCCGATGATGAGGACACGCCGCGGCGCGGGATGCGTGCACAGCGGAACGTGGCTAAGGAGCTCGTGATAGATGAACTCGTCGCGCTCCGTGGTCTGCACCGCGTCATCGAGGATGAGCATTCGTCCGAAGTCACGGTTTTGGATCACCCGGATGCGCTGTAAGGACGACCGGCCGTCGTAGAGGAGCTCATCCACGCGGTACGTGTGGGCAAAACCCTCGCCGCCGGGGTCGGTGATCCAGGTCTCCGCGCCTGCCGAGCTTCCCATGTCATTCCGGCCACAGCAGTACAGCGGCGACCACGCATCCGGTGCGCTGCACCACGTGCTCTTTGACCGCTACCAGCGTGTCGACGGCCCGGAGGCTGCGGACGGCCAGGGCTTCATCGACCATGGTGCGCACGATCTGTTCGGCGTTCTCCCCGGTGCCCGTGTGCGAGTGCTCCATGATGACCCCGTAGCCCTGGTCGGAGATTCCAATCGCCACGGCCGCCGCGATCCGCTCCCCGGGTGTGTGGCGGCTGATGCGGGCGTAAACCGCCGGCATCAGCAGTCCCGGCCGGTACGGGCGGAGGGGAACCACGCGCGCGCCCTCCGGAAAGATGCTGGTGACGCGCACAAAGTTGAGATTGGCGATCCCGGCATTCAGCAGGGCGTTGTCGAAGGCATTGAGGTCCGTCGCCCCCTCGGCCGCCCCTGCAGCGAGCGAAACCGCCTGCGGAAGATTCCACATCACGACCCCTCGGCCGCGCTATCGCGCCGGCAACAAGGCGCTACTATTCCATCCGCCGGTGGGCGTTCCTCCCCTTTGAATGCGCCGAATGCGCCGCAATGAAACATCGCGCGAGCGGCGAACGTCTTTGTGGTAGTGAACCGAGCTCTTCTGGCCTGGGGCCCTGTCGTGCTCTGGATGGCGGGGTTGGCCTGGGCATCGCTCTCGCCGCCGCCGCCAGTTCCCGATGGGGCTGGGCTCTGGCTTCACGTCGTCGCTTACGGTATCCTAACGCTGCTGCTGCGTCGGGCCACGGCCGATCGGGGAATAACCGTAAGGACAGTGGTCGCAGCAGCGACGGCGTACGCCTACGGGGCCGTGCTCGAAGGTCTCCAGGCGGCGCTGCCCTATCGCACCGCCGAAGCAGGCGATCTACTCGCCAACGCAATCGGCGTGGCCGCAGCGGCCTTCATTCCAATCTACCGTCGCACTGGGGGTTGATGTGCCATGACGCTCCGCTCCATCGCTGCGATTCTCGGTACGGTCCTGCTTCTCACGGCGTCCACCGCCCAGGTTGGCTTGAGTCAGCGTGCGCCCGCGCCGATGCAGACCGGCCTCGTCGCCCCCGAGCCAAGCGGTTTCGCCCGAGCACGTGCCGCCGGCCTTCGTGCGGTCAAGATACTCGTCGACTGGAGCGTGGTCGAAGCCCGCCGCGGCGAGCCATCGTGGGCGGCGGTCGAACGCGCGGTGGCAGCGGCTCAACAGGAAGGTCTGAGCCCTGTGCTCGTGCTGGCGTTCACGCCGCAATGGGCCAGCATCGCCACGGGCGTCGAACTGCAGCAGCCCGCGATCTACACGCGCCAGCCGGCGAAGGATGCCCGCGACTGGGAGCGTTTCGTGACGGCGACGGCCACCCGCTACTCGGGCCGCGTGCGCGAGTGGCAGGTCTGGACCCAGCTCGGACTTCCGCACTTCCGGGGCACAGGCTCGGAGTACCTGACGCTCTTACAGACGGCGCGAGCGCGTCTTCGCGCCGTTGATCAGAACGCCCGTGTCGCCATCGCCACGCCCGCAGGCATGGATCTCAATTTCATCGTGAGCATGTTGGGGTCGGCGGGCGCCTTCGACGTCGTCTCGCTGGCCCCGCAGGGCTTGAGTCCCGAGATGCTGCTGCGACCGCTGGCCGTGGCGAGCGCGCGCGCACGCAATGCGGGCAAAGCCCTCTGGATCGACTGGAGCCCCGAGCAGGGTGTGGCCGCTGACGGCGTCGCCGGACCGCTCGCGCGTATTCATGCCGTTGCGCAGGCAGCGGGTGTCGAGCGGCTGTTCATCGCGGATCTCGATCGGGTCGAGCCCGCGCTCCGGCAGGTCGCGACCGCCCTGGGGCCGAGAGTCTACGCCGGGTACCTGATGCGCGATCCCGGGATGTATGTCACGGTTTTCGTCAACGGGACCGATGCCGCCGCGCTGGCCTGGACCCGCGGGGAGGCCCGAGCGCTCGAGCTGCCCGCGGCGACAGAGATGCGCGTCGTCGCGATCGATGGACAGGCGCAGCCGCCGGAAGTGCGCGAGAATCGCGCGGTTGTCAGGGTCGGGGAAGGGCCGGTGCTCATTACCGGCCTGCCCAGCGCGCTCGTGGAGGAGGCACGGACGAATGCCTCGAGCGGACCGCTGCTGCCGCGTCCGAGCCGGGAGCGGGACTACAGTGCGAGCCCTGAGGTTTCTGCGCGGTTGGGCCGGGTCGGCGAGGAGCGCGGCTTGTACAACGTCCCCTTCAGGACGCGGCGAACCGGTGCCGTTGAGCCCGTGGAGGTGGACGGCGTCGAGGCCGTGCGCACCAACGTCTCCCGCGACGTCTTTTACGTGTACTTCGATGTCGATGACACGTTCGTGTTCTTCGGGGAGGGGCGCGCGCCTGTCGACATCATCGTGGAAGTCCGCGGGGCGCGGGCTGCGCAGCAGCTCGGGTTCAACGTGCTCTACGACTCGACGACCGGGTATCGGTTCACCTCCTGGCAGTGGGTGGAAGCCAAGGATGGTTGGGTCACGTACACGATCCGGCTTACGGACGCGAGTTTTTCCAATACGTGGGGATGGGACTTCGCCCTCAACGCCGCGGGGAACCGCGCCGAGGATCTGACCGTGCGGTCGGTGACGGTCCGGAAGGGGGCCCCTTAGGGTCCGGCGAAGGATCGACCGGCGGTACGATCATCATCGTCACCGCTGAGTTCAGGTCATCGGCAACTTCGGCCGGAGGAGGGAGATACCGTGAGACGACAGCTGCACGGCGTCCTGGTCGTGCTCGCCACCGTCGTGGCCATCACGATCGTCCCCGCTGGCGCGCAGATCGCGCTGCCGTCTACCATTAAGGTAGGGGCGCTGTTCGACCTGACGGGACCAACCTCAGACGTCGGGGTCGACTACCACAAGGGCGTTCTCGATCATGTCCGTTATATCAACGAAGTGCAGAATGGGATCAAAGGTCGTGTGCGAATCGACCTGGTGTGGTCGGACTACAAGTACCAGATCCCGGAGAGCCTGGTCTTGTACCGCAAGTACCGGGACATCGACCGGGTGCAGGCGATCGTCGGGTGGGGTACTAACGACACGGAGGCCTTGAAGGAGCAGGTCGCGGCCGACCAGATCCCGTTCATCTCGGCTTCGTACTCCTCGCACCTGAACGATCCTTCCAAGACGCCATACAACTTCTACCCGGTGTCGTCCTACTCGGACCAGATCCGCGCGGTCTTGAGGTTCGCCCGCGATCTCGCGCGGCGGGAAAACATCGCGCGCCCGAAGTTCGTGTTCGTCTATCCCGACCATCCGTACGGGCGCGCACCAATCCCCGCGGGGAAAGACTACGCTAAGGAGTTGGGGTTCGAGGTCGTGCCGGACCAAATCGTCGCGTTGACGGCGCTGGAGGCCCGCGCCCAGATCTCGGCGATCCGTTCCGCGGGCGCCGAATTCGCCTGGTTCGGGGGGACCACGAACTCGGCCTCGGTGACGGTGCGGGATGCGAAGCAGGCCGGGCTTGCGACGCGCTGGTTCGTCAACGTGTGGGGCTTCGACGAGAACATGATCAAGTTGATCGGGCCGGCGGCCGAAGGCGTCATGGCCAGCACGCCGCACGTGTACTTCGGCGAGCCCGCCGCGGGCATGCGGACCATCTATGACGCCTACCGCCGGTTCCAGGGCAAGGACGTCCCGACGTTCAACTGGGGGACGGTGCAGGCGCCCTACATCGCGTCGTACATCCGCGGCTGGCTGAACGTATTCATGCTCAAGCGAGGCCTGGAACATATCGTCGATGGCTGGAACTCGTACGCCAACCTGGGGGGGGTCAATGGCCCCAATGTCCGGTCGGCGCTCGAGCTGCTCAGGAACTGGGATCCGGAAGGGCTCGCGCCGCCGATCACGGTGACGCGTGATGATCATCGGCCGTCGACCACCACCCGCATCGTCCAGGTGAGAAACGGCCGGATCGGCGTGCTGGAGCAGGTGACGGTCGAGCGTCGGAAGGATTGGTTGGGGTACTGATTCAACACGCACGGCGCGATGGCCGCGGGGGTTTCCGGGCGAACGCTCGGGAACCCCTGATCGTCTCGAGGCAGTCCGCCGGCGGCGTAGTAACCCGTGCTGACACTCAACAATATTGAGGTCGTCTTTTGGGGGACCATTCTGGTGCTCAAAGGGGTCTCGCTGTCGGTTCCCAAGGGCAGCATCACCTCGCTCATCGGCGCCAATGGAGCCGGTAAGACGACGACTCTCAAGGCGATCTCGGGCCTGATCCGACTGGAACGCGGCGAAATAACCCGTGGCTCAATTGAGTTCGAGGGCCGGCGCATAGAAAATCGTCTGCCGGAAGATAACGCGCGTGAGGGGATCGTGATGGTCCGCGAGGGCCGGCGGCTGTTCGAAGAACTCACCGCGGAAGAGAATCTGCTGGTCGGCGCCACGCTGCACCCCGACCGCACCCGTGATCACGTCGACCGGGTCTATACCTACTTTCCGCGGCTCCGAGAGCGCCGGCGGGTACGGTCAGGTTATCTCTCGGGAGGCGAGCAGCAGATGCTGGCGATCGGCTGCGCGATGATGGCGCGGCCGACGCTGCTGCTGCTCGATGAGCCGAGTCTTGGTTTGGCGCCCATCGTTGCGCACGAGATCTTCGAGCTGGTGCGGCGGCTGAACGCCGATGAGCACATCACGATCCTCCTCGTCGAGCAGAATGCCAGGATGGCGCTCCAGCTGGCGTCGTTCGGCTACATCATGGAGAACGGCAAGATCGTGCTCGACGGCCCGGCCGAACGCCTGCGCGACGACGCGGACGTCAAGGAGTTCTATCTGGGAATGAGCAAGAGCGGCCGGAGGCGGTTTACGGAGGTCAAAAGCTACAAACGGCGCAAGCGGTGGTTAGCCTAAAGCAGGGCACCCGACAAAGCAGGTCGGCCAACTCAAGACCTTGGAGGCGTCACGATGGCGAGGGGTCCCCGGAAATGGGCCACAGCCAGATTCAAGGAACCCGTGGCGTTGGGGAAGACGGGTATCACCATCGTCATTTGGGACAAATGGGGTCGGACGCGTCGGGGCACCGTCACCGTGAGCGTTGGCGGACTCCGGTGGTCACCCTACAAGGCCAAGCGGCCATTCCGTGTGAGCTGGGAGAGGTTCGCTCAACTCATCGAACTCTGAGGCGGTCAATGCGGAAAAGGCCAGAGGTCGAGGTAACGCTTAAGCTTCCTGAATAGCATTGCCAGTCCGCCCGGTTCCCAGATGAGCAGCCCGATCAACAGCGCGCCGAAGATGATCTCGCGCAGTGGCGTGGCCGCCTTGCTGAGCGCCGGAACCAACGCGATCAGCGCCGGGGTTGCGAAACGCAGCGCCTGACCCAACAGCGTGATGAATGCCGCGCCCAGGTGCGGTCCCCAGATGCTCGTCAGGCCACCGATGACGATCATCGCGATGTAGTCTATCGACAGCACGATGCCGAAATGCTCGGCGCCGATGACTTTGTTGTAGTGCGCAAACAGGCTCCCCGCGATCCCCGCATAGAACGCGGCTAGCGCGAAGGCGAGAAGCTTGTAGTAGAGCAGATCCACGCCCAACACCTGCGCCGCGTAGTCCCGATCGCGGATCGCCATCAACGCCAGCCCGACGCGGCCCCGCACCAGATTGGCCGCAAACACGCCGCCGATGATCCAGATGGGGAGGAGGAGATAGTAGAATTGGGTTTCCGTGCGAATGAGCAGGGGGCCGAGCCTCGGCGATGGCACCACGTTGCCGGCCATGCCGCCCGCGGTATGGATGATCACGAACTCGGTGATGAACTGGAATGCAAGCGTGGCGATGGCGAGGTAGAGGCCCTTGATGCGCAGTGACGGCAGGCCCACGATCGCACCGCAGAGCGCGGCGATGATGCCCGCGAGCGGCAATGCAAGCAGAAATGGCCAGCCCAGGCGCGTGGTCACGTACCACGACGTATAGGCGCCGATCGCCATGAACGCCGCGTGGCCGAGCGAGATCTGGCCGGCGAACCCCGTGAGCAGCGCAATCCCAATGGCGCCGATCGCAAAGAGGCCGATGCTGTTCAGCAGGAACATATACTGTCCCAGGATGGCGGGCGCGAAGACGAGGCCGACCACCAGCAGGGCGAAGCCCACCCGGTAGAACCGGGTATCCAGCAGGGCCATGTCCTGGCCGTAGGCGGTCTTGAAATCCCCCGCTGGTCGGACGCTCATGTCACAGGCGCTCGATGTGCTCGGTCCCGAAGAGGCCGTACGGTTTGATCAGGAGCACGAGGAGAATGACCACGAAGGGCGTGATCTCCTTGAAGCCGTTCATCGTGATGCCGAAGACGACCACGTTCGCATCGATGTAGGCGCCGAGGATGTTCTCGATCATGCCGATCATGAACCCGCCCAGGATCGCGCCCGGGATGCTGTCCAGACCGCCCAGGATCACCGCCGCCAGGGCTTTTAACCCAACGTAGGCCAGCGCGAAGTTCACACCCAGCCACAGTCCGAGCAAGATGCCCCCAACCGAGGCGGCGATGGCCGCGAACGCCCAGGCGTAGGCGAAGACGCGCTTCAGGCTGACGCCGAGCGTGGAAGCGGTGAGTTGCTCGTTGGCCGCCGCCCGCATCGCGATGCCCCAGAGCGAATACCGGAAGAAGAGCGAGAAGACCACGAGGAGGACGACCGCCACCAGCGCGCTCCAGATGCCGACTTCCGGGATGATGAGCCCGCCGATCCGCACAACGCCCGTCGGCACGACCGGGGGAAACTGGCGCGTGTCCCCGCCCCAGAGCCCAACCATCAGGCCCCGCACGATGTAGCCCAGCGCCAGGGTCACGATGATCACCGATAGGAGCGACTGGCCGTACAGCGGGCGCATGATTCCCCGCTCGACGGCGAATCCCAGCACGGCGGCGGCGAGCAGCGTTCCGACGACCGCGAGGATGAAAGCGGCGACGATTGGCAGATCGAGGCTGCGGGTCAGCGCGATGGCTAGATAGCCGCCAAAGAGCACCAGCTCACCGTGCGCCAGGTTGAGGATCTTCGTGGACTTGTAGAGCAGGGCGAAGCCAAGTGCGATCAGCGCGTAAATAGACCCAACGGCAAGACCGATGACGGTCCCTTCGAGGACAAACTGCGCGCTCACCGCGCGCGCACCGCGCGCGCGTCGAGCCCCGGGTGAGGCGCGCGTGCGCGTCTCACCCGGCCACGGCTCTGATCTGCATCGTGGGGCGCAGCTCGGCGGTACGACCATCCTCGTAGCGGATGGTCACGACGGGCTGGAATGTTTCCGTGCCGCCGTACATGGCCTCGATCAGGTCATGGTATCGCGCGTTGATGTGGCTGCGGCGGAGCTTGCGTGTGCGGGTCAGCTCATCGTCGTCTGGATGAAACTCCTTGTACAGTGACACGAACCGCTCGATGCGCCACTCCGGCTTCAACCGCTCGTTCGCCTCGCGCACCAGCCCCGCCAGCAGGTCCAGCACCTCAGGCCGCTGTGAGAGGTCCATGTAAGACGTGTAAGCGATACCGCGATCTTCTGCCCATTTCCCCATGTTGCGTAGGTCGATGTTGAGGATGGTCGTGAGAAACGGCTTGCCTTCGCCGACGACACAGGCCTCCTGGATATAGGGGGTGAACTTCAGCATGTCCTCGATCACGCGCGGCGCGACGTTGGTCCCATCGGCTTTTTGGATCATGTCGCCCATGCGGTCGAAGAGGATGACATCGCCGCTGGGATCCAGGGTGCCGTAGTCGCCCGAGTAGAGCCATCCGTCCCGCAACGCCTGCGCGGTCGCGTCGGGATTTCGATAGTACCCCAGGAACACCGAGGGGCTGCGCTCGATGATCTCGCTCTGCGGGGAGAGCTCCACGTCCGTGTTGGCGATGGGCGCACCCATGGTCCAAAAACGCACCTGGCCGTCACGGTGTACACACGAGATGCCGGCGATTTCGGTCTGGCCGTAGATCTGCTTGAGGTTCAATCCCATGGCGCGGAAAAACTTATGGTAGTCAGGTCCCAGTGACGCCCCGCCGTTCCAGGCGACGCGCATGCGGATCATCCCCATCTTGTCCAGAATGGGGCGGTAGACCGTCCAGTAATAAAGGAAGCGCTGCAGGCGGAGCAGCCACGGCACCGGCTTCCCTTCGGCCTCCAGTTCGACGGCACGCATACCCGTCCGCATCGCGGCATGGTAGATTGCCTGCCGGATGCGACCCGCGTCCTGGATACGGACGGTCACTACGGAGTGCAGGCCTTCATAGATGCGTGCGGGCGCGAAGGTGAAGTGCGGGCCGATCTCGCGGAAATCGCGCTGCGCGGTCTCGGGCTCCTCCGGAAAGTTGACCGTGAACCCGACCTGTTGGTGCAGCGTAAACGAGAACATCTGCTCGCCGATCCACGCGAACGGCAGGTAAGACACGAACTCGTCCTGCGCTCCCATGTGGGGCTCCACCGCATGGAAGTTCTCGCCCTGGCTGAGCAAATTACGGTGAGAGAGCATCGCAAGCTTTGGCATCGCGGTGGTCCCGGAGGTCTGGCAAAGGATCGCCACGTCGTCGGGTTGCCCTCCGGCCACCAGCGTCGCAAACCGTTCTGGATCGGCGGCGTGTGCGGCCCGA
>Ga0187893_10011552_pt1 | contig 12796 bp, 15 predicted proteins | sample MA1701074metaG_FD_139574 | JGI IMG/M metagenome (GOLD analysis project Ga0187893, IMG submission 139574) | White microbial mat communities from a basaltic lava cave in the Kipuka Kanohina Cave System on the Island of Hawaii, USA - MA170107-4 metaG ...
AAGTCAACTCTTTGAATCAAAACCGCACTCCAGAGCAGATCAAATCCGCTGCCAAAGCGACCCGCGTCGAGTCGATGAGAAAGAAAACCATCATTTCGATACTTTTTGCATCAGGCTGCTAGTGCTCGGGAGAACCGTCAAACCGGGGCGATCGTTATCGGCCAGTACAAGTTGCCGTGGCAGAGCAAACCGTGAAGGCGTTACAAGAGCACGATCGAATCCGACAAAAAGTGAACACCGGAACCCGCGAAAAGCTGCATTCCTCACTTCGATATCAGGGGAAATCGTTCGGGGCTCCTTATCGAGTCGATGTGCAGGTCAACGTCGAGATCCGGCCAGTAGAGATGGTGCGGCTGCGGTCTTTCGACATTGGTTATCTTGCCGATCGGCGCTTCCCTGAACCATGGAAATTTTTCAAATGGGAGGTAAAGCTCCTCACCCCCAAAAAATATCCAGAAACCATGTCTGGATACATTGGTCACCTCAACGTCCGAAATGTTGTCGCCAAGCGCTGCGGATGCCATGCTCGTGCTCCTCGATCAAAGCTTTGACTACGCGCAAATCGCGCTCCGATAGCCCGTAATTCTGCGCCAGTTCGATGTGGGGTTCAATCCAAAACTTGGCCTCTCCGTCGACTGATACCACGTGGACATGCATCCTCGACTCCTCACGAGAAAAGAAGAAAAATCTGAACTTTCCTTCGCGAAAGATCGTTGGACTCATAAATGCAGTGCTCAGTGCGAGGTTCGAGGTACGAAAACATGAAAGACAGTGCTCAGTGCTCGGTGCGCGAAAGACAGGGCCGAGGTTCGAGGGCCGAGCGCCGAGTGAAGGCGAGTGCGTAGTGCGCGGTGCACAGTACGATTACAGATCATTCAACACCTTGAGGCCGGCGACGCCGAGCGCGAACTGGTAGAAGATCTGGCTCCAGTCCTTGAGTTCTTTGGTCCAGCTGAACTTCAGAAGTTCTTCCGGCACGACGATGGCGTCGCCCGGCACAACGCTTTGCCCGTCGAAGCTGTTGAAGAGCCCGCCGCTCTGCTGTCTGCTGACCACCGAACCGTCCGCCTTGATCAGATACACGCTGCCTTTGTCCGCGGTCCGGGTCGGTCCACCCGCCTGGCCGAGATAGTCGCCGATGCGCTTGTTGTCCTTGTAGAGGAAAGAGTTCTGGTTGTAGACGGCGCCGAACACACTGACTGTGGAGGGCCGCGATGGAACGAACAGACGGTCTCCGTCTTCCAGTTCGAGGTCAGGGATGTCGTTGAGCGTCGCGCGGGCACGTGGCAGTTCGAGGACGATGCGCCCTGTCGCCCTGATCTCACGCAACTTGGCGATCAGTATCTTTTGCGCCTCGGCCTGTTGCGCGAGCGCGTCGGCGTCTTCTTTGCGGATTACGCTCTGGCTGCGCGCGGTGGCCGCGCGTGCGGTCTCGGCCTCGAGCCGGTCGAGTGTCTCCACCAGCTTCGATTGCTGCTGTGCCCGGGTTCTTTCGCGTGTGAACTCCGCACCGTAGATGTAGGCATTAGCGGTCACGCCTCCTACCCGCGCGACCAATCTGCGTAGCGTCTCCCCGGGTGCGATCTGATAGACACCTGCGTACTCGAACTCGCCTTCGAGGCGGACGAACTTGTTTCGTTTCGCTTCCGGTCCCCGGATGTCGTCCTTGGAGAAAATGGTGACGATGTCGCCTGGTTCGAGCTTGATATCGTGCTGGGAGGCCTTTTTCTCGATCGCCTGGCCAAGATTAAACGGAATCAGCATCGTGGACAGGTCGAAGGGATTGAGGCGCTCGACCACAGCGTAATCCCAGTTGACCTCCACGCCGGGCCGCTTGACGTCGCGGCGGATTTTCGTTTCGTTGTCGCCCCTGGCTTCGGTGGACTCGAATATCCAGCTCTGCGGCCGGCCGGCCAGATTGCGCTGGAGCCAATAGTCCGGCACCACCAGCACGCTGCGCTCGGGAATGATGTCGCTGATGCGCATGCCCTCCTTCCATTCGAAGCGCACCGGCGTTGCGACGTTGCCGCGCAGCGTGACCGCGTTAATCAGGCGCGGCGATAGCGCGAAGACGTTGACGATGTCGCCGTCGGTCAGCAGGCGCGCCATGCCCGACGCGTTGAGCGGCAGTTCCTCGACCACGCGGTTCTTGCGCTCGAAGATGCGTTCGAGTGTGACTTTCTGGCCCGCCGCGCTGGTGGACAGTCCACCCGCCATTGCGACCAGATCCTCGAGTTTCTGCGCGTCCCGGAGTTCGAAAATTGCCGGTACGTTGACGCTGCCGCCGATCGCGGCGAGCGGCCCGATCGGCGGCACGAAGATCACGTCGCCCGGAAGAAGCTGGACGTCCTTGGATTTGTCGCCTTTTTGCAGGAGGTCGTAGAGGTCGAATTCGGTGACGATCTTGTTCGCGCGTTTCAGTTGCACTTTGCGCATCGAGCCCTTGGTGGTGGGCCCGCCCGAGGCCAGCAGCGCGTTTACAAGCGTAGCGAGCGAGCTGATGGTGTAACTGCCGGGCCTGCGGACCTGGCCGACCACGAAAACCTGGATCGAGCGCAATTCGCCGAGCGTAACCACGAGGTCGAAATTCCTGAACACACGCGAGACCGCACTGCGCACGCGTGCGTCGAGATCCTGGTAGCGGGTTGCCGCCACGCCGATAGCGCCGACCTTGGGAATATAGATGCGGCCATTGCGGTCGACCGTGGCGCGCACGTCCACGTCGATCTGACCCCAGGCGCGGATGACGATCTCGTCGCCCGGGCCGATGACGTAATCCGCGGGCACCGGAACGCGGTCGAGCGGCGCAAAGGTGCTGGGGCCGCCCTCGAACAGGTTATAGCCATACATCGGCAGGTCGCGGCCGATGGATTTCAGAACGAAGTCCTGGAACTCGTTGCGCTCGACCGGCGCGGGTGCGGCCTGTTGGACGACGGTCTGGCGCTCCTGGACCGGCGCCTGGTAGAAGATCTTGTCGGTGGCCGTCGTCCCGGCCGGGGTGACGATGGTCGGCGACTGGATCGGCAACGCAGGGACCGACGACGAATCCAGCCTGAACTCCGAGCCGGTTTGCGCCTGCGCCGGGGAAACCACGGGCAGCAAAGCCACCGCGACCGCCGCCCAGGATCCTCCCCAACTTCTCAAGCTCATCCGCCAACCCCCCGGAAAATCGCGTCTTTTAGCGTTTTTTGTGAAAGCGAGTATACGGGGAGGTCACGAAGAGGGGCAAGGCGGCACTCTTAAGAAGAAACAGTAGAATAACCCTCTAAGTATAGAGGCTAGAAGGATTTTCCGGTTAACCTGCCTCAGGAAAACAGCTTCTTGATATCGACGTCTTTCTTCTCCGCGTCGCTGAAACGCAGCAGGTCGAAGGTCTTGAAGCGGAAGAAGCTGGCGATGACCACGTCGGGAAACTGTTCGACACGGACGTTGTTGATGTTGACCGATTCGTTGTAGAACTCGCGCCGGTCGGCGATGGCGCTTTCGAGTCCGGTGATACGTGCGAGCAAGTGCTGGAAGGTCTCCACGGCCTTCAGTTCCGGGTACGCCTCCACCGTCGCAAAGATGCCGCCAAGACCGACACGCAGCGCCGACTCCGCCTGGCCCAGTGCCGGAATATCCTGCTTGACGCGCGCCTCGTGCACGCGCCCGCGTGCCTCGGTCACCTGTTGCAAGGTTGCCTGCTCGAATTGCTTGTACTGCTTGCAAGTCTCCACCAGCTTGGGCAACTCGTCGTGGCGCTGCCTGAGCAACACGTCGATGTTGGACCAGGCTTTGGACACGGCATGCTTCAGGTTGACCAGGTTGTTGTAGGTCATGACCGCCCACACTACTGCGACAAAGACGATCGCGAGGATGACCATCGCAAAGACTGACATTCGTTTTTCTCCGCAAGACAGTGACTGGTGAGGAAAGTGCAGCGGTTGGTCGATAATCCGGTCGAGCCACCCACGGACAACCAGGCGCTGGCAATCAAGTATTGCAGGCCCCGCGTCCGGCCGCTATCTTACGACAACAACATAACCAACCCAATCGGGCGGCGGCCGGGATGTCCCCGGTTAACGAGCAATTCAATCGGTGCGCGAATGCGGCCAACGAAATGTGCCTGCCGCGTCCGGTTCGCGAGAAGCGCGAAACGAAAGCGTCGATCATGCGTCAGGATCTGATACGTTGTGTCACGTTGCGTCATAACTACAATAACGAACAGGAAAGTCTGTAAGGTCCGCGTTTAGCGGCATCCCCCGGTCATCCGTTAACCAACTCATTCACCGATGCTCAGAGATCTGCGCGAAAGCGTCGTCGACCCTCTCGTCCTGGGAGGCTACCTGGTTCTGCTTGGCATCGGCGCGCAGGTCAAGAGCCGCGAGGTATGGGTGACCGTGCTCGCACTGATGGCGCTGCTGGCGTTTTTCGCCTGGATGATGAGTCTGCGCCGTGCGCGCGCGATCGGCGACATGCCGACTTCGCGGATCGACTCGGCCGCGCAAGGCTACGTGGAGCTGGTCGGGCGCGGGCGCCATCGCGCAAATTTCACCGTGCTGTCGCGGCTCACGTTACTACCCTGCCTCTGGTATCGCTATATCGTCGAACAGCGCACCGACAAGAACAAATGGGAGCGTGTCGAAAGCGGGCGCAGCACTGAAAGTTTCATCCTCGAGGATGGCAGCGGCGAGTGCCTGGTGAATCCGGAGCACGCGGAAATCGTGCCGCGCCAGAAAGACGTCTGGTACGCAGGGGACTACCGCTACACCGAGTGGATAATCCTGATGCACGAGACCGTATATGCGCTTGGCGAATTTTCCACCATCGGCGGCGCGAATCTGGATCTCAATCTGCGGCGCGAAGTATCGTCATTGCTGGCGGAATGGAAACGAGACCATAAGCAGCTGCTGGCACGCTTCGATCTGGACCGGGACGGGCAGATCAGCGAAAAGGAATGGATGCTGGCAAGGTCGCAGGCGCAGCGCGACGTGAAGAAGGCGCACAACGAACTGCGTGCCCAACCGGGTACGCACCTGCTGCACAAGCCGCGCGATGGACGCCTTTTCCTGATTTCAAATATCGATCCGACGCGGCTTACCAAGCGCTACACGTTCATGGCGTGGGTGCATCTGGTGGCGTTTGTCGGCGCGGTGGCGGGCGCGGGGTTGATCATCACCTGATACGGGGAATCGTGTTCCCCTCGAGGAGGTGCGCCGCGCTCACTTTTCCGCGTTGAGAATCTGCTCGGCTACTGCTCGATGCCCCGCCTCCGTAGCGATCTGCCGCGCGGTTTTTCCGCGCTTGTCCCTGAGCGTCGGGTCGGCGCCCTTTTCCAGCAGGAGCCTGACGGTGTCGGCTTTTCCGTAGCCCGCCGCCCACATGAGCGCGGTCAGGTCGTTCTTGTACTGCCTGTTCACGTCGACTCCGGCGGCCAGCAACATCGCGACGATCTCGCTGTGGCCCTGCCCGGCGGCATAGACCATCGAGGTCTTGGACAGCCGGTCCTCGGCGCCAACATCGGCGCCGTGGTCGATCAGCACGCGCGCGATGCCCGCATTCCCGTTGTAGGCCGCGGCCATCAACGGGGATACCTTGTCGAGGTTGCGCTGGTTCACGTCGGCACCTTTGCCGAGCAGCAGATCGACCATCGCGGCATTGCCCTTGCGGACAAAAATCATCAGCGCGGTGTCGCCCGTGCGGTTGCGGGAGTTCGGCGCGGCACCGGCCTCGAGGGCGCGGCGTACCAGCGCTTCGTTGCCGTCGCGTGCGCCGGTCAGGAGTTGCGCATTCAGGGATAGCTCGGCGGAGCTCGCCTGCGCAAAAGCGATACCGCCGAGCACGGCCGGGGTCCGAGGTTCGTGGGCCGAGGTACCACATGGTTCAGGACTCTCCTGGCTCGGCAATTCAACTCGGTAGCGGGAAGCGGCGTAAGACCAAAGAGTGAAAGACTTCCCGGCCTCCGGCCCACGTGCCACGTACCGCAGGTCGAAGGCGCCGGGACCGGCGAAAAGCAGTGCAAAAAAGACGCCGTAAACGGCAAACCGCATGGTATTGAGACCTTGATCTGTATCGAAAAATTACTGGGGGAGGCTCCCCTTGTGCGGGCGGGAATTGTTCACTATAGTCGCACGGTCCGCAATCGTTACGGCAGGCGGAATCTCTACGCCGCCGCGAAAGCGCAGACGTTAATAACCACAACGGGAGGTCCTATGAAGTTACGTACCCCATTGAAGATGCTGGCAACGGCGGTCGTATGCGCCGGCAGCTTCAACCTCGCTTTGGCTGCTGAAATTCAAGGTGGCGCAACGCAGATGACGAAGCCGATGTCCGCCAAGCTCGGCATGGTCACGCAGGCTCGGCTGAATGGCGCCGCCGGCGACAAGAGCAACTGGCTGCATCCGAACGGCGACTACGCACAAACGCGTTACTACGCCGGTACCCAGATCAATAACAGCAACGTCTCCAAGCTGCGCCCGGCATTCGTGTTCCAGACCGCGGTGATGGAGTCGATGGAAACCGCGCCGCTGATCATCGACGGCGTGATGTTCCTGACCACTTCGTACAACCACGTCTACGCGATCGACGCGGTGACCGGCGAACAGTACTGGCACTACAAACACAACATGGGCCCGATCACGGTTTACTGCTGCGGCCCGAACAACCGCGGCGTAGCGGCCAACGGCGGCATGCTGTTCATGGGCACCCTCGATGCCAAGCTGGTGGCGCTGGATGCCAAGACCGGCAAGATGATGTGGGAAACCGAGATTGCCGATCCCGAGAAGGGCTACTCCGAGACCATGGCTCCGACCGTGGCAGACGGCAAGGTCCTGATCGGCACCAACGGCGGCGAGTACGGCGTTCGCGGTTTCGTGAAGGCCTTCGACGCCAAGACCGGCAATTTGCTGTGGACGTTCCACACGATTCCCGAGAAGGGACATGAAGGTGTCTGGGCCACGCACGATGCCACCGGCCGCAACATGCTGCGCGACATCGCACAGGAGAAGCGCGACCTGCAGGACAAAGGCGGCGACTTCTACCAGACGCTGGGCGGCGGGGTGTGGATGACCCCGGCGGTGGACCTTGAAACACGCACCGTGTTCTTCGTGGCCGGCAACCCCTCGCCCGACCTCTACGGCGCGATCCGTCCGGGAGACAACCTCTACACCAACTCGATGGTGGCAGTGAGCCTCGATACCGGTGCATACAAGTGGCATTCGCAGTACATCGCGCACGACGTATGGGACCTGGATGCGGTCAGCCCGGTCATTCTGACTGAAGCCAAGGACAAGGCCGGCAAGATGCGCAAAGTGGCGATCCACGGCGGCAAGACCGGCCACGTGTATATCCACGACCGCGCCACCGGCGAATTGATCCGCTTCTCCGAGGCGATGGTTCCGCAGGAGAACATGTGGGTGCTGCCGACCAAGGAAGGTGCACGCATGCTACCCGGCGCGAACGGCGGGGTGGAGTGGAACCCGATGGCCGTCAATCCGAAACTGCGCATGAGCTATGCGGCCAACCTGCATCAGCCGATGACCTACCACGTCGAGGAAGCCGATTATCCCGGCGGCGACAAGCTGTGGCTGGGCGGCGCTTTCAAGGTGATCCCCAGCGAGAAGCAGTGGGGCCGCCTGGTTGCCGTGAACATCGACTCAGGCAAGGTGGTGTGGGGCGAGAAGACCGATCAGCCGCTGATGGGTGGGGTGCTGGCAACGGCCGGCAACCTGGTATTCACCGGCGAGGGCAACGGCTCGTTCAATGCCTACGATGCGCGCAACGGCAAGAAGCTGTGGTCGTTCCAGTGCGGCGCGGGGGTGAATTCGCCTCCGGTGGCGTACGAAATCGGCGGCAAGCAGTACATCGCGGTGGCGGCCGGCGGCAATACGCAACTCGATTTCAAGCGCGGCAACAGCATATTCGTGTTCGCGCTGCCGTAAACTTTTCGGCGCCAGAAGCGTTCTGATGTTGGTCAAGAGGGGCCGCCCGAGGGCGGCCTCTTTTTTACCCCGACTCACCTGTCCGTTCCCTTTACGGGACACGTGGATCCGGAGCGGCAGAAGATTGGGGAGAGCGTGTTCTCTTTTGATTGGATGAACGAAATGAAAAAGTTCCATGCGTTGCTTGCCCTACTCGCCCTGCTCCCGTTCAGTGCAATCGCACAGGATGTCGCTGCCGGCAGGGAAAAGGCTGTGGTCTGCGGCGCTTGCCACGGCGTGGACGGCAACTCCACCATCCCGCGGAACCCGATCCTCGCGGGCCAGACGGCGCGCTACCTTTATCTTCAGCTCAAGGACTTCAAGGAAGGCCGGCGCAAGGATCCGCTGATGACGGCAATGGCCGCAAACCTTTCGCGCAAGGACATGTTCGACCTCGCCGCGTACTACGCTGCGCAGAAGCCAACCAATCAGAACACCAGGGGCGATGCTTCCAAGGTGGCTCGCGGCAAGCGGGTCGCCGACGCCGCGCTGTGCACGATGTGCCACCTCGGCGGCTTCTCGGGGCAGAACGAAGTACCTCGCAACGCCGGACAGCATTACGAGTACACACTCAAGCAGCTCAAGGATTTCAAGGACAAGACGCGCAGCAACGACGCCGGCAACATGACCGCGGTACTGCGCACGATCCCGGATGAAGATCTCGAAGCGCTCGCCGCGTATATTGCTTCGTTGAACTAACGAAGTGATGAGTGACTGGTGGCTGGTGGCTGGTGAAGAGCTATCGCGCTGCGGGTGTGGCTTTCAACGATCGGATGAGTCCGCGTAGCATTCGAAGTACTTCTGATACATCCTTCTGAATGGCTTTCGTATTATTTTCAGAGATGAATCCCACTTCCCGGCAGATCTCGAAATGTGTGTCGAGTTCGTTGGCCGATCCTGCGGCGATGTAGAGGAATTGGACGAGTTCTTTGGTCCCCTGCCTGGCAGACCCTTCGGCGATATTACTGGCTATCGAAACCGAGGCACGTCGAATCTGCGACGTAAGCCCATAGAGTTCGTCTTTGGGAAAGCTTCGCGCGATTTCGTATACTGACTTCGCGAGGGCGATGGATGCGCGCCAGACTGTAAGATCGTGATGTGATTTCATGATATTAGCTCCTGGTTCGTGGTGGGAGGAGTGTGGTGTACAAGAGCATATCCTCGCCAGCGGATCCGACCCAATTCATCTGGAGAAGAAAAAAAGCATCGCCTCCTTTCAAGATCGCGAAATACCTTTCACCAGCCACTAACCACTAGCCACTGACAATCCCGATGCGCGAACACACCCTTCCCTGCCTCGGCCCGCACGGCTTTCACCGCATCCACTATTACGAATGGGGCGAGGCGGACAATCCGAACACGCTCATCTGTGTACACGGCCTGACCCGCAACGGACGCGATTTCGATGATCTGGCGCGGGCGCTGTCGTCGGAGTACCGGGTGCTCTGCCCCGACGTGGTCGGCCGCGGCAAGAGCGAGTGGCTCTCGCATAAGGAGGAATACGGCTATCCGCTCTATTGCTCCGACATGGCGGCACTGATTGCCCGCAGCGGCGCGCAGTACGTCGACTGGGTCGGCACCTCGATGGGCGGTCTGATCGGCATGTTCCTGGCCGCGCAACCCAATTCTCCGGTGCGCCGGCTGATCATGAACGACGTCGGCGCCTTCATCCCGAAGGCGTCGTTGAAGCGACTTTCCGCTTACGTCGGCAAGGATCCTCGCTACGCCTCCTTCGACGAATTCGAACAGTACATCCGCGTCGTCTCCTCACCGTTTGGTCCGCTTACCGATGCGCAATGGCGGCACCTCGCGCAGACTAACGCCCGCCAGTACGAAGACGGCCGCTGGGGTCCGAACTACGATCCGGCACTGGGCCACGCCTTTCGCACCGCACCGAAAGACGTCGTGTTATGGCAGTTCTGGGACAAGGTACGTTGCCCGACGCTATTGCTGCGCGGTGCCGTTTCCGACCTGCTGATCGAGAAGACCGCGGAGGAAATGACCCGGCGCGGACCGAAAGCGAAACTCGTCGAATTCGCCGGTATCGGACACGCGCCGATGTTGATGGCGGAAGATCAGATTCGGGCGGTGAGGGAGTTTTTGAAGTCAGGGGATTCGTGAATATCGTGAATGCCGTGAATGTCGTGAATATCGCAAATACTTCGACCAACAATGAAGGCAGGAGCACATGAAATCACACAAGGATCTCGATGTATGGCGTCTCGCTGTGGAACTGGCAACCGATACTTATCGGGCAACTAAGGCGTTCCCCAAGGATGAACAGTACGGGATGGTTTCTCAGATGCGTCGATCGGCGGTCTCGATCGCCAGTAATATTGCTGAAGGAGCCGCAAGACAGGGTGCCAAAGAATTTTCACAGTTTCTGCATTTCGCGCTTGGTTCGGCGAGCGAGCTTGACACCCAATTGGAGATAGCAATGCGTGTGGATCTGGCAATGCCCGCAGAACTGGAGAAGTTACAGGCATCTACTACCAGAATAGGACAAATGCTGCGTGGTTTGGCGCGTTCCCTGCGCAAGAAAGATGGGGCCTGAACCTACGGCATTCACGATATTCACGGCATTCACGATATTCACGTCATTCACTTGATTGCAATCGACTGGGGAACTTCGAGCTTCCGGGCTTATCGTCTCGCAAGCGATGGACGTGTTCTCGATACACGGTCCGCGCCGAAGGGAATCCTTTCCGTACAAAACGCCCAGTTCGCTGCCGCGCTGCAAGCGCAGGCCGGGGACTGGATCGCGGCCGGCGACGGGCCGGTGGTGATGAGCGGCATGATCGGTAGCCGACAGGGCTGGCTGGAAGTGCCCTACGCCGCCTGCCCCGCGGGATTAGAGGAAATAGCAGCCGGTATGCGCGAAGTTGCGTGGTCCGGCGGCACGGGCTGGATCGCTCCGGGTCTTACCTGCCGCGATAAAGCGGGCGTTCCGGACGTAATGCGTGGAGAAGAGGTCCAGATCCTTGGCGCGCTCGAGCAGCTTGGGTCCGGATCGCATACCGTTTGCCTGCCGGGCACCCACAGCAAATGGGTCCAGGTGGTGGACGGCCGGATTGTGCAATTTACGACGCACATGACCGGCGAGGCGTTCGCCGTTTTCAAAACGCACAGCCTGCTCGGCCGGATGATGAAAGACGGCGCAAACGATGCCGGCGCATTCGCAGATGGCGTACGCCGTGCCGCGGATAGCGGCGGCCTGCTCCATCACCTGTTCGGCGTTCGGGCACGCGGCCTGTTCGGTGAACTCACTGAAACTGCCGCCGTTTCATATCTGTCCGGTATGCTTATCGGCCATGAGATTCAGTCGGTGCACGGCGGGCGCGGCCGCGTATTCCTGCTGTGCAGCGCACAGCTGGCGGACATCTACGGTCAGGCCTTTGCCGCGCTGGGAATCGAAGTGACCACCCTCGACCCGGATTCCGTGACCAGGGGCCTGTTCAGCCTCGCTGCTTACTTATGAACGCCAAAACATTCGACAGCTGGCTCAAACGTTGGCCATTGGTGGCGATCCTGCGTGGGGTCAAGCCGGGCGAAGCGCCCGACCTCGGCACGATGCTGGTCGAGACCGGCTTCACGATCATCGAGGTGCCGCTCAATTCACCGGAGCCCTACGCGAGCATCGTGCGCCTGGTCAAGCGCATCGGTGACCGGGCGCTGGTGGGCGCGGGCACGGTGACCGACTGGGAGCAGGTGACGAAGGTCGCCGATGCGGGCGGGAGGCTCATCGTGATGCCGCATGCCGATGAGCGCATCGTCGAAGCGGCGAAGCGCCGCAATCTCTTCGTTATCCCGGGTTTCGCCACGCCGACCGAAGCGTTCCGCATGATCGATGCGGGCGCGGACGCGATCAAATTGTTTCCCGCGGAAGCCAATCCGCCGAAAGTGCTCAAGGCGCTTCGCGCAGTGCTGCCGGAAGAGGTGCCGATATTGCCGGTGGGCGGCATCACGCCGCAAAACATGAATGATTACTGGGTCGCCGGTGCCGACGGATTCGGGCTCGGTTCGGCGCTCTTCCGGCCCGGCATGAGCGTCGATCAGGCGGCGCATTCGGCGGCGGATTTTCGTTTTGCTTTGAACGCTTTGCCGAAGAAGTCGTGAGTAATTCTAAAGACGTTGCAAGGCGCGCGAATTTCACGCAATACTAGCGAAAGAATATTGCAGACTCTGAAATTTTTCCTAAGGGGGGAGAAATGAATAAACTGCTGTGGGCGTCGATTTTCCTGTGCTTCGTTTCCTCCGCAAGCCTTGCTGCGGAACCAGCCGGTGCTACCGCCGGTGGGGCGTCGAAGGGCGCGGAAGACACAGGGTGGGGTAATGGCGGAGGCGTGTCCGCCGGCACCGTTGCCGGGATAGTCGTGGTAACGGGGGCAATCATCGCAGCAGTCGCCAGCGGCGGCGGCGGCAGCTCGACGACCACGAGTCACTGACCAGCCGCGCTCCCAAGGGGGGTGTCGTTGGCCAGCGCGCGGGATGACGCCAGGTCCAGGCCTGCTCCCGCGATCATGTCGGTTCCGTTCTGCGCGAAGCGCGCGGCCGCGGCGAGCGGGCGTTGATCTTTCTGGTGGTCCAGCGACCACTGCGCGTGCCGGCAAAGCAGTATCAATGCGAACGCGCGCCCGACGGTCATGGCGAAGCGCCGCGCACCGGCTTCCTGGGCATCGCCGGAAGTTTGCGAAATCCAGCTCTGGGCACGTGACAACGCCGTCTGCGCCGATTTGACGCAGGCGACAAGCCGTGGGTCGCGTACCGCCGAGGCGAGCGTTTCCACCTCGATCTGAAGCGCGGCGAGCGCCCGGCCGCCCTGCAACGCGCGCAGCGCG
>Ga0187893_10011553_pt1 | contig 12795 bp, 9 predicted proteins | sample MA1701074metaG_FD_139574 | JGI IMG/M metagenome (GOLD analysis project Ga0187893, IMG submission 139574) | White microbial mat communities from a basaltic lava cave in the Kipuka Kanohina Cave System on the Island of Hawaii, USA - MA170107-4 metaG ...
CACAGTGCTTTCTATAATGAAGGAATCGGGCGAGTCGAAATTCATCTTGAAAGTACTCGTGACCAGGTAGTCAGTATCCGCGAACTAGACCTGCAAATTACATTCGCTCCGGGTGAGCGCATTCACACCGAAAACTCCTACAAATACGATCTTCAGGGCATCGCGCACCTGGCAGAAGCTACTGGTTTCAGGTGTGCCCACTCATGGTTTGACTCGCAGAAACGCTTTAGTAGCAATCTGCTGCTGGCGGAATAATTACCCCCAATCCAACCCTAATGAGCGAAAGGGACAACACTGCGCTCGTCGAGTTTCGCGAAGTTAGTTATGTCGTCCCCGCGGTGTCTGTTCCCATAATTGACCGGTTAGATCTGACTGTCCGCCGCGGAGAAACTCTGGTGCTGCTGGGCGAGTCCGGGTGCGGCAAGACTACCACTCTGAAATTTATTAACCGGCTGCTGGTGCCTAGTGCCGGAAAAGTCTTGGTCGATGGTAAACCAACGACCGAATGGGATCCCATTCGGCTGCGAAGACAAACTGGTTATGTGATTCAGGAAGGCGGACTTTTTCCCCATTTCACCGTCGCAGAAAACGTAGCCCTGGTGCCCCGGCTGGAACGCTGGGACGAGACGCGCATCCATTCGCGAACAGAAGAACTATTAAGCCTGGTCGGTCTTGAGCCTTCGCAGTTCCGCCAGCGTTACCCGCACCAATTGTCCGGAGGACAGCGGCAAAGGGTGGGGGTGGCCCGCGCTCTGGCAGCCGAGCCGCCAATGCTTTTGCTTGATGAACCATTTGGCGCTCTTGACCCTTTAACCCGCGCCGATCTGCAGCGTGAGTTTGCGGCTTTGACACAACGCTTGAATAAGACGGCATTGTTTGTTACGCACGACGTCCGCGAAGCATTGCTGTTAGGAAGCAGGATTGGCCTGATGCATAAGGGCCGTTTACTGGAACTACAAGCCCCGGAAACCTTTCTGAAATCGACTGAACCCCACGTTCGGGCTTACCTCGATACGCTGGATTTGGCGGAAGCAACGCAGCCCTCACGGAGGAACCGATGAGCTTCTGGCACTTCCTGCAGCAGAACTGGGCTGAATTGTTCGTTTTGATTCGAGAACATCTAATCCTTGTCTTCATCTCAATCTTTCTCGCGCTGGTTATCGGGATACCGACTGGCATCCTCCTGTCTAGAAAAAGAAACCTCCAGGGACCAATTCTTGGCGTTGCCAATGTTCTGCAGACGGTTCCCAGTCTGGCGCTGTTTGGATTTCTGATTCCGCTGCCCTTTGGAGGTATCGGGGCGCGGACTGCAATAGTGGCCCTGGTGCTTTACGCCCTGCTACCAATCATTCGTAATACGGTAACGGGAATACAAAGTGTAGAACGAAGCGTGCGCGAAGCTGCTGTAGCGATGGGGATGACTGACTGGCAGGTGCTCTGGCGGGTCGAGATACCTCTGGCATTGAGTGTGATTCTCACCGGGGTTCGGGTGGCCACGGTCATCGCTGTGGGCGTGACAACTATCGCGGGATTGGTCGGAGCGGGTGGCCTGGGTGTTTACATTTTTCGTGGCCTGCGGCAGTACGACAACAATCTGTTGTTGGCTGGAGCAGCACCGGCGGCTCTGATGGCCCTGGCAGTGGATTTTTCACTGGGTGTCATCGAAAAGCATTTTTCAGTGGCTGCCGGCCGTGGCCCGGGAACTTCGAGGTTGCAAAAGCTCGGAGTTGCAGCGGTTGCGCTCGCTTTTATCTCAGTGGTACTGCTTTCCTACCGAGACTCGTGGTCAGGAAGATCTTCAGTAGCTTCCGGTGAGCGCGTAGTCATCGGTTCAAAGGATTTTACAGAATCCATCCTGCTCAGCGAGATTGCCGCCCAAATGCTCGAGAAACGAAACCAGCAGGTAGTGCGCCAGTTTGAACTGGGAGGCAACCTGCCACACGAGGCGCTTGTTTCCGGGCAAATCGACTTGTATCCGGAATACACTGGAACTTCCTATACAGCCATTTTTCATCATTCACCAATCAGCGACCCCAGGGCTGTTTATGAACAGCTGAAACGTGATTATGCCGAACAGTTTGCGGTGGAGGTTGGTCCACCGCTGGGATTTGAAAACACCTTTGCCATCCTGATTCGCGGTGCCGATGCGAGGCGGTTGAATCTGAAAACGATCTCCGATGCGATACCGCATGCCAGACAGTGGCGCGCGGGTTTTGGTCCCGACTTTATTCCCAGGGCTGATGGCTATCCAGGTCTGGCGCGAGCCTATGGGCTGAAGTTCGCCACCGAGCCCAGAGACATGGATCTGTCACTAACGTACATTGCGCTGGCTTCGGAGAAAGTTGACCTGATTGCTGGGAATTCCACTGAAGGACGAATTGCAACGCTCGATCTCTTTCAACTGGAAGACGACCGACGCTATTTTCCACCTTATGAGGCGGTCTTCCTGGTGCGGAAAGATACTCTGGCCCAAGTTTCGGAGATCAATCAGGTGCTTTCAAGTCTTGGCGGCGCCATCTCGACCGAAGATATGCGCCGCCTGAACTACGAAGTCGATGGTAAGAAGCGGGCACCAGCAGTGGTGGCAAGCGAGTGGATCCAGCGCAATGGTTTCTAGCTGACTCGCTCCCGCTACTGAGGTCCCAAGCTACGTCAGTTCGGTAGCACGAATCTTCTGGTCTTGTTCCTGCCGGAAATTCCAGAGTTTTTCGCGTAGTCCAGGGTGACTGTTAGCCAGGATGGCAACCGCGAACAGGGCCGCGTTGGTAGCGCCAGGTTTGCCAATGGCCAGGCTGGCCACGGGAATACCGGCCGGCATCTGGACGGTTGAGAGCAGGGAGTCTAAACCTTTCAAGGCATCGCTTTTCATGGGTACACCCAGCACCGGCAAAGTTGTATGCGCTGCAAAGACGCCGGCTAGATGGGCTGCACCTCCGGCCGCGGCGATGATCACTTCAAAGCCCTTGGCCTCAGCCGATGAGCTAAACTCGACGGCGAGCGCTGGAGAGCGATGGGCGGAAATCACTCGACATTCGTGAGCAACGTTAAATTTTTCGAGGGTTTCACTGGCACTACGCATGGTCTCCCAGTCAGACTGGCTGCCCATTACGATCGCTACGAGCGGTTCTCCGATTCTCGGGTTTGGAGCGGGGATTTCGGATTGCGAATTGCGAATTGCGGATGTCGAGGAACCGGAGCGGGCAACTTCGGATTTGGGATTGCGGGGACGAATTTCGGATTTCGACCTGCGAATTGCGGATTTTGTCTTTTTGATGTTGCTTGAATTCTGCGCCAGCTTTTTCCCCATGTGTGTTCTCTCTCCAAAGGCTTTAATTTTAAAAATCGTTCGAGCTGAACTCCCTGAAAATACACAGGGTGAAATTATGCAATTCCATTTGGCGTTAGTTCTTATACCGTGAAGCGGTTTCGTCCTCCAGCCAGGCGTTGCCGCGCTTCGCGGCTACGTTGGGTTTAAGAGTCCATTGTCTTCCAACTACCGCGAAGCGGTTGCGGCCGCCTTCCTCTAGCTGGACTGCTGATTTGATTTCAGAGCTTCCAAATCGGCAATCGGCAATCGGCAATCCAAAATGTCTTCACTCTCCCTGGTCTAGCGAATACCCTCGCTGGCCATCAAAATTGTAGAGATTTTCGGTCTTGATAAAATCCAAACCGGAAGCGGCAACTCGCTGCAGTAGCGCTACGATCTGCTGGTGCGAAGCCGCTTTAGTGTCTGAAGAAGAAAGGAATCGGCAGCGCCAATGATCCGAGCAGAACGTTTCAGCATGTCCCCCGGGCCAAACCTTGACTCCCCGATTACTCATCATGGTGAGCTTCAAGCCTTCGCCGCTAAGCTTACTCAGGGCCTCGCCCAGATCATTGGCTGAACCTTTGGTCCAATCCAGGAACACGTCGACACCAATTAACTCTTTCCGGGCTGGTTCAGGCGCTGTCGTCCTGGTTTCATAGGATGTGCCGTCGGCGTTGCGGTAGCGGGCAGGCTGCAAAATTTCCGGTTCCTGACCCAGCCGCTTAACCACTGCTTCGGCGAACTCTTTGGTGCCGACCTTCTGCCTGCTTACCTTCTCTTTGTAGATGTCGTACGTGTGTATACCTTCTTCGATTGTGCGCAGCCAGGCGTTGTGCACCCGAGCTGCAGCATCGCTCTCGCCAATATGCACCAGCATCATCACAGCGCCCAGTAACAGTCCCGAAGGATTAGCCAGATTCTGCCCCGCGCGCCGTGGAGCCGAGCCGTGAATAGCTTCGAACATGGCCACTTTTTCCCCAATATTTGCCGAACCTGCCAAGCCAACCGAGCCGGCAATCTGTGCTGCTACATCCGAGAGCACATCACCGTAAAGGTTGGGCATTACTACTACATCAAAGGCTTCCGGGGTGTCTGCAAGTTTGGCAGCGCCAATGTCTACAATCCAGTGCTCATTTTCTATATCGGAATACTCTCGTGCGATTTCATCAAAGACCTTATGAAACAGCCCATCGGTCAGCTTCATGATGTTGTCTTTGGTAAAGCAGGTGACTTTTTTACGATTGTTACGCCGGGCATATTCGAACGCATAGCGGACAATCTTTTCCGAGCCCGGCCGAGAGATCAGTTTCAAGCACTGAACTACCTGTTGGGTCTGCCGATGCTCGATGCCGGCGTATAGGTCCTCTTCGTTTTCGCGGACGATGACGACATTCATCTTATGGTGTTTGGTTTCCACAAACGGATGGTAGGAAACACAGGGCCGAACGTTCGCATAGAGACCCAGCGTTTTGCGCACCGTTACATTCAGACTTTTGTACCCGCCGCCCTGGGGAGTGGTGATCGGGGCTTTTAAGAACACCCTGGTTCGGCGCAGAGAATCCCAGGCGGTGGGCTCAATGCCAGAGGTATTTCCGGCCAGGTAAACCTTCTCACCAATGTCGATCGTTTCAATCTCGAGTGGAGCTCCGCTCTCTTTCAGAATGTGGAGCGTTGCCGCCATAATTTCCGGACCGATGCCATCGCCGTGCGCAACAGTGATAGGTACAGTTTTAGGCATGTTCAGGATGTGACCTTTCTTATCTTTTGCTGTGGTAGGTAGGAAATATTATTCCATGGGGCATTTCCTAGGCAATTGCCGAGAGTATTGACTCCCCTGTCGGCACCCCAACTTGACCGGGGCGAGTTTGCTAGGCAAGATCAACCCCGATGTTTTCAAGGATTCTTTCCGCCTCCCCTTGCAGGCGCGATCATCTCTCCTGGCACCGCTGGCTCCTGATCCCGGGCATCTTGTTCTGCCTGAGTCTGCTCACCGCCGACGCACGGGCGCAGAACTTTAAAGACGAACTAGAGACTGCAGGAAAGGTAAACCTTTCGGTAACAAATCTTTACGGGCGCGTCAGGGTCATCGCCTCCGAAGAACAACTGAAAAAAGTCACCATCGAGGCAGTCTCAGCCGGCCTGCCAGTCCTGGGGGATGACATTACGACCATAACCAAGGGTCCAGCCATTAATATTCAGGTGCGTCAACGTGAGGATCGAAATCGCATTGACTTAACCGTCCGCATCCCGCTTCGTTCGCGGGTGCGCATCGAGAGTGCGGACGGCGCCGTGGATGTCGTCGGCAACGTCGAATTTGCCGAAGTGAAGACCAACACCGGAACCATTCACGCAGAGGTACCTCTTGATGCAGTGAAGCTTAATTTTGAATGGGTGGCGAGCCGACCTCGCTTCCTCAGTGATGTAGAACTTCCGGAGGTCAAGGAAGGACGGGCCGGAGTCTACCGCATTGCTGGAAAACTTGGCGACAAAGAAGCCCCGAAACAAGACCGGGTTGAGTTGTCGTTTCAAACTCAGCGTGGGGTCATGCTTCTAAACGTGGACCCTGACATGGCGCCCAGCGATCTGCGGGAACGTCCCCTGACTGAAGCCGCCCGCGCTATTGTGCGCAGTGGCGATAGTGAGTTGGTCGAAGCGATTCGCAAAGTATCGCCAAAAATGTTCGGAGATTACGCCAGGACCCTGCCTCCCCTGGAGCGAGAGCCAGCGCTGTTGCGGCGCGCCCCGCCAGGTCAGATTGTAACCACCATTGCGCCCCAATTGCTCCGTTTTAATGCCAGCGTTACCGATCGCAACGGGCGGGCCATCGGTGACATGAAACGTACGGAGTTTGTGGTCTACGAAAATGGCATCGAACGCAATGTTACCGAGGTGGCTCCTACTAACGAGCCATTTAATCTGGTGCTTTTGCTTGATGTCTCGGGCAGTGTTGAAGAACGGATGGACTTTATCCGCAAGGCCGCTCGCGATTTCCTGCGAACGGCAAGCCCGCAGGACCGCATTGCCATCGTCAGCTTTCGCGATGACATCCAGGTAATTTCAGACTTCACTACCAACAGGCAGCTATTGTCCAGGAAACTTGATGAGATTGATGCTGGGGGCGCAACCGCTCTTTACGATGCCCTGGGCTACGTGTTGGCTAACACACTCAAACCGTTGCGAGGCGAACGCACTGCGATAGTAGTTCTCTCGGACGGCGACGATAATAAATCCTTTGTTCCATTTCCAGCTTTGCTGGAGGCAATCATCGAGTCAGGCGCGCTTGTCTATCCTCTGTATGTTCCTTCAGGACTCATTCCCGAGGCGAGCGTCCCGCGCCCGGAGATCACCATCGATCCCTTGCGCACCCGCTTCCTCACGCTGACCACTAAGGCAGAAGAAGAAGGGCGAAAACTGGCGAGTGGTTCGGGTGGTGTCTACTATCCCATTCGCCGCCTTGAAGATTTGCAGAATGCCTATAATGACGTGGTGGTGCAATTGCGAAGCGCTTACACCATTACCTATGCCTCGAACTCGACTCCTGCGGGCAGCCGGCGCGTTCGCGTGCGCACCAACCGCGACGGCGCCTCGGTCAGGCTGAGTCCGGTGGTGGGCCTGGCGACACAGTGAATAGCGTTGCCCAGGCTGACATCTGAGCAGGTTGCCTTCACAGACAGGGGGTAGTTAGTTTACTTTTTGTTCCTCATCCCTCATGCTTCATCAAAATGTCGCAACCTCTTTTCTCAGCTCTGTTTGATGAAACCGAACGGCGCCCGCTAAGTGTTTCTGAATTGACCAGTGCCATTCGTGGCGCGCTGGAGTCACGCTTTGCAGCCGTCTGGGTGGAAGGTGAGATCTCAAATTTCAAAGCCCACTCCTCCGGCCACTGGTACTTCACGATCAAGGACGAGTCGGCCCAGTTGCGAGCGAAATGTTTTCGGTCCACTAACACGCGCATACGATTTCGACCTAATGATGGCCTGCACGTAAGGGCCCGCGGTCGCCTTACTGTCTATTCCCCACGCGGTGAGTATGAACTGTTGGTTGAGAGCCTGGATCCAGTGGGTGCAGGGGCGTGGCGGATTGCCTTTGAGCAGTTACGCGACCGGCTAAAAGCCGAGGGCCTTTTTGCCAGGGAACTAAAACGGGCACTGCCCCTCTTCCCCCGCCGCGTGGGAGTGGTGACGTCGCCCACCGGCGCGGCGATCCGCGACATCATCAATGTAATTTCTCGGCGCACCAAAACTGTTCATCTACTCTTTTCTCCAGCTCGGGTCCAGGGGGACGGAGCAGGCCGAGATATTGTCCGCGCCATCCGGCTAATAAACCAACATCATGAACTCGCTCGGCGCAACGGTCGCCTGGACGATCTTATAGATGTTCTAATCGTGGGCCGTGGCGGGGGCTCGACTGAAGACCTCTGGGCCTTCAATGAGGAGGAAGTGGCCCGGGCAATCCGCAACTCGACGATCCCGGTGATCTCGGCTGTGGGCCACGAAACCGACTTTACGATTGCTGATTTCGTCGCAGATCTACGTGCCCCAACCCCCTCCGCGGCGGCGGAAATGGTTGCGGCGCAGGAGGATCTGATTTGTGACGCTCTGGCTCGAGCAAAAAAGCAGTTGGTGAGCATGATGAATTTCAGGATCATTAACGCGCGTTCCCGAGTGCAGGAAACAGCGATGTCTCGAGCATTTGCCGAAGTGCAATCCCGCTTGCGTGATGCGAAGACTGCGACCACACACGCCACTCATCAGCTTCAGATGATTCTCAGCGGCAAGCTGCATCGAGCCCAGTCACTGTCAAATCGGATCAGCAACCAACTTGCCGCCGGTGAGCTTCAGCAGCGCCTGAAAAGCGCTCAAGCGCGCTTTGAGGCTGCGCGGGTAGCTCAGCGCGTGGCGCTCGAAGCCAAACTTAACCAAGCCCGACGCAGTCTGGGGCTTGCGGCCGCATCTTTAGACGCACTCTCGCCCCTCGGAGTGTTGCAACGAGGTTATGCGATCGCGCTTGACAGCGAGGGAAAGCTTCTTCGCGATGCACAGGTTGTTTCTACAGGCGACCAGGTGGAAGTACGTCTGGCCAGAGGTAAACTAAACACTCGCGTCGAGAGCACTGAGCAAAGCTGAAAATAGGACCTATAGGACCCGTAGGTCCTATATCTTATACGTCCTATACGTCCTATATGTCCTATTCCTCCTAAGAGGTAACCACATGAACGGTGAAGCGCCAAAGAGAACTTTCGAAGCCTCGCTTGAGGCTCTGGAACAGATTGTTAAAGAACTCGAACGCGGAGATCTGCCACTAGAGAAGAGCCTGGAACTTTTTGAGCAGGGGATTCGCCTGTCCAGGGAGTGCCAGGAACGACTGAGTCAGGCTGAGCGGCGCATCGAATCAGTTATGCGCGATAATCAAGGTCGCCCGGTGGTCGTACCGTTTGAAGAGCAGAAAGAGATTTAGGATTTAGGATTTAGGAATTAGGATTTAGGATTTAAGATTTTTAGGAGTAGACTCCGGGTAATGCCTAATTCCTAAATCCTAATTCCTAATTCCTAAATTTTCTTTGACGCAATTCACTCATTTCCTGGACACCTGTCGCTCGCTCGTAGATGGCGAACTTGAACGTATTCTGCCCGGCAATACCATTGAACCCGTCAGCGTTCATCAGGCTATCCGCTGGAGTGTGTTTGCCGGCGGTAAGCGATTCCGGCCTGCACTCGTGCTCGCGGCGGGGGAAACTTTCGGCGCCCCGCTCAGCCACCTGCTCCCAACTGCCTGTGCGCTCGAATTGATCCACACCTACTCTCTAATCCACGATGATTTGCCCTCAATGGATAATGACGATTTGCGCCGGGGAATGCCCACTTGTCACGTGAAGTTCGGCGAGGCCACAGCCATCCTGGCCGGCGATGCGCTGCAAGCCCTGGCTTTCAAAACAATCGCAAACGAAGAACAGCTCACTCCTGAGGTCCGCATCAGATTGATCTCGCTAATCGGTGAAGCGGCTGCCACTCCAAGGGGAATGGTTGCCGGACAGGCACTCGACTTGGGAGCAGAAGCGCAGCCGGTTACCGCGCCGCAGCTTGAGGAGATTCACCGGCTCAAGACCGGAGCCCTAATTGTCGCCGCAGCACAGTCCGGCGCCATTATCGGTGACGCTAGTGAAGCGGATTTGAGACATCTTTCGGACTATGCAGCACAATTGGGACTGCTGTTTCAGATTACTGATGATCTTCTTGATGTCACCGCTTCAGCAGAAGCCCTCGGGAAAACTCCCGGTAAAGACGCGCGCTCGCACAAAGCGACCTACCCGGGCCTACTGGGCCTCGAAGTAGCTCGCCAACGCGCAGCGCAGGTTCATCGAGAGGCAAGCGCTGCTCTCAGGAATGTGAGTCGTTCAACCAAACGGCTTCAGGAGCTTGCTGACTTCATTCTCCAGCGCGAAGCTTGATCGTCAGTACGCTTTACAATCCGACTCTCTTTTGCATGGCCTTGATCCCCGCAGGTATGAACGAGGTGATGTGGTGGGTTTCTGCCCGGCCGTCGGCGAAGGCCTGATAAAGTGTGAAGTCCGGGAGCGATAGACAACTTAAAGGTGAGAGGTGGTTGTACCCAGTATCCAGTCCGATTGCGCTTTTTGAGATATAAATTCCGTGACGTCCCAGCCGCCCCCGCAAAGGAAGAAACGGGGTCGGGGTATGTCCGAAAAGACAGGGTTTTCCCGAGTAGTTTTTGTAAAACTCCATATCCCGCATCCACAGGAGCGATTGCGGAGAGGCTTCGCGCGGGTGCTTGCCCTTCTCCAGGCCGGCGTGAACATAGATCGCATAATCGTCTTCATAGAAGAATGGGGTCTGGCGCATAAACTCGAGTTGAGGGTCGGGAATCTTCTCCTCGATCGTTCGGCGCATGCGGTCGATGTCTTGTTCACTGTTAACAATCACCGGCTGGCCGGTATATTGCTCGAAAGTTTTTTCACCTCCAGTAACCGGAGTAATCCAAATCGTGCTGGTGGCTTCAATAAAATCCATCAGCATCTGCTCGTGATTTCCCCGGAGGCAAATCACGCGCTCCGGGTTGTTCTGCTTTAAATTGAGCACCAGCTCAACGCATCCCGGCGCGTCCGGACCACGGTCAATCAGGTCACCCAGAAACACCAACGTGTCTACCGCTTCATCTCGCGGAAGCATTTCGAGCAGATTCTGCAGTTGCGCGCAACGCCCGTGAACGTCACCAACGACGTAGGTCTTCATGCAGTTTGAGCCTCTCGTTTCACCCGTCTGATTTTGATCTCCTCAATCAATTCCAGGAAGCGCGGATCATTGTGCAGCGCCGACCAGTTCGGATCCGACTGAAACCAGCGATAATTTTCGTTGCCTCGCTGAACTGCAATGTTCAGCCATTTCAGAGCCTCAACCTGCTTGCCCTGCAACACATAAGCGGACGCCAGCCAGTAGGCAATGTCATGGTCAGCGGCTGCCACTTCCTTGACCTTGTCAGTCAACTGCTCGTTGGCATCTTTGTGACGCCCCTGGGCGCTGAGGCACAATGCCAGGATGGGACGAATGCCGTCTATCTCCGGGTGCCGGCTTAACACTCCTTGAAGTATTCGAGTAGCCACATTCACCTCACCGCGATAAAAAAGAACCCGCGCCCTAAATGTCTTAATTAGCGGATGTTCGGGTTCCATTTCCGCCCCTTGCTGAAGCTCATCTAGAGCGTCTTCGTAGCGCTTTTGATACATCAGCACCCGGGCGCGATTGTAACTGGCCACCACACGCTCAGCCGGGTTTAGCCGGACCATTCGCTCATAGCTGCGCAGGGCCCGATCGTACTCACCGTCAAGACGCGCAAGCACTCCACGAACGAAGTGGACACCCACATCGTTTGGATACTCTTCCCGCAAAGACTCCACCTCAGTACGTGCTTTGTCCTTTCCTCCCCGTCCGAGATAGATAAAGACCATATGCATGCGAGCTTCGAGCAGCTTTGGATCGAGTTCCAGAGCCTTGGCAAAGGCTTTCTCCGCTTTTTCGTGGTCCCCGGCTTCGCCCAATCCCTTCAAGGTACGATTGACATAGCAACTGCCCAGGCCTGAGTGAGCCAAGCCAAAGTCCGGGGCCAGCTCAAGTGCGCGTTGAAAGTGACGCAAGGCAGCTTCGATGTCGTCACGAGCAATGGTGTGGTAAATAAACTGCCCGAGACAGTTGCGCCCGCGCAGGTATTCTTCCGAAGCCGTGCCATCCACCGTGGGGCCCTTTACAAGTTCCTGCTTTTCGGCAGGACTCAACTCCAGCCGCAACCCATCAACTATGTGCTGGACAATCTGATCCTGGACGCCGATCACATCGCTGGCTTCGGCATCGATGCGCTCGCTCCAAAGTATTTCGCTGGTTTGCACGTCCAACAGCTGCGCGGTTACCCGCAGGCGATCACCTGCTCGTAGGAAACCGGCCGTTAAAATTGCATCCACACTAAGCTGGCGACCAGCCTCACTCGGATCGATTTGCCGGTTCTGATATTTCACGATCACGGAAGAAGGACGCACAGTCAGCGAACGAACGCGAGCCAGTTCTGTAATTACGGCATCGGCCAGCGAGAACTCGTAGAATGACGTTTCCGGGTCACTGCCGAGGTTCTTAAATGGCAAGATGGCCACACTCTTGCGCTCTTTGTCGCTGATGCTGGTCACGGGCGTATCATGAGAGTCTTTGGGTTGACCAGCGCCGCCGGACCATTTCGCCGCGCTAGTTGGTTCGACTCCGCTTACAGCTTTCAGCCACCGGAAGGCGCGGGCCATTGGATTTTCGCCTTTCAAGTGTCTCGGGGCCACCGGAGCAAAAGTGTCGTGCACACTGCCAGCTTCGCCCGCAGTCACTTCGCGGAGAACGCTTCGCAGATCATCGCGAAACTCGACCACGCGCTGATAACGATCCCTTGGATCCTTGGTTAGTGCTTTGTCCAGAATTTCCTGCAGCCTTACAGGAAAGCTCCCGGGGCGCGCCTCGTTCAAGGGCGTAGGCTGAGCATGCAAGACCGCGTGTCTAACGTCCACGGCAGTTTTTCCCCGAAAAGGCCAGTTGCCCGTAAGCATCTCGTAAAGCAGAACGCCGGTCGAAAAGATATCTGCCCGCGAGTCGACCCGATCACCGCGAGCCTGTTCGGGTGCGGCATAAGTTGCTGTGCCATAAGGAACCCCCAACTCTGTAAGTTCAGTGTGATGGATTCCGGAAACTCGGGCAGCGTCTTCGTCAAGCAGTTTGGCAAGTCCAAAATCAAGCACCTTGGCGTGGCCCAGCTCGTTGACCATGACATTGCCGGCTTTGATGTCGCGGTGGATGATGCCACTGGCATGCGCAGCGGCCAGCGCATCTGCTACCTGGATGGCAATGGATAGCGCGCTTTCCAGTTGTAAAGGCCGCCCGTTCACCAAGTCTCTGACGTTGCGACCTTCGATGTACTGCATGACGATGAAGTTAATACCGTTGATC
>Ga0187893_10011554_pt1 | contig 12794 bp, 10 predicted proteins | sample MA1701074metaG_FD_139574 | JGI IMG/M metagenome (GOLD analysis project Ga0187893, IMG submission 139574) | White microbial mat communities from a basaltic lava cave in the Kipuka Kanohina Cave System on the Island of Hawaii, USA - MA170107-4 metaG ...
CGACCCGGCGCGACTGGCTCGCCGGCGCCGGCGCCGCGGCGCTCGCCACCTTCCTGGCCTGCGGGCCGCTGCGGCCGTTCCGTCTCGAGCCGGTCCGCGTCGAGGAGGTGCACCAGCGCATCGCCGCCGATCCGGGCCAGGGAGCCGTCCTCGAGCTTCCGCCCCGGCGCGAGATCGTGCTGCGCCGGATGGCGCTCGGCCAGATCATCCATCGCCGGCCGCTCTCGAGCGGCCCGCTCACGCGCGTCCCGCCGCGGGCGTGGAGCTTCTTCACCGACGAGCCGGTGGCGCACCGGCTGCTCCACCCGCCGCCGCCGGCGCTTCCGGGCGATTCGGCGCTCGAGCGCGAGATCGCCGAGAACTGTGCGGCGCTGCAGCGCCAGGGCGTGCGCTACCTGGTCGTGCGCCGCTCGCTTTTCGGTGCCGACCCCAACGCGTGGGAGTGGCTGCTCTGGTACCTCGCGCGCCACGACTTCCCGCTTACGAGGACGCGCGAAGGCCACGTCCTGGCCATCGTCGACCGGTGACCGCCGCGGAGGCGGGGGCCGCGCGCGCTATACTCCGGGCCGTTCGCCGACGGGGGCGCAACGGTTTCGACCGGGTGATCCCGCGGCGGAGATGGCGCTTCGAGGTTTCAGGAGCCTCGTAAAACCGCTGAAAAAACCTACGTGCGAACACTCATCTCGCACTGGCTGCCTAACTAAGACGGCAACCACGACCGGCGCTCCAGCCTGCGGGGGCGCCTGCGTCGTCACACAGCAGGCTGGCTGCGGCACTCGCGTCCCGGGTGACGCAGTGAGACTCAGGGGCTGATCCGGCGGCCGCACCTGTCGGCCGGTGTCCGCCGGGTGACGCAGCAGATCGACCGACTACAAGCGTAGAGGTCTTCGCCTCGGCACCCTGGGACGCGGGTTCGACTCCCGCCGCCTCCACCAACCCAAGGATCCATGCGAGAGCCCGCGGCTGCCACCCGTGCGATCCGCTCCCGGCCGGGCGGCCGGCTCGCGCTGCCGTGGCTCCTGCTCGCGGGCGGCTGCCTCTCGCCGCGCAAGTCGATCGCCAACCTGGACGAGCTCTACGAGTCGCGCGGAGGCGAGCGGGCGACGCACGCCCGCGAGATCACCGACCACGGCTGGTTCTCCCTCGACGGCCGCGAGGAGCTCGACGACCCGGTCGCCTTCGCGATCGAGAACCTCGGAGAGCTCGCCCGCGCCTCCCCCCGGGACCTCGACCGCCTGGAGCGCGCGCGCGCGATCGGCGTCGCCGCCGAGATCGGCCGGATCGATCCCTCCCGCATCGTGCGCCTGCGCGGCTACGAGACGGCGCGCGCGCTGTGGCTCGGCATCCCGGAGACGGGATTCCGATTCGCGGCGCGGCCGGTCGACGAGGCGGAACTGCACGCCCGCATCGACGCCCTGCTGACGCTCGCCACCGCCGAGGAGGCGCGGCGTGGCGGGCTCGTGGCGGCGCACGGATCGGCGCTGGCGGAGGGGGCGCTGGCGCTCGCCGAGCAGCGGCCCGACAGCTTCCCCTTCGCCCTGAAGCTCCTCCTCCTCGCCACCAAGGCGGGGCGCCTCGTCGAGCTGTCGGACGGCCCGCCCTCCCTGCTGGAGTCGCTCGAGAGGGCCTCCGAGTCCCTCGCCGCGCAGGTCTGCTTCCTGACCGCGCGCGCCGATCCCGCGGCGGGGGGGGGCATCGCCGATCCGTCGCCGGAGGTGCGCATCGGCGCCGGGCGGCTGCTGATCGCGATCGATCCGGTGGCCGCGACGGCCGAGCTGGGCCGCGTCTACGCCTTCACGCCGGAGGCGGCGGTGCGGATCGCCTGGCTGCGCGCGCTGTCGGAGTCGCGCGCGCGCGCGCGCGGCGTCCATCCCTCCCTGCGCGGCCCGCTGGCGCTCGAGCTCGAGGCGGAGGACGCCGCCGTCGAGTGGTGGGCTCGGCAGGCGCTGGCGGCGCTGCTCGCGCTCGACGCCGAGCGGACCGAGGTCGCCGAGCTGCGCTCGCGCTGGCTGGCGCTCGGCGAGTGGGACGAGAATGGCCGCACCTGAGCGGTCGCCGCCGATGCCGATCGAGACCCTCTTCCACGCCGCCGAGCTCGCCTACACCGGCCGGGAGCTGCGCTCCCACTTCGCCCTCGACGCGTTCGGCGTCGCGGGCGACTCGGCGGTCGCGTTCGTGGGACCGTGCCGCGTCGAGCGGGCCGACCTGGTCGACCTCCTCGACGCGCGCGCCGGCGCGTTCATCGCCAGCCCGCGCATGGTGCACCTGATCGTCGAGCACTTCGGCCTCGCGCTCGTGGAGGCGGTGCTGCGCCAGCGCCTGCTCGCGCGGCTGGCCGCCGATCTCCTGCGCGAGGGCGGCGTCCCCGACGTGCGCGTGCGCGGCAACGACCTCTACGCCGCCGGACGCAAGGCGAGCGTCTCGGTGGCGACGCTCTCCCCGGTCTCGGCGCTCATCCACTTCGGCGTCAACGTGCGCACCGAGGGGACTCCCGTCCCGGCCTGGGGGCTCGCGGAGGCCCGGATCGAGCCGGAAAGTTTCGCCCGGAGCCTGCTCGGAAGCTACGCCCGCGAGCTCGTCGATATCCATCGCGCCGCCTCCAAGGTGCGAGGAGTCCCGTGAGCGCGACGCCGCCGGGCCGCCAGTCGAGCCGTCCGAGTCCGCCGACGCGCTGGAAGGGCGCCGTGCGCGTCACCGTGGCGCTCGCGCTGCTCGGCGTCGTGCTCTGGATCGTGCCGTGGCGCGACCACCTCACCTGGCCGTCGCAGCTCGGCCCGCTCCCGATCCCGGGCCGCATCCACGAGCGCGCCGGCGAGCTCGAGTTCCGATTCGCCGAGGTCGAGCGGGGCATCGACCGCATCGTCCTCGTCGCCGGCCCCGACCGGAACTGGCGGCAGGCCGTGATCTCGCGCGACGGGGGCGCCCGCGAGACGCTCCCGCTCGGCGACACGGAGCGCGCCGAGCTCGAGCAGCAGCCGGAGGCGGGGCTGCTCACGGCGGTCGCGCGGCTCGCGCGCGCGCCGCTCGCGCTGGTCGAGGCGCTGCTGCTCTACGTCGTCGCGGCGATGATCTCGTTCCAGCGCTGGCAGGTGCTCCTGCGCGCCGTCCACGTCGAGGCGCGCTTCTGGCGGGTGCAGAAGCTGGGGTTCCTCGGCCTCTTCTTCAGCAACATCATCCCCGGCATGACGGGCGGCGACCTGGTGAAGGCGATCCTGGTGGCGCGCGACCATCCCGAGCAGCGACCGGCCGCCGTGCTCGCCGTCATCGTCGATCGGGCGATCGGGCTGCTCGGGCTGGCGCTCATCGCGTCGGGCGTGCTCTGGTTCCAGCGCGGCCGCTTCGACGAGATGGCGAAGTGGCTGAACCTCATCCTGGTCGTGATCGTGATCGGGGCGCTGGTCGTGCTCTCGCGCCGGCTGCGGCGCCTGCTGCGGCTCGACCGGCTGCTGTCGGCGCTCCCGTTCGCCGAGCTGCTGAAGAAGCTCGACCGCGCCGCGCTCCTCTACCGCGAAGCGCGTCTCCAGCTGGCCTACTCGATCGCGGCCTCGCTGGTGGTGCACGGGATGATCCTCACCGCGATCGGGGTGATCGGCCGCGCGCTCGGCATGCAGATCGCGTTCCTCGACTACTACGCGCTCGCGCCGCTGGCGCTCATCGCGCAGTCGCTCCCGCTCACGCCCGGCGGGGTCGGCGTCGGAGAGGCGGCCTTCGTCTCGTTCTTCAAGGCGGCCGGAGTCGCCAGCGCCGCGGCCCTCGCGCTCTCGCTCTCCTACCGGATGGTGCAGCTCCTCGTCTCCCTGGTCGGCGGGCTGCTCCTGCTCTCGCGGCACGAGCCGCCGGTGAGCCGGAGCGAGATGGCGGGCGGGATGGGGAACGGCGACGGCCCGCCGCCGCCGCTCGCGCCGAAGGGTGCGACGGCCGCCGGCGCGCCGCGCTGAACGCCTCCCGGCGGCGGATTCGCGCGCGCGCTACACTCCGCCCCTTCGCGCGGGGAGGCTCCGATGTCGCTGCTGGTGCTCGGCTCGGTCGCGTTTGACGACGTGCGCACTCCCGCGGGGACGCGCGTGCGCGTGCTCGGGGGCTCGGCCACCTACTTCGCGTGGGCGGCGTCGACGCTGGTGCGCACCGACCTGGTGGCCGCGGTCGGCCGCGACTTCCCCGACGAATTCATGCAGCTCCTGCGCGGCCGCGGGATCGGGCTCGACGGCCTGGTGAAGATGGAGGACGTCGACACCTTCCACTGGAGCGGCCGCTACGGCGAGGACCTGAACGTCGCGCAGACCAACTGGGTCAGGCTCAACGTGCTGGGGCGCTGGAAGCCGGTCGTGCCGCGCGATCTGCAGGCGCGGCCGTTCGTCTTCCTGGCCAACGACTCGCCGGCGAACCAGATCGCGGCGCTCGAGCAGCTCGGCCGGCCGCGGCTCTGCCTGTGCGACACGCGCGACCTCTGGATCTCGCAGGATCGCGCGCAGCTCGAGCAGGTGCTGGCCCGCACCGACGGCATCGTGCTCAACGACGGCGAGGCGCGCCAGCTCACCGGCGAGCGCAACCTGATCCGCGCGGCCGGACGGCTCCACCGGCTCGGCAGCCGCATCGCCGTCATCAAGAAGGGGGAGCACGGCGCGTTCCTCTCCATGGAGGGGCGGGGCTTCGCGCTCCCGGCCTACCCGGTGAGCGAGGTGGTCGACCCCACCGGCGCCGGCGACTCCTTCGCGGGCGGGCTGATGGGATGGCTCGCGCGTCACGGCGAGACCGACTTCAAGGCGCTGAAGCACGCGATGCTCGCCGGCACGATCACCGCCTCCTTCTGCGTCGAGGACTTCTCGCTCGACCGGCTGAAGTCGCTCGCCCACGCCGCGTTCGAGCGGCGCATGAACGAGTTCCGCCAGTTCCTGGCGCTGTGACGGCGCCACCCCGCGAGGCGCGGCCGTGAGGCTCTTCGTCGCCGTCGAACTCGACCGCGGGCTCCGCCAGGCGCTCGCGCGCGCGTGGGAGCAGCGCCAGACGGAGCTTTGCGCCGGGATCCGGTCGGTCGGCGAGGAGCGCCTCCACCTCACGCTGCGCTTCGTGGGGGAGACGGCCGACGAGCGCATCGCCGACGTCGTTGCGGCCGCAGAGGCCGCGGCGGCCCGATTCGAGCCCTTCTCGTTCGCCGTGCGCGGGCTGGGCGCCTTCCCGCGACCCCGGTCGGCGAAGGTCTTCTGGGCCGGCCTCGAGCCCTGCCCGGTCCTCGAGCAGCTCGCGCGCACGGTCGACCGGGAGCTGCGCGAGCGGCGCTTCCCGCCCGAGCCGCGCCGCTTCTCGCCGCACGTGACCCTCGCCCGCGCAAAGGGCCCTCCGGTGCGGCTGGCCGCTGCGCTCGAGCCCGACCTCCCGCGCTTCGGCGAGCAGGAGGTCGACGCGGTGACGGTGCTGGAGAGCCGCCTGTCACCCCGCGGGCCCGTCTACGTCCCTGTCGCGCGTCTGCCGCTGTCCGAGGGGGCCGGGCCGCGAGTGGGGCCTTGAACACTCCCGAGGGCGCCCTTACGATCCCGTTCTACTTTCGTTCGCATTCCAGGAACCGGTGGCGGTGACCGCTCGAGGCGGTGAGAGGAGGAGGGACCCGTGACGGCCGCGAACTCATCCGAGAACCCGAGGAAGCAGGCGCTCACCGACGCGCTGGGCCAGATCGAGAAGCAGTTCGGGAAGGGCTCGATCATGCGGCTGGGCGAGGGGCGGATCGTGCCGGTGAGCGGGATCTCGACCGGCTGCCTCTCGCTCGACCTGGCGCTCGGCGGAGCCGGGATCCCGCGCGGCCGGGTGGCCGAGATCTTCGGACCGGAGAGCTCGGGAAAGACGACGCTCACCCTGCACACGATCGCCAACGCGCAGCGCGCCGGCGGCATCGCCGCCTTCATCGACGCCGAGCACGCGCTCGATCCGATCTACGCCCGCAAGCTCGGCGTCGACCTCGACCAGTTGCTGGTCTCCCAGCCCGACACCGGCGAACAGGCGCTCGAGATCGCGGAGATGCTGATCCGCAGCAACGGCGTCGACCTGGTGGTGATCGACTCGGTGGCGGCCCTGGTGCCGAAGGCCGAGATCGAGGGCGAGATGGGGGACTCGCACGTCGGGCTGCAGGCGCGCCTGATGTCGCAGGCGCTGCGCAAGCTGACCGGCTGCATCGCCCGGTCGCAGTGCGCCCTGGTCTTCATCAACCAGATCCGCGAGAAGATCGGCGTCATGTTCGGCAACCCCGAGACGACGACGGGGGGCCGCGCACTCAAGTTCTACGCCTCGGTCCGCATCGACATCCGGCGGGTGGGAAGCCTGAAGACGGGCGAGGAGACGGTCGGGATGCGCGCGCGCGCGACGGTCGTGAAGAACAAGATCGCGCCCCCCTTCCGCAAGACCGAGTTCGACATCCTGTTCAACGAGGGCATCTCCTACCTGGGCGACCTGGTCGACCTCGCCGCGACCCACGGCATCCTCGAGAAGTCGGGGACATGGTTCTCCTTCGGGTCGGTCCGGCTCGGCCAGGGGCGCGACAAGGCCATCGAGTTCCTGCGCGCCAGCCCCGACGTGGTGACGAAGGTGGCGGCGCAGGTGCGCGAGGCGCTGGGCGAGAAGGAGCGGGGAGCGGACCGGGAGCGCGCCGCCGGGGGCGCGGAGCGCGGCGCGCAGCCGGGCGCGGCCCCGGCCGCGCCGCTGTCGAGCGCGGCCGTGCGCGCTCCGGCCGGCGCCGCCGGCCGGGACGGGGAGGCGCGACGGAGCGCGCCCTCGCCCGCGCGCAAGTAGCCGCTCGAGCGTCGTCCCGCAGCCGTCGCCGACGGGGCGGACATAGACTCCCGCCCTTTCGCGGCCGCGGCGCGCCGCGTGGGACGATCCCCGAATGACCTCCGCCCAGATCCGCTCGACCTACCTCGAGTTCTTCAGCGCGCGCGGCCACGCCGTGGTCCCGTCGGCGCCGCTCGTCCCGGAGGACGATCCGACCCTGCTCTTCACCGGGGCGGGGATGAACCAGTTCAAGGACATGTTCCTCGGACGCGGCACGTTCCCGTTCCAGCGGGCGAGCACCACGCAGAAGTGCCTGCGGCTGCCCGATCTCGACCACGTGGGACGGACGCCGAGCCACCACACCTTCTTCGAGATGCTCGGCAACTTCAGCTTCGGCGACTACTTCAAGGCCGAGGCGATCGCGTGGGCCGACGAGCTCCTGCGCGACGGCTACGGTCTCGATCGCACCCGGCTCGGCATCACCGTCTACCGCGACGACGACGAGGCGGCGGCGATGTGGCAGAAGGTGGGCTATCGCGCCGACCGCATCTGGCGCTTCGGGGAGAAGGACAACTTCTGGCCGAGCGAGGCGCCCTCGAAGGGCCCCAACGGCCCGTGCGGGCCGTGCTCGGAGATCTACTTCGACTGGGGCCCGCAGCCCGGCTGCAGGTCGGGCTCGACGTGCGATCCGGCCTGCGCGTGCGGGCGCTACCTCGAGGTCTGGAACCTGGTCTTCACCCAGTTCGACCGCCGGGACGGCGGCGTCCTGCAGCCGCTCCCGCAGCGCAACATCGACACCGGGATGGGGCTCGAGCGCATGGTGCGCGTGCTGCAGGGCCGGCCGAACAACTTCGAGACCGACCTCTTCGCGCCCATCCTCGCCCGCGTCGCGGCGATCTGCGGCCGCCCCTACGGAGAGTCGCCGGCGACCGATCGCGCGATGAGGCGCATCGCCGACCACGTCCGCGCGTCGGTCTTCGCCATCGCCGACGGAGTCGTGCCGAGCAACGAACGGCAGGGCTACGTCGTGCGCAAGATCCTGCGCAGGGCGCTGGCCGACGGCCTCGACGCCCTCCACACCGGCCGGGCGTTCCTGCACGAGCTCGTCCCGACGGTGATCGGCATCGACGGGATGGCGGCGACCTTCCCCGAGCTGGCGCGCCAGGCGACCCGGATCCGCGACATCGTCGCCGAGGAGGAGCGGAAGTTCCTCGAGACCTATTCCCGGGGCCGCGCGCGGCTCGCCGAGGAGATCGAGAAGCTGCAGCGGAGCGGGTCGACGACGCTGCCCGGGACGGTCGCGTTCTTCCTGTGGGACACGACCGGCTTCCCCGTCGATCTCACCCGGCGCGTCCTCGAGGACGCCGGGCTCGGCTTCGACCAGGATGGATTCGAACGGGCGATGGAGGAGCAGCGCGCCCGCTCGCGCGCCGGCTCGACCATGAAGGGCGACATCTTCGCCGGCGGTCCGCTCAAGGACCTCAAGCGCGAGCTCGCTCCCACCGTCTTCAGCGGCTACGAGGAGACGCGGCGGCTGGCGCCGGTGCGGGTGATCCTGCGCGGCGGCGCACGCGCCCGCACCGCCACCGAGGGCGAGGAGGTCGCGCTGGTCTTCGAGACCACCCCCTTCTACGCCGAGGGGGGCGGCCAGGTCGGGGATCGCGGCGAGTTCTCCTCCGACAGCTTCCGCGTCCGCATCCGCGACACGACCCGCTCGGAGAGCTACCACGTCCACCACGGGACCGTGCTGAGCGGCAGCCTCTCGGAGGGGCAGGCCGGAACCCTCGAGGTCGACGACGTCCGCCACCGCGCGCCGACCCGCCGCAACCACACCGCGACCCACCTGCTGCACTGGGCGCTGCGCACGGCGCTCGGCCCGTCGGTGGAGCAGAAGGGCTCCCTGGTCGAGCCGCAGCGGCTGCGCTTCGACTTCAGCTTCCGCGGCGCCGTGCCGCCCGAGAAGCTGCACGAGGTCGAGCGCCTGGTGAACGAGCAGATCCTCGCCAACCTCGAAATCGCCACCCGCGAGCGCTCCTACGACGAGGCGGTGCAGGACGGCGCCATTGCGCTGTTCGGCGAGAAGTACGGCAGCCAGGTCCGTGTGGTGTCGGTCGAGGATCGCGACCCCGGCCGGCGCAGCGTCGAGCTCTGCGGCGGCACCCACGTCAGCCGCACCGGCGACATCGGCGCGTTCCGGATCGTGGCCGAGGGCGGCATCGCGGCCGGCGTGCGCCGCCTCGAGGCGGTCACCGGCCTCGAGGCACTCGATCACGCCCGGCGCCGGGACGAGCTGGTGAAGAGCGTCGCGGCGCAGCTCAAGAGCACCGTCGAGGAGCTGCCGTCGCGCATCACCGCGCTCCAGGACGAGCTCAAGCGCCTGAAGAAGGAGCACGAGAAGGCGGCGCGCGCGCAAAGCACCGGGACGATCGACCAGCTGCTGGCGCAGGAGGAGCGGATCGGGCCGCTGCGCGCCGTCGTCGCCGCCGTCGATGCGGCCGGCGACCCGCTGCTGGCGCTGGTCGACCAGGCCAAGGGGCGCCTCGCGGGCGGCTCCTGCATCGTCCTGGTGGGTCGGGACGGCGAGCGAGCGCCGATCGTCGTCGCCGTCGACGCCGACGCGCAGGCGCGCGGGCTGAGAGCCGGCGATCTCTGCCGCCTCGTCGCCGCCGAGCTCGGCGGGGGCGGCGGCGGCAACCCCGGGCTCGCGCGCGGTCAGGGCCGCGCCGAGCGGCCGGTCGCGCCCGCCCTGGAGAAGGCGCGCGCCGCGATCTCCGCGGCGGCGCTGCCGCGTATTGATCCTCCCGGAGGACCGGCGTAACGTCTTTCGCTTCCGCCCGGGCCGGGTGCCCGCTCCGCGGGAACCGCCCGCGGGAGCCGTCGCGGACCTCGACGCTCGGAGAGGCCATGGCCGTCCCCAAGAAGAAGACCTCGCGCCATCGCAAGGGCAAGCGCCGGTCGCATCACCATCTCTCGATGCCGGCGATGGCTCGCTGCGGGCGCTGCGGAGCGACGGTCCGACCCCACGCCGTCTGCGACCGATGCGGGTACTACCGGACGATCCAGGTCTTCGCCGAGGCCGGGGCCGAGCCCGCCGCGACGTGATCGCGGCGGCCGGCGGATCGCTCCGTCCCTCCATGGAGAACGCGGCTTGAGGATCGCCGTGGACGCGATGGGCGGCGATCACGCGCCGGAGGAGATCCTCCTCGGCGTCGCGCGCGCGTTCGAGAAGGGGTTCCTGAAGCCCGAGGAGGTGGCGCTGGTCGGGACGCGCGTCGCGATGGAGCCGTGCCTCTCGCGCACGCCGATCCTGAAGCAGTGCGCGCTGCACGAGGCCACCGAGAACATCGAGATGGGGGAGTCCCCTCTCAAGGTCCTGCGCAAGCCCCATTCGTCGATCATGATCGCGATGGACCTTGTGCGCCGGCGCGAGGCGGCGGCCTTCGTGTCCGCCGGCTCGACGGGGGCGTGCGTGGCCGGGGCGTGGCGCGTCCTCGGTCCGCTGCCGAAGGTGGACCGTCCCGGCATCGCCGTGACGTTCGTGGGCGCGTCAGGGCCCCTCACGATCCTCGACGTCGGAGCCAACGTCCACGCGACGCCGGAGCACCTGCTCCAGTACGGCGTCATGGGCGAGCTCTTCAGCAGCAACGTGCTCGGCGTCAAAGCGCCGCGCGTCGCCCTGCTCAACATCGGCGCCGAGGAGGAGAAGGGCAACCGCCTGGTCAAGCGCACCCGCGAGCTCTTCGAATCGGCCGGCTTCAACTTCGCCGGCAACGTCGAGGGCAACGACCTCCTCACCGGCAAGGCCGACGTGGTGGTGTGCGAGGGCTTCGTCGGGAACGTCGTGCTCAAGGTCTTCGAGGGAGTCGGGCACTACTTCTACGACGCCGTGCGCGGCTCCCTCCAGGACGCCTCCGCGGCGCAGTCGCCGCTCGGCCAGGCGGTGCGTGCGATCACCCAGAAGCTCGACTACGCCGAGTACGGCGGCGCGCCGCTCCTCGGCGTCAACGGGCTGGTGATGATCATGCACGGCCGGTCGGATCGGCGCGCGATGGCGAACGCGCTGCACGTGAGCGCCCAGTTCGTCAAGGCGGACGTCAATCGCCAGATCGGCGACGCGTTCCAGCGCGCGAACGGCCAGTCCGGCGCCGCGGGAGAGCCGGCGTGAGCGAACCCCGGCGGGTCGGCATCCGCGGCACCGGCTCGTGCGTGCCCGCGAAGGTCCTGACCAACAAGGACTTCGAGCGGATGGTCGACACGAGCGACGAGTGGATCGTCTCGCGCACGGGGATCCGCGAGCGCCGGGTCGTCGGCGACGGCGAGACGACGGCGACGCTCGCCTGCGAGGCGGCCCGGCGCGCCCTCGCCGCGGCGGGGATGACACCCGACGACCTCGACGCGATCCTGGTCGCGACCGTCACGCCCGACCACCAGTTCCCGGCGACCGCGTGCCGGGTGCAGACGCTGCTCGGAGCGCGGCGCGCGGCGGCCTTCGACCTCGCCGCGGCCTGCTCGGGGTTCCTCTACGGCATGCACGTGGCGCGCTCGCTCATCGTCTCGGGCGCCGCCCGCCACGTCCTCGCGATCGGGGCCGAGACGCTGTCGCGCATCGTCGACTACTCCGACCGCACGTCCTGCATCCTCTTCGGCGACGGCGCGGGCGCTGCGATCCTCTCCACCGAGTTCGAGCGCGGCGAGGTGCTGCCCTCTCGCATCTACTCCGACGGCACGGGCTACGAGGTCATGTGGCTGCGCGCGGGCGGCTCGGCCGAGCGCATCACGCCCGAGGTCCTCGCGGCCGGCCGCCACTTCCTGAGCATCCGCGGCCGGGAGGTCTACAAGTTCGCGGTGAGCCGCTTCGTCGAGCTGGTGCAGGAGCAGCGCCAGGCCCATCCCGGCCTCGAGCTCGGCCTGGTGATCCCGCACCAGGTCAACCTCCGCATCATCGAGAGCGCGCGCGAGAAGCTCGGCATCCCGATGGAGCGGATCTACTGCAACATCGAGAAGTACGGCAACACGTCGGCGGCGTCGATCCCGATCGCGCTCGACGAGGCGGTGCGAGGCGGAATCCTCGAGCCCGAGCGCGGCAAGCTCGTGGTGTTCTGCGCGTTCGGCGCCGGGCTCACCTGGGCCTCCGGCGCGCTGCGCTGGTGAGCCGGACGGGGACGGACCGGGCGATGCGCGCGATCCTCTTCCCCGGACAGGGCGCCCAGCACGTCGGCATGGGCCGCGCCTTCTTCGACGCGTCCACGGCGGCGCGGGCGGTCTTCGAGCGCGCCGACCGCGTGCTCGGCTTTCCGCTGACGCGGATCTGCTTCGAGGGCCCGGAGGAGAAACTCGCGGCCACCGACATCTGCCAGCCGGCCATCCTGGCCTGCAGCGCGGCCATCGTGGCGGCGATGGAGGAGCGCGGCGCCTTCCGCCGCGAGGAGTTCGCCTTCGCCGCCGGCCTCTCCCTCGGGGAGTACACGGCGCTCTGGTTCTCCGGGGCGCTCGCGCTCGACGACGCGCTGCGCGTCGTGCGCGCGCGCGGCGAGGGCATGCAGCGCGCCTCGGAGGCGACCCCGAGCGGCATGCTCGCCCTCCTCGGCGCCACCGCCGAACAGGCGCGCGCCGTGTGCGCGGCGCGGGCGCAGGGCGACGTCCTCGCCCCCGCGAACCACCTCGGCCCCGGCAACATCGCGATCTCGGGAAGCAAGGCGGCGCTCGAGCGCGTCCAGGCCGGCGCGAGGGCCGACGGCATCCGCCGCGCCGTCCCGCTCAAGGTCGCCGGGGCGTTCCACTCCGCGCTGATGGAGCCCGGGGTGGCGGTGCTCGAGCAGGCGCTCGCGGGCTGCGCGCTCGTCCCGCCGCGCATCCCGGTGATCTCGAACGTGACCGCGCAGCCGCACGGCGCGCCCGACTCCATCCGCGCCGCGCTGCGTGCGCAGGTGACCTCCCCGGTGCGCTGGGAGGAATGCGTGCGCGAGCTGATCGCGCGCGGCGTGCGCGACTTCGTCGAGCCCGGCCCGGGCGGCGTGCTCACCGGCCTGCTCGGCAAG
>Ga0187893_10011555_pt1 | contig 12794 bp, 11 predicted proteins | sample MA1701074metaG_FD_139574 | JGI IMG/M metagenome (GOLD analysis project Ga0187893, IMG submission 139574) | White microbial mat communities from a basaltic lava cave in the Kipuka Kanohina Cave System on the Island of Hawaii, USA - MA170107-4 metaG ...
GAAGAAGTTTACGGCCGCGCTTTCATCGAATTCGGCCGAGCGCGCGGACAACACGCCCGGTTCGCTCGACGGGACCGACGCCCACCCCCCCGGGGCCTCCGTCCGAACGCCCGCCACGAGGAACGAATCGGTCCCCAATGGGTGATGATTCCTCCACGGTTCTCCCGCCTGGATCGACCGCGGGAACAATCGCGACTCCCGGAGCCAGACGATCGACCGCCGAACGAGCATCGGAAAGAGCGGCGTCAGCTGAATGTCCGAGTCCTCCAGCTTGAATCCCAACGCCACGTACGCCGTCCCACCCGACCGGCCGCGCACGGCGATGGGGCCCCGGTCGGATTCGATCAGCGTGTCCTGGCCCGGGACGGCCGAGAACACGCGTCCGCGGCGCAGGTGGAACGACCCGGTCCCCTCCAGATCGGTCGACACCCAGACGGATTTCATCCCCTCGACCTCCGCGCCGAGTCGGATCGGCGCGACCTCCTTTTTGCACGGAACGAACAGATAACGACCCGCCGCGAGCCGATCGGGGGGCTCAGAATCGTCGAAGACACCGACGATCCCGCGATCCCACGTCGCCGGGAAAGATCGCGAGTGATACAGCCGCTTGGGATCAATGACCCCTTCGACGGAAAGAAGTTCCAGCGCCTGCCACAGGAACGGATTGATCCGCCCCGGGGTCACCACGACGATGGATGGAACCCCCGTCCCTTGAACCGGAACAAAAGCGCTCTGATCCAGGGAGAAATCATCCTCCGGCAGGAGCGAATACGAAATTACGCCGGCGCCACCGTCGGGGAGCGGCAGATCGAACGTCTCCCAAGATCCGGGCTCGACTCGTTTCGCCGTTCCCTCCACAGAGAGGTCCATCGCTTGCAGCGAATAGTTCTTCACGCGCAAGGCAATACGGCTCGCGCCGATGTCATACCCGATGATCCCCGCGTTGCGTGCCTCGACGCCGACGACCTCGATGCTCCACGAGTCCGTCGACGGGACTTCGGCATCCGATCCATCCGTCACGAGGACCCGCCGGTCGAATTCGCGCAAGACGGCCCAGGCGGATAACCAGTGTCCGACGGGGACTCGGGGGAACGAGACTGAAGCCGGTAGCGGCGGCGGGCCCTCGACCGCCGCTCGGGTCCCCAGTACCCTCCCCGACGTCGTCGCGACCGTCACTCGATCGTTCCGCGCGGCGGCGTGGGCCCAGAATTCCCGCGCACGCGCATGAGCGCGCGCCATCCGGGCCTCTGCGCTCATCGATGGACTGTCGTCGAGAACAAGGAGCAGGTCCTCCGGATCGTGAGTCAGGCCCGGAACGCGCACGTCGGCGAGCCCCAGCGCGACCAGGCACAGCATTGTGAGGTACATCGCCAGCGAACCCGCCTCCCGAAGACGCGACAGCCACAGCTGACGGCTCTCGGGGCCGCACCCCTCCTCCCAGAATCGAAGGGTCGATACCACGATGGTCCTCCGCTTCCAACGGATCAGGTGAAGCCCAAGGATCGGAATCGCGCCCAGCAGAACCCACAGGAATTCGAGGGAGGCAAACGACATCAGGAGCGCTCCAGAATCCCCGCCCGGGAGATGGAGACGATCATCTCCTCGAGCGGGTCGGTCGACGACACGCGCGCGAACCGGATCTCGCGTTCGCGGGCGAAGTCCCTCAGCTGACCCAGATACCTTTGAACCGACTCCCGGTAGCGGCGCAGGGCCGCCGGAGAAACGAAGATCTCCCGCTCGCGGCCGGACTCGGCGTCCCGCAGCCGCAGCCGGCCCGCCGCGGAGGGCTCGACCTCTTCAGGGGCGAGAATCTGAATCATGTGCACCTGAAGCCGCCTCGCGAGGAGCGACTTGACGGCGCGCGGCGTCCCCTCGACGTCAAGAAAATCGCTGACGAGGAGAACCACGGTTCTGCCCCTCAGTTTTGGAAGCGCGGAGCCGAAGGCGGCCGCGAGATCGGTCTCGCCTTTCGCCGAGAGTCGCTCGAGGTCGGGCACAAATTCGTGGATTCCTCCCTTCTCCGTCGTCATCGGGTGCAAGACTTCCAAGCGGTTCCCGACCGAGAACAACCCCGTCGAATCAAAGTTGCAGAGGCCGACGTAGGCCAGCGCCAGGCCGAGCTCCTTCGCGGCCTCGATTTTCGGCGGCGATCCGATCCCCATCGACGCCGAAGCGTCCAGCGCCACCGCCACGTGGACGTTCTCCTCGGCTGCGAATTCCTTCACGAAGAGCGAGTCGTGCCGGGCATAGACGTTCCAGTCCAGGTACCGGAGCTCGTCGCCGCTCGCGTAATGCCGATAGTCGTGGAATTCCTGGGATCGCCCCGCCTTGCGCGCGAGCCTGCGGCCGAATCCGCTCCCCGAGACCGCGGAACGGGCGAGGACGTTCAGCCGTTCGAGCCGGCTCAGCAGCGCGGCATCGATCATGGGCGTCCGATCCTCGCGTAGAATCCGCCGCCCGCCTGCGAGGTGGGAAGCGTCAACTCGGTGTCCTCAAGCCGCCACCGCGGCCGCTCCTGCAGAGTCTTTTGTACGACATGCTCATTCTCCTCGGGCTCGATTGAGCACGTGCTGTAAACGAGGCGTCCCCCCGGCTTCAGGAGGTCCAGCGACGCCGAAAGCAGCCGGCCCTGAAGCGCCGAGAGAGCTTCCAGGTCTTTGGGGCGAATCCGCCAGCGCGCGTCCGGCCGCCGCGCCAGCACCCCGGTGTTGGAGCACGGGGCGTCCAGCAGGATCGCATCGAAGCAGTCGCGCTTGAATGCGGGTCGCGCCATATCCGCGCATATCAGCCGCACGCCCGCATGGCCGAGCCGAGAACACGTCTCCCCGACACGGGAGAGCTTCTCCGGGCTCATGTCGCACGCCGCCACCTTCGAGCCGGGCGCCTCCTCTTTCAGGTGCGACGTTTTTCCGCCGGGGGAGGCACACGCGTCCAGAATCCGCTCTCCGTCCACCGGCTCCAGGGCCGCGACTGCGCGCATGGCGGTGTCATCCTGAACCTGGAATCGACCCGCCCGGAATCCCGACAGCCGCGTCAGATCCCCTGGCGACTCCAGAGCGAGGCTCCACGGCTGTCCGCCCGGCCGGGACTCGACCCCGCCTTGAAGAAGCTCCGTCCGAACCTCTGCGACCGTGCCGCGGATTCGATTCACCCGGATCGACAGCGGCATCGGTGCGTTCCCGGCCCGACAGATCTCCGACGCCATGTCGCGGCCGTGCTGCTTGATCCAGCGGGCAACGAGCCAGTCGGGATATGAATGCAGGATCCCGAGGGCGGAAACGGGATTTTCCCCGCACTTCGGAAACATGTCCCGTCCGAAAAGAACCCCCTGACCGTCCGGCGTCGGCAAAAACCTCGCCTCCGGCCCCGTCGGGGCGGGTTTTTTTTCGATCCCCCGCAACAGGCCGCGCATGACCGCATTTACGAACCCGGCCGAACGCCGATTCACGGCGCCCGCGAGTTCCACCGATTCATCGCACGCCGCATAATCGGGAACGCGCCTCAGGTAGAGGATCTGGAAGTATCCCAGCCTCAGGATTTCTCCGATGGTGGGGTGTATGCGCGAGCGATCCCGGCTTGAAAAGGCGGCCACCAAGTGGTCGAGCGTTCGCCGGTGCCTCACGGTTCCATAGACGAGAGCCGTCAACAGCGCCCGATCCGCCGCGGACAAATTCCGCGGAGCGCCTTCGGCCAGAACGTCGTCGACGAATCTCCCGGTTCTGCGATGCCGGAGCAAGACCTCCAGCGCGGCACGGCGGGGGCTCAGACGACGTCCCGCGCTCGTTTCGTGAACGGACTTACGAACCATACGGGCCGCAAAAGCATAAAGAATCTCTGGAACAGGCGATCCGAATCGGTCATGAGAGCCGGAAAATAGCGATGTTTCCAACGGATTAGCGCCGACCGGTCCACCCAACGGCAGATCTCGAACAGCGGGCTGAATATCCCGTTTTCGGGGAAGTAAATCGAGCTCTGAAAGTCCACGATGACGGGGAATCCCTGCGGATCGATCAGGATGTTTTTCCTCTGCCGCAAGTCCAGGTGGACGACCCGACGGGCATGCATACGATCCACCAGATCCACGAGCCGCCCGAATACTTCGCGCGTAAGCCGTTCCGGAGGGCACTCGTGGACGTGGATCCCCTCATGGTACTCGATCTCGAAGAATCGATCCGCGAGGTGTTCGACAATCCGCGGAATCCCGGACACGCCCTCCAGGGCGCGGAGCACCGACGCTTCGTGATTGAGAAGCATCCGGCCCAAGGGACTCGACCGAGGATATTGCTTGCGGGCATAGAGGCGCCCGCCGACCCTGACGAGCTCCGTCCTGGGAGTCAGCCAATGGTCGCCACTGGACAGGATTCGAAGGACTTCCACCGGCCGGCGTGCGTTAAAACAAGCCCGCGAAAAAATCGATTATAGGCGCGTTAAAGGTGATTGCAAGGGCCAGCGCGGCGACGGCCATGCCCGTCCACTGCTCCGAATTCTCGCACGTCACCGCCGCACTCCATCGCCGGGGTGCACTCGCCGGATGACTGAACGGCGTCAGGCGCGGGAAGTAATCGGGGACGTTCCGGTCATACACATCCCAGGTCTCCCCGAAGATCTCGCGCAATCGATTCCCTTCGCGCTTCCGCTTGTAGGGGATGTAGTAGACGAGGAACGTCAGGATGAACAGCCCCAGGAGAATCCAGTTCAGGTTGTCGACCCAGGGGTGCCCGGTCCGTCCCCCTTTTGCCAGCACACAGATCCCCGTCGTGATAAGAAACGTCCCCACGTAAAGGGGGTTCTTAACGAATGCGTAGGGCCCCGTCGTTGTCAATTCCGCGTTCTTCCTGAGATGCCCGGCCGCCCAAAGGCGGATGGTCTCCCCGACTCCGATCACGCACAGGGCGGCGATGTAATAGGGTTCCACCGGCTTTGGTTCCGCCACGGCCACAAGGACGATTCCGAAAACCAAGGTCACGAATACCTTAGGGGTGAGTTTCTCAAACCTGACGAGCTTACCCATGGGGCGGCATCTTATCCTCGCCCCTGCGCGGGGCTCAAGCTTTGCCCCTCCTCCCCCGTCGCGGATATAATCGGCACGCCGTGTGGACGCTGGGAATCGAATCCGCCACCCTCCAGGGCGGCGTGGCGCTCTCGAAGGACTCCGAAGTCGTTGATCGGATCGATTTTGAGGAGGGGATGGTCCACGGTCGAGATCTGATTCCGGCCGTTCAGGAGGTCTGCAATCGCCGACGGCTGAAGGTTCGGGACCTGCATGTCATCGCGGTCGATATCGGCCCCGGCTCTTACACGGGCTTGCGCGTCGGCCTCGCGACGGCCAAGGGGCTCTGCAGATTCGCCGGCGTTCCCCTCATCGGCGTCTGCTCCCTCGATGCCATGGCGGACGATTACATGGCTGGGCATTCGACCCTTTCCCCCTCGACTCCCCTGTGCCCCGCCCTCGATGCAAAGTGGAATCAGATTTACTACGCGTTTTATTCGGGCGGCGTCAGGAAGGAAGGCCCCTTTGCCGACCCGCCCTCCGCCCTGCGCAGCCGGGATCCGCGCCCTCTAGTTTTCGGGGATGCGCTGCTTGCCTTCCCGGATCCCCTGGTCAGGATCGGCGCAACGCTGGATCCGAACCCACTGTACCTTCGCCCTACCGCCTCGGCGGTGGCGCGCCGCGGTGCCCTTGACTATGGTTCCGGTCGCCGCGATACTGTAGTGGGGCTGGAGCCGCTGTATCTCAGGCCGACCGAGGCCGAAATGAAGCTCCAGCCACGACGCGGCTGACACGAACCCGAATACGAGGGGGAGATGAGGGGGAATCGCGTCTGGGCGGAAATCGACCTTTCCGCCGTCCGCCACAACGTGCGATTTCTCAAGTCGGTCATCGGCAAGCACGTCGAGGTCATGGCGGTCGTCAAGGCGGATGCCTACGGCCACGGCGCGGTTCCCATCGCCTACGCGGCGCTCGGGGCCGGTTGCACGATGCTCGGGGTGGGGGATTCAGGCGAGGCGCTGGAGCTCCGCGAGCGGGGCATCGTCGCCCCCGTGGTGATCCTGGGCGCCATTATCGAGGAGGAGATCCCGCGGGTCGTGGAGAACGGGATCCAGGTCACGGTTCACAGCAAGGACCTGCTCGCGCCGCTGGAGGAGGAGAGCGCGCGCCAGGGTCGGCGACTCGACGTCCATTTGAAACTGGACACGGGAATGCGCCGCCTGGGAATCAGCCCGTCGGGCGCGATCGAGGTCGCCGAAGCGATCCGCGAGTGCCCGCACCTCCGCCTTCGCGGAGTCTGCACCCATCTCTCCACCGTTTCCGGCGGGAATCTGGAGTATGCGCGGGAACAACTCGCCCAGTTTCGAGCCGCCTTGGAGTCGATGCGAAAACTCGGGCTCGTCGACATCGAAACTTCGATCATTCACGCCGCGAACTCGGCCGGGGCTTACACGCTCCCCGAATCACATTTCGACATGGTCCGAATCGGTATCGCGCTGTACGGAAGCGTTCCGGCCGGGTTATCCGGCGTGCGGTCCCGCCTCCGCCCGGTCCTGACCTTGAAAACGCGCATCGCCGCTCTCAAGCAGATTCCCGCCGGCGCATGCGTGGGATACGATCAGCGGTATCGCTGCACCGACGCCACTTTGCTCGCCACCTGTCCGTTCGGCTACAGCGACGGGTATCCCTATCACCTGAGCAATCGGGGATTCGTCGTGATCCGCGGAAGTCGAGCCCCGGTCGTTGGAACCGTCACCATGGACTACATCATGATCGACGTCACGCGGGTGGAAGGCGTGCAGACCGGCGATGAGGTGACCATCATCGGATCCGACTCGGGCGTCTCCATCCTGCTCGAAGAGCTCTCCGAAATCGCGGGGACCATCCCCTACGAGCTTACCTGCCGTCTGGGTCGAAGGGTTCGCCGGGTGTATGTCGATCCCGAGGAGTTGGCGTCGACCGCCCTTACTCGGGATATGAAAACCTCACCGTGGAAATCACCCGATCGGCTTCCACGGTGACCTTGCCGACTTCCTTCCGTATCGGCTGTCGCGTTTCCAGGTCACGGTCGGCTTTGAACAGCCGGGTGGCGATGCCGAACTTCCCCCGGATCTGAACCTCCAGCGGGCGATTCGATGCCACGTTCAGTTTCAGGGCTCCGGAAAGCTCGAGGGTGATCGACGATTCCTGCTCGATTTCGCCCTCCGCCTTTGACTCGGCCTTGTGGGAAACTTTGAAACCGATGGTGGCGACGCCGTCGGTCACCCCCTGCAGCTCGCAGGTGAAGCTCAAAGCGTTCAATCCGTGGCCTAGGGTCAGCGCCTTTTCGAGGTTCGGAAAATCGACCTTCCATGACTCTCCCGGCTGGACCTCCCTGTTCGGAACGAGAGCCAGCAGATCAGACCAACGGCCGAGGTGGTCCGCGAAATCAGGGTCGACGGCCTGGCCGTCCGAGGCCTCCACCTTGCGGTTCTTGCCCTCTCCGGAAATGTCAAACGTCCGGCCCGACTCCGTCGACTGGACGGGCCCGCCTCTCCCCGTTTCGATCGACCGACGATCGCAGCGGACCTGAGATTTGCCGTCCGAGGTCGCCTGGGAGAATTCTTCCTTGACGATCAGACGATGGGTCTCTTCCGACCGCTCGGCGGCATCGGAGACGATCTTGTAATCGAGAAGGCTGTCGATCGCGACCGTGTACCGACTTGCAAACGGCTTGCCGATCTTCAGCAACGTCCCCGCCGCCGGGTCCTGACCCTTCGGCATTTCGTCCTGGCTCTTCGCGCCTGGAGCGGTCGCGACGAGGATGAGAAGACCCGCGAGAACCCTGAAGGGCATCCGATTCTCCAGCAACTTCACGCGCACGGCCCGCGGTGGATTCGAAATCGAGGACACCACCGGAATTGCGCGGAAGGTATCAGAATCCCCCTGGGTTGTCAAACCCCGGGCGAATTGCTAGAATCCCGCCCCGCTCGAGGGGACCCGGGAGAGTCGATCATGATCGTCAAGTTCTGGGGCGTTCGAGGCAGCATTCCCGTCCCCGGCCCGACCACCGTCCGCACCGGGGGCAACACCTCCTGCGTCCAGGTGACGGGCGGCAAGGACGTGTTCATCCTGGACTCCGGCACCGGCATCCGGGAGCTGGGTCGCGACCTCGACCGCTCCCCCGATCGAAGGCCGATTCATCTTCTTCTGTCTCACACGCACTGGGATCACATTCAGGGGCTCCCGTTTTTCACCCCGCTCTATCGCCGGGGGCAGGAAATCACGGTGTACGGACCTCGAGGACTGGACCGGGGGCTGGAAGAGGCGGTTCTGGTTCAACTTCAGCGCCTCTATTTTCCAATTCGCCGGGGCGAGATTTCGGCCAAGCTCTCCTTTCGAGAGCTCGGAGAGGAGTCCTTCGAGCTCGACGGCGCACGCATCACCACCAAGTGGATGAATCACCCTGTCCTGAGCCTGGGCTTCAGGATTACGATCGACGGCCGTTCGGTCATTTATACGGGGGATAACGAACCCTATACTTTCTATCACGTTTATGCGCCGGCCTCCGAATCGACGGTCAAGATAGGGATTTCAGACCGGGAGAGATCCAAGCGCCGGCAGGCCCTGCTGGACTTTTTCACGGGGGCGCAGCTCCTCGTCTCGGACTCCCAGTACTCCGACGAGGAGTACAAGCAGAAAATCGGATGGGGACACAGTCCGCTCTCGTATGTGGTCGAAATGGCGGCCGAGGCGGGGGCCCAGCGACTTGCCCTCTTCCACCACGACCCGTTTCATTCCGACGTCGACCTGGAACGCCTTCATGAAACCGCGGTCCGCTTGATGCGGGACCGGTCCAAAGGTTGCTCGGTCCTGCTCGCAAAAGAGGGGGATGAAATTACCCTGTGAGGCCGCCGGATACGAGTAGTTGACTTGGATTTGACTACGACCTAAACTGGCGGTGAATGTTCCTCGGAGGGAGAAGAATGTCCAGACTTAGCTGCATCGTCGCCCTGACCGTCGTCGCGGCGGCCGCCGGATGCCAGACCGCCGACACCACGGGCGATTTCCGCGTGGACCCGCGCGCTCCGTTCGTTCGGGCGAATCTTGCGGACATCGTTGCGACCCCTCACGAGTATCGCGAATCCGACGTCGTCTTTTCCGCGATCTTCAACAACGCAAAGGAAGTGATCTTCATCCCTGCCTACACCCCGTTTACCGAGGAAAAGTACATCGCGTTCGCCGTCTGGATGGAAAATGTCCGTTACTGGATCACCGCAGAAAACGTCAAGGGCCAGGTTCGCACGATCTACATGAGGAAGGACAATCCGAACCTCTCGAGGCTGCTCAAGATCAAGCAGTACCAGCCGGTGATCGTGAAGGGAATGATCAAGTCCCACTTCAACGACACCCCATGGATCGAAGCGTTCGACATCCGGGCCGTCGGCTCACCGGTGTGCAGCTCGACCGGTCTGCGCGCCCTCCTCATGGGATTGGATGCCGCTGCCGCCAACGACGTGGACAAGGCGCATTCGCTCTTCCGAACCGCGACTTCCGAGATCGATTCCGACAGCGCGCTTGTCGATTGCAACCTGACGCTGGCGCGCGCGCTGGTGAAGCGCCGCACGCTTCCCGACATCGAGAGGTCGCTGGGCTACTTCAAGACGGCCGTCTCCTATTCGAACAACGACGGCGCGATCCGCGGCGAATGGGAGCGCGCCCAGCTCATGGCCGAAATGCTCCGCAAGGGGGAGTCGCTGGACCGCTTCCCGGAGCTCCCTGAAACCGGCGCGACCGGCGTTGCCGCTCCGACCGGGGTCAGCATCGCGGCCCTCAAGGAGCTCCAGGCCGAACTTGAAAACCGCAAGGCCGAGATCGAGCGATTGAAGCAGGCGATGGCCGACGCAGGGGCACCTCTGCGGGATGCATTGGCTCGCGCCCATGACGAAAACGCCCAGCTCACGGCCCAGATCGAAAAAGTCAGAGGCGAAGCCGCGGAAGCCGCGCGGCAGATCGACGAGGTCAAAGGCGAGAAGGCCTCGCTGGAAACCAAGATTCAGCAGTTCCAGACGGAAATGAACAGCGCCGTCGAGCAGCGCGAGCAGATCCGGCAGGAGCTCGAGGTGGCGCAAGCCGCCCGCGCCCGCGCGGAGGAGCGCCAGACGATGCTGGAGCAGCAGCTGGTGGACGCCAACACGAAGATTGGCGACCTCGAAAAGGCCATGAGTGCGGGCGGCGACGAGGCCAAGGCCAAAGTCGTCGAGCTCGAAAGGGCCAAGTCTGACCTCGAGTCAAAGCTTCAGGCCGCCGAGTCGGAAAAGGCCAATCTCCAAACTGAACTCGACAAAGCACGCGCCGGGGCTGGCGGCGACGAAGCCCTCAAGGCCAAGGTCGCCGAGCTCGAAGGGAAAATCCAGACCGTGGAGGGCGAGAAGACCGCCCTGATGGCCGAGCTGGAGAAGGCCAAGGCCGACGCCGGAGGCGACGAAACCTTAAAGGCGAAGGTCGCGGAACTCGACGCCAAGGTGCAGGACCTGGAGGCCCAGAAGACGACCCTCCAGCAGGAGCTCGACAAGGCCAAAGCGGCCGGGGGCGTCGATGAAAAGGCCCTGCGCAAAGAGATCGCGAAAGAGTACGAAGAGGAGATCGCGGACTACCAGAAGCTCCTGACCCGCCAGCGCGGAATGATCAAGGAGCTCGAAGACAAGATCAAGCAGCTGGAGGAGAAGATCAAGGAGTTGGAGAAGAAGTAGCGGGCGAATCTCCCGTCACTCCGAACATCTCGTTCGCCTTCCGATACGAGTCCAGGTCTCCGATGTCGTACCACTGGCCCGGAATCACGAAACCGAACACGGGCACCTGCCGGTAGAGCCACTGAACGTAGTTCCCGGGCTGATCGGGCTTGTTTCCCTCCGACAGATAGCGCCCCACGAGCGGGACCTTGTCGCGGCAAAAGTAGTACGCGCCGATCGAAGCCAGCGCCGACTTTGGGTTCGCGGGCTTTTCCTCAAAGGCGACGACACGCCCCTCCCGATCGACCTCAACCACTCCGTACAATTTCGCGAGGTCGCGGTTCTTCAGGTCCTTGACGGCGATCCCGACGCCTTTGGACGCCCCGAATCGGCACAATTCCCCCAGATCGAACAGCAGGAGATTGTCGCCCGCCAGCACCAGAAGGTCGTCGTCGATCTTCACGTTCCGGATCGCATAGTCGATGTCCCCGATCGCTCCGAGACGGTCGCCGTTGTTCGTCGAGCCGTCGTCGATCACCTCGACTCGCATCCGCCTGGCGCCCCCGAACCCGCGATACAGCGCCTCCCACTCTCGAAAATTCGGCGCGAATCGGTGATTCGTAACGATATAGAGGCGGTCGCACCCCTTGATTTCGGAAACCCGATCGGCAATCCGCTGCAGCAGGGGGATCCCCCCCACCGGCAACAGAGGCTTGGGGCGATCCAGAGTCAGCGGGTGCAGCCGGGTCGCGTATCCCGCGCACAGGACTACGCATTTCATGAGCCCACTGATACCCTCGATCGGCTGCCGTTGCAACGGTTTGGCTTCCCCTATATAATTCGCCTCCGTCATGGGGAAAAAAGTCGGCGTCATTCTCTCCGGTTGCGGGTATCTCGACGGATCCGAGATTCACGAGGCCGTCCTGACGCTCTACTTTCTCGACAAGGCAGGGGCCGAAATCGTCTGCCTCGCGCCGGATAAGGAGCAGTCGGACGTCGTCGACCACTGCACCGGCAAGCCCACCGTAGGAAAAAGGGGCGTCATGGCCGAATCGGCGCGTATCTCGCGAGGCAAGATCCGCGACGTGGCCAAGGCGAGCGCCGCGGAGCTCGACGCGGTCGTCATTCCCGGAGGATTTGGAGCCGCCAAAAACCTCTGCACGTTCGCCAAGGAAGGTCCGAATTGCCAGGTCGACCCCGGTGTGGCCAAACTCCTTCGCGACATGCACTCCCGGAAAAAGCCGATCGGCGCCCTCTGCATCGCCCCTGCGTTGATCGCCAGGCTTTTCGGGTCCGACTTCAAGGCGCAGGTGACCGTCGGCAACGACAAGGGAACCGCGGAGGCCATCACGAAGATGGGCGCGAGACACGTCGACAAGGCGGTCGACGACATCCACGTCGACGAGGCCAACAAGATCGTGACGACCCCCTGCTACATGCTGGCGCGTGGCCCGGCCGAGGTCGGGGCCGGGGCGGAGAGACTCGTCGCAAAGATTCTCAAGATGGCCTAATCGGCCGTTTCGGCCGAAATACCTACCATGACCTCTTCCGCTCTCCTTGCCGCCCTGGAGTCCCGCGTGCTGGTCGGTGACGGCGCCATGGGCACCCTGATCTACTCCCGGGGGATCCCGTATCGGGTCTGTTTCGAGGAGCTGAATCTCTCCAATCCGCGCCTCATCAAGCGCATCCACGAGGACTATCTCAAGGCGGGGGCCGAGTTCCATGAAACGAACACGTTCAAAGCCAATCGGCTCTACCTGGGAAGGCATGAGCTGCAGGGACAGCTCGCCCAGATCAACTCCGCCGGCGTGAAGCTCGCCCGGCAGGTCGCCGGGCATGATCGATTCGTCGGAGCTTCGGTGGGACCCCTGACGTACGCCGCTCGAGGCGAGGAGCTTTCGGACCGCCAGAAAACCGACATTTTCGCCGAACAAATCGAGGCGCTGGCCGCCGAGGGCCCCGACGCGATCGTCTTGGAGACGTTTACGGACCTGAAGGAGCTGCTGCTGGCGATCGCCGTCGTGAAGAAGCGCACGTCGCTGCCGGTGGTCTCCATGATGAGCTTCCTGGAGCGCGGCCGCACGCCGATGGGA